>Ga0209541_10005693_pt1 | contig 21624 bp, 20 predicted proteins | sample RifCSPlowO2_01_FD_184027 | JGI IMG/M metagenome (GOLD analysis project Ga0209541, IMG submission 184027) | Groundwater microbial communities from Rifle, Colorado - Rifle CSP2_plank lowO2_0.1 (SPAdes) (version 2) | ecosystem: Environmental > Aquatic > Deep subsurface > Groundwater | place...
TCCCATTTGCAATGTGCACAGCATAATCCTGTTTTTCAGGGTCCCACAACCAGCCAGCCTTTATATCAGCTAAATTTACCTCAGAAGTTGATGACAGCCCTCCAGGAATATCTGTGTTCATCCCAATAAGAACCCACTGGTTTTCAATAACCGGAACAGATATTGTGCCTTCCCCTCTTTCAGGGTTTTCTGACCACTGGGCTAAAACTAATGGAATAGACAAGATAAAAATGACAGAGATCAGAGCAAATAATTTCATATTTAATACTATTTGTCGACCATATTAATATTGTTTAGTATTATACTATATGGAAGAAGTGCAAAAAATAGTCAAGGAAGCATTAGAAAAGGTTGAGAAAGGCCAGAACAAGCAAAAGGTTTTTGAGGAAGCTAGGGTCAAACTTCTAAAACTGCAGGAAAAGTATTATTCTGAAAACAAGCAACTTGGTGAGCTCAATGTTTTATATGATATCAAAGAGTTGGCCAGAAAGTTGGGAGTGAAGTATAAAGACTTCGATTGATTTATGTCAAACTACAATTTATCCGTAAAACAGTTTATAGAAGAGTCAAAAGCAGGCAATATAGACTATAAGGATTTTGCAGCCAAATACCAGGAAGCTGTAAAACAGGCAGACAAAAAGTTCAGTTTGTTTAATACTCTTCTAGACCTAAAACCAACAAAACCAGAGCCGCTTTTTTATGGTTTACCAGTTTCTTTCAAAGACAGTATTTGTGTAAAGGGCGTCCAATCAGCTGCTGGATCGCGAATTTTGGAAGGGTATAAACCAACCTTTGACTCGACTGTAGCAGAAAGGGTTAAAGGCCACGCTTGTGCCGTTTTGGGGAAAACAAACCAGGATGAATTTGGCTTCGGGACCTTTTCTACAAACTCCGGTTATGGAATCCCAAAAAACCCTTTGGATCCAACAAGGAGCTGCGGTGGCTCAGCTGGCGGTGCTGCAGGGATAGTGGCTGCCTTAGACTTGCCACACATAGCAATTGGTGAATCGACGGGTGGTTCAATATCTTCTCCAGCATCTTTTTGTGGTGTGGCTGGGTTAACACCAACCTATGGTTTGGTCAGCAGATATGGCCTGATAGATTATGCAAACAGTATGGACAAAATCGGTCCGATTGGGAAAAGTGTTTGGGATATCGCGCTTATGCTTTCTGTGATTGCGGGCCCAGATCCAAAGGACCCCACAACAATAAAAAAAGAATATGAATACTATCCAGATTATCTGACAACTGAAACAACTGGCCTGAAAATCGGTATACCAAAAGAATATTTTTCAGGAGGTGTGGACAAGAAGGTGGCAGATTGTGTTTGGGATGGGATCAAAAAGTTGGAAAGCCTGGGTGTAAGGTATGAAGAAGTCTCTTTACCACACACAAAATATTCACTTGCAGCTTACTACATAATCGCAACAGCCGAAGCATCAACTAATTTGGCAAAATATTCTGGGATCAGATATGGAGCAGAACAAGAAATTGACGGGACCTTCAATGAATATTTTTCCAAGGTGAGGACAAAATATTTTGGCAAGGAAGCTAAAAGAAGGGTTTTGCTTGGAACTTTCGCAAGGATGGCTGGCTACAGGGACCAGTATTACATGAAAGCGCTGAAGGTGAGGACTTTGGTCATCCAAGATTTCAAAAAAGCCTTCAAAAAAGTGGACGCCTTGGTTGCGCCAACCATGCCTGTTATTGCGCCTAAATTTTCTGAAATAGAAAAATTAACACCGCTGGAAAACTATGCAATGGATATCCTAACAGTCGCGCCAAACCTTGCTGGCATACCAATGCTGTCAGTGCCTTGTGGCCAAGTAAACAGCATGCCTGTGGGTCTCCACATCATGGGCAACCATCTACAAGAGAAAAATATCCTGAAAGTTGGCTATTTATTGGAAAAATACGATAGAATAAAGAGGACAAGCAGATAAATATGAAAAAACTTATAAATAAAGTTGTAGATGATATCAAAAAAATAGGAAAAGTTAATGCTGTTTTTTTGTTTGGATCCCATGCAACTGGAACGAACAAGCCATACTCTGATATAGATATATGCGTAGTTGCGGAAGGCCTCACAGAAGAAGAAAGAATAGAAATACTGACTAACTCTTCTGAAAAACTTGATGTTTCACTGTTTTCAGATTTGTCGCTCTTAATACAATACCGCGTCCTTAAAGATGGGAAAGTCCTTTTTAATAGGGATTGGCTCAAACTTCACAGAATGAAGGTAAAGACAGTAACAGAATATCTAGACTTCAAACATCTATTAGATAGGCATGTAGAATATACATTGAACAGTTAATATGAAATTTGATAAAGAAAGGATTGGTGTAATAATCTCTGACCTTGAAAGGTTTTTTAAGGATTTGGAATCCTTGGAAATCAAAAGCGACAAGGATTTGGATGATAGAAGAAACTTTTATTCAACCTCCATGCTTGTTTTTGCTGCAATAAACAGGTTAATAGATTTGGGGGAGGAAATTGTCCTCGCTAAATCTTTTGGCACACCATCCACATACAAAGACACTTTTAGGCTGCTTCAAATAAACAAAATAATAGATAGGGATCTTGAGAAAAAATTAGGGTATTTAATAGAATATAGGAATATACTTTCTCATGAATACTCTACATTCACAAAAGGCCAGCTCTATAATTTAATAAAAGAAATGCCGTCCATTAAAAAGTTCGCAACTTTGGTAAAAAAGCTTTTGAGTTAGGTATGTCGACCCTAAAAATTTTCAAGCCAAGCATTGGTAAAGTGATTTTGTTAGTGATATTGCTCCTAATCTTGCCAGGGCCAAAGCAGCAGTGCGCCGTTGTTGGGACAACATCCTGTGAATTGACAGGGTTCACCTTCTTCTCTGTCCCTGTGATTTTCACAACAGCTTACGGGTTTGGAATGTATGGGCTGTTTTGGCTGGTTTTGATACCCTATCTAATAGCCTCTTACTTGATAGCTGTCGGGCTAACACAATTTTACAAAACCTTCAAGAGATGATCGATGATGAAACCAGGACAAGTCGTAGACTCTTTTTTGGTTGACGGAAAAAAAATTGTTTTGAGATGCCCTAGATTATCTGATTATAAAACTGTCCACAAATTTTTTAATAAAGCGATAAAACAAAGCCTGTCTGCCGGAGGCCAACTTAACAGGATAACACCAGTTATATTGAAGGAGCAAGAAAGGTGGGTTGCAAACGCTGTTGAAAAAAACACGCTTAAAAAATCTGTGTACTTGTTAGGGTTTTCAAATCAGTCTGTAATTGCTAGCACCACAATAGAAAAAAACCCAGACCAAGACTCCGGTCACGTTGGCGATTTTGGGATAGTTTTGCTTGAGGAGTTTACTGGGAAAGGTCTGGGGACAAAAATAGCAAACAAAATAATATCTGTTGCAGAAAGTGAATTGAAGCTAAAGATTATCAAACTAAATGTCTTTGGTCGAAACAGAAGAGCTCAGGGGTTTTACAAAAATCTGGGTTTCAAAGAGTTTGGAAGAATCAGAAAGGGTATAAATATAAAAGGAAAATATACAGATAACATCTTCATGGTGAAATATCTGTGAAAGTAAAAATAAAAGGAGGGTTAGAGGAACCTTGGTTCCCTATATGAAAGTAAAAATCGGCCTTGAAACCCATGTGCAGTTGAATAGCCTGAGCAAGATTTTTTGCGGCTGTAAAAATGGTGTAAACCTGAAAGAAGAGCCAGAGCCAAACAGTTTGGTTTGCGATACATGCCTTGGTATGCCTGGTTCCAAACCGAGAGTAAACCAGAAAGTAATAGAACTTGCCACTAAGGTTGCTGTGGCCTTGAATTGTAAAATAGCTCCAGAGATGTTCTTCTCAAGGAAAACTTATTTCTATCCGGACATGTCAAAAAATTTCCAAATCACACAATATGAAATCCCGCTAGCTTCAGAAGGTCATCTGGAGATAAATGTAAACGGGAAATCCAAAAAAATCCGGATAAGAAGGATACACATAGAAGAAGATCCTGCGAAGGTCATCCACGTTGGCGGTCTTGGAGGTAAATATACTTTGATTGATTACAACCGTGCTGGAACACCATTAATAGAAATTGTGACAGAACCCGACTTCGAAAGCCCGCAAGAGGCGCGGGTTTACCTGGCAAAACTTACAATGATCACAGAATATTTGGGCGTTTATGACCCAACATCTCAAGCTGTACTAAAATCAGATGCGAACATAAGTTTGGAAGGCGGCAATAAAGTTGAGGTAAAAAACATCACTGGGACAAAGGAAGTTGAGGAAGCCTTGAATTTTGAAATCATAAGGCAGAAAAGTTTAGTGACGAGGGGTGTCCAAGTCCGCCAAGAAACGCGTGCATGGAATCCTGACATAGGAAGCACACAGGAGATGAGAGGCAAAGAAGCTGAAGCAGAGTATGGTTATATTTTCGAGCCAGACCTCCCAAAATTCACAGTACAAAAAGCTATTGCTGAAAGGATGAAAAAAGAGCTGCCAGAACTTCCAGACCAAAAATACCAGAGGTTTATTAACTCCTATAAATTATCAGAAGCTGTTGCTGAATCCCTTGTCTCTGAAATAGACACAGCCGACCTTTTTGAACATGCAGCAAAACAAATTGATCCCAAGATTGCTGGAAGCTTTATCGCAGGCGATTTGAAGAAAACTTTGAACTGGAATAACTTGAGGTTTAAACAGTCTGGATTGCAAAAAGAGTGGATTGTGGATTTGCTAAAGCTTTTTGCTGGCGGAAAAATAACCGACAGGAACGCAGAGCTTGCGATCAGGAAAATGGTTGAAGAGAAAAAATCCGCTGTTGATATAATAAAAAAACACAATTTGGAAAAAACAAAGGTTGATTTAGACTCTGTCCTGAAAAAAGTTTTGGAATCAAACCAGAAGCCTGTGGAAGATTACAAAAAAGGCGAGAAGAAGGCATTGGAATTCTTAGTTGGTCAAGTAATGAAGGAAACGAGAGGGCAGGTTGATGCGACTGAGATTAGAAAACACCTGTCAAAACTTCTAAATTAAAGCTTCCAATCTTTCCCTTTCCTCATCAGAAATATCGCCTATGAGATAGTCGACTATTCTAAACGCAGAGATATCTGTGAATGGCTTCTCAATGACATAATCTGCGCCATTATTGTGTATCTCTAAAAACTCCTTGTCTTTTGCGCGGGACCCAATAACCACAATAGGCACGTCCTTGTTTGGTTTGCTCATTGGATACCTTACCCCCGACAAAAACTGGTCAGAGTCCATATCAGGCAAGGTGCGCTCAACAAAAACCAGATCCGGCCTGTAAGTTGGTATTGATGCCAACCCTTTCTCCCCGCTTTGTTCACACTTAACAAGATAACCTCTTTCAGTCAGCTTCAAACCAAAACTTTCTGTAAACTGTGCGTCTGGATCTACAACAAGGATTTTCTTTGTCATCTTTGATAAAAAGCAGGTAAATTTTATATAGCTGAAGTCACTTTTTCCAGCCAAAACTGGCAAACAGAGTTAATCCGCCAGCAATCAAAATTATCGACCATACACTAAACTGAAAATTTATCCAACCTAAGCTTTTTGCCAACTCTAGCAAGCCTAAAATCAGTAAGAGTAAACCCCATATTAAGGTTCCAATAAACCTGCACTTTACAGACCGAGAGCGACTAGTCGCTCTCAAACCTTCTTTGTCTTTCTTCTTCTTGAATAAAATCATATGCTCGCTATTCTTTAATCAAATCTTTTGGTTCCACTCTTTTTATTGGAACATCGTCGAAATGATTATCAAAAGAGACTATATGTGTACAACCGCTTCCAGCGGCAGCTTGCAAGGTCATGCTGTCTTCAAAATCTAAACCGTACTTTTCTATATGCCCAATTGCTTTTATTCTGTCATCTAGTCCAATAAAGTGTATAGACAAGTTTAGCAATTCTATCATTGATGTAAGAAAAGTCTCCATTAACTTGATACTTTTTGTATGTCTATAGATAGCCAATAGAACACTATCAATGTTAAAGTCAGAAACAAAACACCTGATTTCTCCTGTCTTTACTTTCTGCATAAAGCTTTTGCACTCTGCAGCCTTTTCCTGACCAAAAACAAGCTCTAACAAAATGCTAGAATCAATGAGATACATGTTTTTTCCACCTTTCAGCCCTTTCTTTAGATATCTCGTGTTTCAATTTAACAGAATCTATTTTAATGCCTTTTATCATGCCAGTCATCGCTTCTACAGGATCTTTTATTTTTTCTTTTGCAATTTTTCTTAACCTATTCAAGTCTTCATGTCTTCTTGCCCACTGTGCCAACGCTTGATTGGCAGCCAAACTAATTGAGCCCTTCTGGAAACCAAACTCATGCATGGCTACTCGCCTAAATGTTTCCTCTGTTTCATCCTGGATTTTTACCTTTAATTCTCCCATAAGTACCTATTCACTTACGTACTTAAATACTTTACTTCGTCTTCTCCAATATATTAATCTCCCTTAGGGAACCTGCAGAACACTCTGTGTCGGTTCCTCTAACCCTCCACTGTGTTTATTTAGTCTTTTCAAGTATGTTAATCTCCCTGATAATCTTGTGGCGCTCCTCTGCATCTGTGTATGGGTATTGGTGCGCTATTTCTTGGGGCAAGGGGTCAACTGGCTTGAAGCCGTACTTCTTTAACATGAATTTCAAATTCATCCCAACTGTGTATTTCCCTGTCCTGAACTTTGGGGTAACTATGCAAATCCTCCTGCCAGGTTTTAAAATTATCGAAGCCTGGTAGAAGAAAGCGTCATACATAGGTTCTATCCTCTGTATTATATTTTTGGCGAAGTTTGGCGTGGGGACACCCCTTACTGGAGGGCCTAAATATGGTTCTGCAACAATGCCATCAACCGAATGTTTGGAGAAATAGCTTGTCAAATTCTTCACATCGCCTTTGAAAACTGTCCTGTCAATCTCCGGGATTCTTATTTTGTATTCCTTTTCCAGCCATTCCAGGTTTTTGCGCGCAGCCACAACGCACTCCCTGTCTATATCCATTCCTTTGATCCTGTAACCAGCTAAAGCAGCCTCCTGGATTATTGTCCCTATCCCGCAAAATGGGTCCAAGACCAAACCCCCTTTCAACCCAAGGAAATTTATCATGATCTTGCAAAGCCTTGGGGGAATGGACAAAATCGCCCTTTGTTCCGGCCTGCCAACATCCCTTTTCTGGAATTCAAATGGGTTGTGAACGCCAATCGTCTTGCCAACATAATAATCTGTTTCAGACAAAAACAAGACAATTTCCTGCAACCCCCTTTTTATCACCTCGACATGCGTCAAGAAAGGCCGCTCTGTAGATACCATGTAATTGGATTTTATACCTGCCTCCCTAAGCTGGTTTTTTATTTTGGAAGCAACATCCTCCACCAGTTTAATATTGGTCGATCCGTACAAGCTCACACCAAACTCAACCTTGTTCACGGAAACTGGATTTTCAACTCCCAAGCCATCCACCTTGTCAGTAGAAGGCGGCTCACCCACTTCCACACCACCTTGCAGATCAAAAAGTTTTTGCGGGTCTGTTTTGTCCAACAAATCTATTTTTCCAAGCTTGTCAACGATTTTAACAATTTTTATCACACCGCCAAAATCTTTCACATCAACAGCGGTTTCCGAAGATAAAAGTACAAAATCATCCCCCATATCTTCAATGGCAAACTTGATCCTCCTAGTCCTAAAATAAGAGAAAATCTCAGCTAGGGAAAGCTCCATATTTTTTCCCAACACAAAACCATACAGCTGCATAACCACTTAAATAGTATTTAGTAATATAATAAATAGTGAAAGGAGGGTTAGAGGAACCGGAACATATTGAACAGCAGGTTCCCTATATGCAACACAGGATAAAAGGCAGGACGTGCAGCTTGGTTCTGGATTTGCCAAATTATCTGGACGAAAGCACGCGGGATGTATTGTTGGAAATTTTCAGTTATTGTTTGGATGAGGAGTCTAGGGATAAAGTTTTAGGCTCAGTAAAAGATTTGCTAATCCAAACCAGAAAATTGGTAAACTCACTCAAGAAGTCAAAAAAGCATAGCAAACAACTCGAAGATGGGATAAGGAAATTTATCGGCATACACCTCAACCATGGCTTCCAAATCGGCTCCTACTATACGCCGGGTGAAGACGGTGAAGAATTGGCTGATGTGATTTCTGACCAACTAAATTACGGGAAGGTTTTGGCAGGTCTGCCTTCTCAAAAGAAAAAGATCGGGGAAACAATATTTTTTTCTCTGGACCTTGCAAGGATGGCCTTTGAGACAGGGCTGATGTTGAGCTATTATCTATCAGAGGAACTGGTTGAACAGCACCAAAATGAACTGAGGAAGATGAGTTCTTATATTGGATAGTTTATGCCTAGAAAAATACTACATGGTAGCTTGAAGATATGTTTAGCTCTCTCTATACTATTTCTATTCCTATTTTCCGTCCCAACAAAATCCCAACAACAATTCCAGAATGGTACGATAATAACTATTGCCGGCACTGGCACGGCAGGCTACAATGGTGATAACATAAACGCAACAAACGCGCAGATAAATCAGCCTTACAAAGTAGCGGTTGACTCTTCGGATAATCTCTATATAGCTGATTCTTACAACCACAGGATCAGAAAAGTTTTGGTGAATGGGACAATAATAACTGTCGCGGGCAATGGGGACCCTTGTCCTGATCAAACAACGATATGCAGTGATGGTTCAATGGCAATAGATGCACAGCTGAGAAATCCAGAAGGTGTTGCTGTTGATGCGAGCGGAAACATCTTTATAATAGACTTTTTAGGTTTCAAGATAAGGAAGGTGGATTCAGCAACAAAGAGGATATCTACGATAGCAGGAAACGGTTTCGAGGGATATTCAGGTGATGGTGGTCCTGCGACTTCTGCGCAAATGGATGACCCTTCAGACTTGGTAATAGATAAGTTGGGGAATATTTACATAGCGGAATATAGTGGCGGCAGCGGCATGATAAGGAAGCTAACCCCAAACGGCCAAGGAAATTATACAATATCAACAGTGGCAGGAAATAACACGGCGTGCGCAAACACTGCTTCCACAACAAACCCTTGTGGAGATAATGGCCCAGCAACTTCTGCACAACTGGCTCCCCGTGGCGTGGCTGTGGATACTTCTGGAAATATTTACATAGCAGACGGGACAAATTACAGGGTTAGAAAGGTTGACATAACAACAGGGATAATAACCACAATAGCTGGTACTGGCGAAACACAGAACACCCTACCAGGTTATGGCGGCCCAGCGACTTCTGCGAGGATAAGAGATACATACGATGTCGAGGTTGATGGCTATGGGAATGTTTATGTTATAGATTCTGATGACGCTGTAAAAAAGATAGAAAAAGGCACAGGTGTAATCACACGTGTTGCAGGTGGCGGCACACAGGGTTTAGGCGACGGAGGCCCTGCAGTAAATTCAACGCTATCTGGGCCGATTGGCATACAGTTTGATTCTGATGGAAGCCTCTACATTGTCGATTTCTGGAACCACAGAATTAGAAAAATAATAAACCTCTCACCGCCGCCTCCACCGGCTCCACCGCCGACACAAACACCAAATGCAACAGCGACCCCTACAGCTAGCCCAACAAATGGCCAATCAAAGCCTTCAGTCACACTTGTCTCACCCAAGACACTCCAGACTTCAGATGAAATCACCTTTGCCTGCATGGTTTCCGGTTCTAACATCACCAGCATCTCCTTATACACAAACACTTCAGGGTCCTGGAAAAAAGAGGAAACAAAGGCAGCAAGCACCCAAACAGTTCAAGATTTCCAATTGACCGGAATAAAAAGCGGTTCCTATATATGGAATTGTGAGGCGAAAACAGTTTCTGGAGCAGCCTTCTCTCCACAAAACCAATCCTTTGAAGTCAAGCTTAACCAGCCCGGACAGCCAGCCCCAAGCCCACAGCCATCAGTTGTTTGCAACCAGCTAAAAGACTGCACTGATTGGAAGCCTGACAAATGCCCTGAAAACCAAATACAGACAAGGACGTGTAAAAATGTGAAAGAATGTAATTACAAGGAGGCGTGGAATTGCACATACAGCGGCCCTCCTGGTACAAGTTCATCGTCAAATGGTACTGGACCTGAAATCGGCGGAAAATCGTCCCAGGGTCTCCTTGGCCTAGACACAACCGGATGGCTAATAGTTGTGGTTGTGGTAGTTATCGCAGTTGCAGTGTTTTTGTTTTTTATCAAAAGAAGAAGTGCCGGATCGCTATATGAGGAGGCCCAAGAACCAGGTGGAGAGGACGAAGACCAGGGCGAAGAAGGTTATTCTGACCAGTGACAGGCGTACCTTTGGTTGATATTCTAATTATGAACACAGTTGAAAACCTGTTTAGAATTCTGAAAGAAAGCAAAGTCGATCACAAGAGGTTTGAACATGAGCCCGTGAGAACCAGCGAAGAAGCCGCAAGAGTAAGATCTGTTCCCCTAAAATCTGGGGTGAAAGCTATGCTATTAAAAAAGAAAGAGGGTGGCTTTATACTGGTTTTATTGCCAGCAGACAAAAAGATTGATTTCAGAAAAATTGAGGAATTGGAAAACACAAAAAAGTTAAGTTTCGCGGCATCCCCTGAAGTCCTTGAAGAAACCGGCTGTGAGCCAGGTGGCGTCCCCCCTTTCGGCCACACAAAAAACGGGGAAAACCACATGATAAAGACATATATGGATAAGGATATTTTTGAAAACAAATTGGTAAATTTCAATGCCGGCGACAGATCTGTTTCTGTGACAATTAAATCCGAGGATTTGAAGAAGATTATTGATGCTGTTTATTTCTAAAGCGGACCCGCAGGGATTCGAACCCCGAAATCCCGGTCCGAAGCCGGGTGTTTTATCCGATGTCTGATGGAAATCGAAAAGGTCGATTTCAGTCCTTAGACTACGGGCCCTGTTTTATCTGCCCGTGACGTCAAGTTGCATATTTGGGTACCGTAGCCTTTGTGCAAGCGGAAGCTGCCTTAAAGGCTACGCTGACTACGGGCCCTGAATACCTATAGTATGGTTTGTTTTGGTATATAGCTGCTTGTGGACTATGTTACCACTTAAAAGTATATAAATACATAAAGCATATATAAACAGGTTTAAATTGCCTTGTACTAACTTAATTTATGGTATCTGAAGATAGTGGGATGACTAGAAGGGGTCTCTTTAGGTTGAGCGCAGCCGCTATTGGTGGTTATCTAGCTTCCCAGATCCCTTTTAACCCTGTTTATGCTGCAGGAGACGCACCAGCAGAGCCAAGGCAGTCCGCTGTGAAACCGATACCTAGGGTGACAAAGTACATGCTTGCGGCAACCGAAGACGCAGCCACCGCTTATGAGAAAGCAATAGGAGCCCTTAAAGAAAGGCACGGAAATCCCGAAATCCTTGTTTTCAGAGGCAAAGAAATAGAAGAGGTCGAGCGAGAAATATCGGCTGAAAAACCAACGCATGTCCAAGTTGTCTGCACACCAGAAGAGGCTTCAATACCAGGTTACACAGGTCGTGTGGAAGATGAGAGATCTCTTTCTGATGGGACCCTTCCGGTAAGGTTAGGAAAGATGCTCAATAGGTTAGGGAATGGTTATAGGGGGGCAATTGGCGGTATTCTAACAGCTTACACACCAGAAGATGCCCTGAGGATAGCTCAACAAGGAGACTTCGAGGTTGACAACCCACTGCTAATTGCCCAGAGTAGTGTGCACAAAAATGCTGAAATATTCGATGCGTATAGGAATTCAGCAGCCTACTTGGAGGCAGAGAAGGGTTACAATAGAAAGGACAAAAGCAACGGTGCTGTGACAAGGAGAAAGGTTGAGAGGGCAGGAACAGATATTTTAGAATCTTTAAACAGCAATACTGTGGGCATGTTTTCAATTACCGGTCATGGCGGTGCAAACAATTGGGCGCCGGCTAGGACTGGCGAGCAGCCAGATTCTGTTTTCATTGCAAGAAATGGGAGAGTTTACCTGGCCGATTTAGCTTCAAAGACAGCGATTGGTGTATTGGAGACAGACAATCCAAAGGTTTTCTGGGGAGCAGGCACATGCAGGGTGGGTTCGGTAGTTGACAAAGACGACTCATTGCTTTTGGGCCTTTTGGGCTCTGGTGGCTTTACACAAGCCTTCGGTTATGAGACTGTTACATGGTATGGAAGGATGGGTTGGTCGCTTGTTGCAGACTATCTTCTTAATTTTCCAGAATCTTCTTGGTTCGAAGCCCACAGAAGGGCCGAGATAGGGTTGCAGTTTACACTTAACAAATTGAGAAAGTTTAGGAGAGAGAACAAAACACCAGTCTCGAGGGATGAACAAGGCCACGCTTTTGACACCGATGTGTTTATTGGTTGGGGAGATTGTGGAACAAGGGCAACAAATCTGCTAGACGATAATTTCCACCCCTTTTATTCCACAACAATTGAACCAAGGGTAGACAATGGAAGAAGGGTTGTAAAAGTTGGTGTAAAAGCTAATGAGGATGGTGTTGTAGGTACAGATATCGTTCTAGGCAACCCGATTGTTGTTGACTTGAAAGAGGATGTAAGCGGTTATAGGATTTCTGCAGCTTCCCCTGGGTTGGATTGTGACAAAGGAATGGATTTTGTGGTACTTCACCCAAGAAGGGAGATAATCAACGGCGGCGACAGGGACAGTTTCAGGTTTAGCGACATCCGCAAAGGTGACAGCTGGTTTGTTGAATTATCAAGCCAGTGATACCATGTCGGCCGACGATTTCTCAGTTGGGATTAATGTGATTAGTTAAGCTCCATTAATAAAAGATTGATTATTAATTAAATCCCTAACATGCCTTCTATCATACCAATATAAGCATCAACGCCTGAGCTGTAGAATTCTATCTCTTCCTGTGTAAGTTCAAGCTCCTTTTTATATTTAATGATAAATTCATAAGCGTCTGACTCATCTATGTATAATAATAACGTCTGCATCTCTTCCTTTACAAGATTTGATAGCATTTGTTTTATTTCTGATGCGCTCTTACCAAGTTTTTTAGCCAAAAAATCTATGTCCCAATTGCTGGGGTGGAGAATGCTGAACTCTCTCATTAACGATTGGTAAACATGCTGTAGCTCGTGTGCAAAATGCTTTGGTTCGGTCCAATCTGCATATATGAGTGTTTTGGTTACAGGGTTAAATTCCGCCCCTACGTCTCCTCCTCTGGCCAAAATATATGCATTATCTTTAGCAAATTTTATCCCGCTGCTGTCAAGTATCGTTTTCACTATATTACTGGCTTCTGTAGGAATTTTTTCTATAACTTTAAGAATATTCACAACAGCATCCGTGCTGCCTATCCTGCTCATCATCCTTACCAACATTTCTGTGATTTCATGGAGGTTGTACATGTCCTTAAGTTTATAAATAGTTTTGGCAAGCTGTTTTACATTATCGCTGTTTTTCGTAAATATTTCCAGGTATTTTTCAATTTCTGAAGTTATTTTGCCAATGGCTTTGAGCGATTTTAGAGTGGCCTTTAATGTCGATGTCCCTATATCAACAATTTTTGCAGCGGCTGCTACTGGCCCCGAAATCGGCAATGTTCCTGGTTGAACAATAGCCAAGACAACCCCACCGTAAAAAACAGCATCTGAGCTGGATGTGATATATGTAAGCTTGCAGAGCACATTGTCCCAACTGCTTTTATCTTTTTTCGTTGCGCATCTTATTGTATCCACAGCATCAGGCACCAGTTCTACAATCGGAGCCACACTGCACATAGCATTCATGCCTATATCTGCTATATAGCTCTCATCATCTGTATAGAAACATGACACCAATGGAAGGTGTTTAAAGTCACCTACAAATGTTTGGGCCGTGTTTTTAATGCTGTCCTTGGCTACACTCCATGTTTCCTTTGTTTTTTCCTTGAACCACTCCCATACACCATTATCCTTAACACCTTTAACCTGATCACTCAACACAACATTGCTTATATCCACTAACTTGTTTTCAATTTCAGTGTCCGGTTTGGATGGTTTGATCCCTGACACGGCTATAGAGCTTTTGCTTTTATCGAACTGGTATATCTTCCCCTTTGATGACGTCTGCTTATTTTCAAAATCAACCTTTTTGTAACTTCCTGTGTCAACCTCGTTTGCGGTAGGCACATAATTTTTCCAGCTCTCTGGGTTTGAATTGTCGTTGTAAACGCTGACCAACTGTGTATATTTATCAGCTGTTTCTGTACCCACCTTAAATCCGTTTAAGTTTACAGTCTGATGGCTTGGGAAATTTACAGGATCTGGGGACTGTGTAGGCTGGTTTATTGGCGGAGTAGGACTTGGTAGCGGTTGTGTTGTACTTGAACTGCTGCAGGTATTGAAAACATATAGAGGGTTACAGTCAACAGCTAAGTTTCCGGGCCCTATAATTTCTTCCTGCGCCATGAAGAATGCGCCCTTTCCACTCTCTGGTAATAAGCCATTTCTTTCAGCGTTTTCATAGATGGCCTTAAATTCTGCTGTGTCAATTCTTTTCGAACTTTCTGTTTTAATCCCGTAACTATTGAAATCAGGAAGGTAAGTGTTCAAAGAATTCATATTGAGGTTTATCCCAGTTTCTTTTGCCAATTTATTGTATGTTATAATTCTTGCTTCGCCGTGGGTTGTAGGATACGGATATCCAAGTGCTGTCAATATATTTTTTATATTTTGGTTGTTGTCAGAGCCTCTTGTGGCTGGCCCAATGACATTCCAATTATTATCGTACAATGTACCTTCAGGATAGGGTATTTTACCGCTGATTGTCCAGTAATATGTTTTACCACCAAGTGTAATGGTTTGGTAAAGGCAGCCGCAGAATTCCAGCTTATCCCTATTGAAATAGCCGCTAACCAATTGTTGTGCTATTGTATTTAGGTCAGAAGGCAGACCGCGGTTGTAATATTCATCTAAATCAAATGGGAAAACCTGCTCACCTTGCAGCACAGCAAGTTGTTTATCAAATAACCCGGCATCGTTTCGTGCTCCAAGGAAAAAAACTTCCCCATCCCAAGGGATCCTAGCTGTAAACCTTTTAGCGGCAACACCATAAAAAGATGGGACATACAGCGTTCTATATATTGGTTGCGGTGGGGCTGTTTGTTGCCCGCTTCCGGATCCACCAGAAAGCGGTTGTATAGTAGGCAATGGGCTAGGTGTCGGTGTGGAAGGCGGTAAAATTAGAAGTTTTTTTGATATAGTATTGCCGGAGAATCTTATCAAAGAGAGCCCCCGTTTTTCAATAACTATAAAATGGCCTTTCTTGCCCCCATAGCTTGCATCAACCCTAGTCATCTCCTGGTTCTGCCACACATCATCGCCCATGAAAGTATAATCATCCCTATAGCTGGTGTCTATGCCAAGCCAATCGTCCCTGTCGGGGTTAGTGCCTTCAGTTACAACTGAAAATGCATACACCCCATCTGGCATGCCATTAAAATCCGCTATAAGGTTTGTGCCGCTTAGTGAAACTTGTTTTGTTTTTGTCCAGCCGTCGAAATGCCCTGTCATGTAATATTTCCTGGTTGGCCAGTCAGAAAGCTTTGATGGTGAACCAAGGGAATTGCCTTGTTTGTCTATTGGATAAGCTAAAATCTTGTCAGCATATTTTATTTTCATCTCAAGTCCTGAGATTTCTATGTTGCTTCTCCCTATATGGTAGCTTATAGTTGGAGGGACAATCGCCGAATCAAAACTCATGTAACTTGAGACATCATCTTCCCTGATTGTTGGATTGGCCTCACTCACAAAATACGGCTTCTTGTCTTTTATTTTCACTACAACATGAAAGCCCTCATTAACAAACTTAACAGCATCAGAAAATACACCACCTACATAAAGCCATTGGCCATTACACGGAACAGTCCCGTCCTCTGCATACTTGAAGCCAAAAGTATATGTCCCATCGGGCAATGCAAAATCTGTTATGTTGAAAATAAACTTATCCCCTTCCTGTGACCCTATAATCGCTTTGTCTGTTTTCCAGTTGTTGAATGTCCCCACAATTCTTGGCCTGCCCTGCCCCTGCTCAAACCTTACACCCTGCTTTACAGAATATGTTTTTTTGTCACACTCTTCGATGGAGGTAGCTTTTATATCAGCAACAAGAATCCTGTCAACCCATTTAACAACAATGTTGTCACCTTTAATTTCTGTTGCGGCAAATAACTGAAGATCGCCTGGCGGCGGCTGGTCTGGGTTAAGAACAATATATTTCTTTGGTATCGTGTTCCCCAAAAACTTTACCAATCTATCCCCTTGTTTTTCAATAACTATGAAATGGCCTTTCTTGCCCCCATAGCTTGCATCAACCCTAGCCATCTCCTGGTTCTGCCACACATCATCGCCCATGAAAGTATAATCATCCCTATAGCTGGTTTCTATGCCAAGCCAACTATACTTATTAGGATCCGAGTTGTCTAAGGAAACCAATGAAAATGCATACACGGCATCTGGCATTCCAAAAAAGTCTACTACAAGACTATTCCCAACTAGGGGTATTTGTTTTGTTTTTGTCCAGCCGTCGAAATGCCCTGTCATGTAATATTTCCTGGTTGGCCAATCAGGAAGCTTTGATGGTGCGCCAAGTAAATTTCCAGCTTTATCTGTTGTATAAGTTATAATTCTGTCAACGTGTTTTATTGTTAGTTTAGAGCCAGAGATTTCTATGTCACTGGAACCTATCCAATACTGGCATTTTACTGTCTCATCTGGATGTTTTCCCGTAGTCCCGTCACACTCCACTCCAGGTTTTTTGGCATATGTTTTGGTCTGAACACCCCACTCACTCGAGCATGTTGATGGTGAAAAAACAGGCTCCCAATCATCATTAGCACACTGCCGCGAATTTAATATAGAGGCCAATGTCCTCCAACCGGTGTATGTTTTTCCATTAAACACAATCTTACCAGACTGCAAGACATTGTCTATAACAACCGCACTTTGCACCGCCATGTTTTTGATTGCTGACTTTGTAACCGTAGAGTCTGTGATTGTGGAATCTATTATGTCAGAGGCAGTAACTGTAGATCTGGTCACTGTTGACGGGTCTACAAAAGAGTCTGAAATATTTGAGTTTAAAATGCTCGAATTTATTATATTTGAATTCAATATACCGGAAGACTTCACAATAGAGCTTTTAGATGTTGATAGAATAATAGAGGAATCTGTTGAAATTGTGGAGTCTGGAGTGATAATCGACCCATCTATATCTGGTTTTGGGTTTATTGTTAGTGTAACCTGGTTAGAGTTTACAGAAGCTCCGTCTAGGTCAGTTATTGTAAACGTAACTGTCCTTGTCCCGTAAAAATCTTTGTCGGGGATAAGCGCTGCAATACCGCCCATAACCTCTATTTTTATATTGTTGACAGTGGAAGCTGAAAACCTTTTCAGGCCTTCAACATCTGAAAAATATTGGTTTAAGTTAATAATGTCATTTGCATCCTCATCCCATACCTGGTTTGGAATATTCTGTTTCAAAACAGGAGGCATATTGCATGATATCACTTCATCCGCTGGTTTTTGACCCTCGCAGTTTGCCCCATTATTTTTAGAATATGTCCTTGTCTGGAAGCCGTTTACGCAGGGAGTGGGTGAAGATGTCCAGTCATTTGAATTACATTTAGGTATAATCAGTATCACGGGTCCGACAGTTACGTTCACCCACCCATGTTCAGCAAAATACCAGTCTGATATTCCACCCTCAGCCATCGGGTCTTTATCAGCTGTAGAGCTTTTGTAAAAATCAAGTCCCCATTGCCAAGAAGCATCGTCTGTTGCCTTAATTCTGGTTCGCATTTCTATTGTTTTCGAGCCTTCAGGAATTTTAATCCTTGGATATTGGGTTCCCCACGGATGCAAAACCTCATTTGGATACAGATTAACCGGTGCAACTAGATTTCCATTTTGTATGTGAAATATATCTTGACCCCTTAATTCTATTCCAAACCATGGATCAATTGTCCAAGAACCGCCAAATGGTACAGTGTCTGTAGAATCAAAATTATCTTCAGCTATGACAGTTTCTTTTCCTATTTCATCTTTGACAACAAGTTCCATGTAATCAACCAAAACTTCACCTGATTTTCCACCAGGGATAAGAACAGCATTGCCCATTGGTATAGCTGAAGTTTGGTCAGTGATTTCCAGTGATTGAAGATAATACCCATTCTTACGTATTGCGATTTTATGTAATCTTGTTTCGTCTGATGGTTTGCCTAATGTGCCCGAACAAGAGCCTAATTTTGTCCATGATCTTGAATATTCACAATTTGTATTGCATGAAAGATTCCATTCAGTTAGTTGCCAGTCATTTTGATCGCAAATTTTCACATATGTGCAGCTAACTTCTTTTGTTTTTGTTTGCACTCCTTCACAGTTTCCTGTTTTTGTGTATGTCTCTATTTTCTTTCCATTTGATTGGCAAGTTTCTGATGAAGTTATGACATAACTAGTATCTGTGCACACAAGTTTTGCCTTTTCTGGTGGAGCGTAAACACAAACCTGCCTTGCCCCGTCTGGCGCTAGGCCATTGCAATCTGATCCAGTTTTCTTTGTGTAAACTCCACTCTGCCATCCACCAGAACACTCAGACCACTTAAAATCAAAGTCTGTTGTCGTGCAAGCCCTTTTTTGTGGAGTTGGCACAACAGGTTGTGATGGTGTTGGTTGTTGTGCAGATAAGTTTGGTTGATTTTGGGCTATACTAGGACTTGGTTGAGGCGTTTGAACAGATGATGGAGATGGTGTCGGGTTTGGTGATTGATTGGCTTGTGGTGTTTGTTGAGGTGTTGGTTGCGGTGCCGGAGCATTCGAAGCCACCGGTACTGCAGGCTTAGCAACGATTATTTTTGCGATGTCCGGTGTTGTTAATGACCCGTCTGAAGCAGTAAAAACTACATCAACTTCCCCATAAAAATCTGGGCTATTCTTGAATATTTTAGCTTTGTTACCATCTTCTATTTCAACACCGAGGCCTGGATCTGAAGTGTTTGCAAAAAAGGTAATTGTCGGAGAATCGATATCTGTGAAGTAGGCGCTCAAGTTTATTTTATACCACAAAGTTTTTTCGCCTATAAAAATTTTCGATATATGCTGCGTTACTTTTGGCGGATCGTTTACAGGGTTTACTGTGAGATCAACCAACCCCGCACCCCCGCCCTTACTCTTGGACCCAACCCTAGAACTTGCACTGATCCCAATCTGCCTGCCCCCAGAAAAGTCCTTGTCCGGTGTGAATGTTATCACACCTTGGCTATCTACACTAAACCTTATATTCTGCACAGTTGCAGCTGTAAATGTCAAAGAAACACCATCCGGCACAGAGAAATAATCTTTCAGGTTAATGCTGTGTGTTGTGTCCTCATCCCAACTTTGGGCAGGGATATCTGAAATCTTGATAGCCGCAGGGACATCGCAACTGCCTTCTAAACAGCCATAAGGGCAAGTATATTCTTTGGAATTCCCTGTGCTGTTTGTCTGGCTATTGCAAATCCTTTCAACCAAGGTTTGATTGTCTTTGCAGCTGTCAGATTCTGTTGTTAGGCCAAAGGGGTTGCTGGTATATGTAAGATAACCCTTAGAATAATAATCTTGGCTATCAGAGTCTTTGCAGGTTGGTTGCGGCGGTGGAGGAGCTGGATTATCCTTTTTGTCCTTGCCCAACAGCTTGGCTAAGCCTGGTATATACTCGTACCACTTCTTTGCTTCCACTGGCATGGAGGCTATAAGCGAGGCTAGGAAGACCGCCAAAACTAGAAAAACAAACACCTTTAAACCAATAGCCATACTTACCGTTATGCTACTTGATTATTGATAACAAACCATTATAAAGCCTTTCCTTTCTTATCTGTCTTATCAATCATTATGGCTGCGATTATCAGGACAAAACCGATGGCTATGGAGATTAAGAAGTTCGTCATGCCATTCTCTGATTTCAGGACGAACTCACTTGCATTGTAGATGACTATGGATATTGCGAAAATGAACACAGGGACTGAAATTGCCCTGCCTAAAAATACCTTTTTGGCGTATAGCGTTTTGCCTGCCCAAATCACAAGGAAGGCTAACCAGATATAGTAGACGGTAGCTGAGATAAAGGAAGCGGCTATCTCAAAATACCCCACATTAACCCAATCTAAGGTATAACTATAACCTCTATATACAGCCAACACGCCGATAACCACACCTATAACATAGATGAAAAAGGCTGCAAACCGTCTTTTGGAGAAGGATGTCGTCAGCTCCTCATAACCCCTACCTATCAGCCTCTCTAGCTTAAACCATTTAATAACAAGGTAAGCCCCAATCACAAACAAAACAATCCTTATCCCTTGCCAGCCAAAAAATCCAAGCAATATTAGCAATATTGCCGGCAGACCAAAGATAAGGCTGGAATATTTTGGATTATCCAAAGTCTCGTCTATGAAATCCTTGATTTTGAAGTATGAGGATTCTAGCTGCTCAGCTTGCCTCACAACCAGTCTTCTTACCGATATTATCGGCACTCTAGATTGGATAATTGGTAAAACATTCTCATCATCTGCACCATCTGTAACAAGTATTACACCTGTTGCTTTTGTCTTATCTAAAACAATTTCAAGCTGCCTTGTTATCTCTGTATCAGACCTTATTGCGCGATCTTTATGACCTGTAATAGCCACAACTTCTACTTTTTGATCCTTTTTCACTTCTTCATAAACCCTAACAGCATCAAAAAGGGCATTAAAATCAGTGTCTTCAGGATCTACCAACCCCAACTTATTTGCTGCATTGAGGACAGCGTCCTTGCCCATTATAGGGCCTGTTATGCCTGTTTTTTGGCCGATATCATCATCCCTGTCTATACACAAAACCAGCACTTTTTCTTGCCTTGTAGAAGATGAAGACTTGATTTTAGCAGTCATAACGGCTATATATTACGAAAATCAATATATATTGAAATATAATTAACCAGATTAATAAACCCCTATGATAAAATTCGCTGCAATCATTGTGATTATTTTGGCTGTGGCTTTTAGTCTGAGCTACTTATCAGGATTTACTAGGAGTGAGATAGTTTATGATTTGACTGCGGCAAAGGACAAACCGCTAGATCAGTTTTATGAAATTTGGGTATATATTGGTGGCTCAATAGCCCTTGTTTTAGCTTTGTCTACTATAATTTATAAAATAAGAAAAAGTAAAAATAGAAATTAAGTTTGAAATGATTTTAACCGCCTAAATCATCTTTTATATCGTTTAGAGCTCCCAAAGCCTTATCTGTTTTTTCCAGAGCTTTTGGGACTGCGGCTGCCGCATCCTCTTTGCTTGTTATACTAGATGTCTTTGTTGGCGATGGGCTTGTTGTTGGTTGTTGAGTGCAGCCAGAAACTAACACGGTTGCTACCAATAACAACAATATAATTCCGGCAAATTTTTTATTATTTTTCATAATTTTATCGTCTCTTCACAAAAAAGCCTGACGGTGGTTGACTGAGACCGCCTTCTGGTGGTGGTTGGTAGTTACCAAAGTCTCCTGATGGTGGTGGTTGGTAGTTACCAAAGTCTCCTGATGGTGGTGGTTGGTAGTTACCAAAGTCTCCTGATGGTGGTG
>Ga0209541_10005696_pt1 | contig 21620 bp, 21 predicted proteins | sample RifCSPlowO2_01_FD_184027 | JGI IMG/M metagenome (GOLD analysis project Ga0209541, IMG submission 184027) | Groundwater microbial communities from Rifle, Colorado - Rifle CSP2_plank lowO2_0.1 (SPAdes) (version 2) | ecosystem: Environmental > Aquatic > Deep subsurface > Groundwater | place...
TTATCAACATCTCTTAAGTCTTCCCCATCGCAGTTTTGATCTACTCCATCATAAGGTATTTCTACCGCGCCAGGATGAATTGAAGCATTAAGATCATTACAGTCGCTTTTTAAATTATATCCATCCTGATCAGCATCTTCTGTTGCAACAAGCCAGTCAATGGAATTTTTGAAAAGCTTTTTTGTTTCAGGAGTCCAGTATTGTGTTTCAGTTACTCCAAAGTAAACGAGTCTTTTTGTTACTGTGCTATTATCATAAAATTTGTTTCCGGGCTCAAGTGAAGCAATTAAAGGTTTAGAGTCGGTGTTATCTGTAGCAACTAGGTTCTTGAAATCTTTTGCTCTTTGGAATGGAAAAGGCAGATAATACCCTGGAATTTGGGGAGTGTCATATAGCTCAATCGGGGAAGCAAGTCCCTGGTTTATAGAACTTGTAGCTACAATTTTTCCTTTTAGAGTCTGGCTTGATGCAATTACTCCTGTTCCTTCGGCAAGTTTCCACTCATCAACATAATAAGTATTCATGACTAAAGAAAGCTTGCTGTTTACCGGAATTAATGACGGATTTGAAAAAAAGTCGTCACCGACAACAATCATATTGTAATTGTTAAAGTTTGTTGATGGAATTTGGCTTTCTTTTATAACTTCATAAGATAATCCTGTCTGACTAATAAGGCCAGTAACGACACTATCTGGAGAGTTTTTTACAACATAGGCTACATTTGCCCCTACAGCTGAAGTAATAGGCAATACTAAAACTAACAGCAGAACGGCTAGTACAAACAATGTAACATTTATTTTTGTCATTTTAATTTCTCTTCCTTTGAATTTTTATTTACTTTTGAATCTTTTATACCATTTTTCCTCTTATTATTATAATAGTAATACATCATCATAAAAAGTATTATAACTAATACCCCAGAAGCAACAAATAAAATGCTTTTTCCCAGACTGCCGCCTTCAGACACTATGCTTGGAAGTTTTATAGGATTATTAATTATATTTTCGTTTTCACTTCCACTCTCACTATCACCTTCACCATTATCTTCCGCCTCAGTCCCGTCAGGAAGTTTGGGAATCACAATAATTGTTGATGCAAGTACAACTCCCGATTTGTCAACTCCGGGCTGTTCTTTGTCTAAAGGCTCAAACACGACATTTATTCTTCCCTCATATCTCTCTAGCTTATCTACAGTAATTTCAAATTTGGCTTTTACCTCATCACCGGGCTGAAGTTCAAGTTCTTCATCAATAATTGAAATGAAAGTAGCATCTTCTCCAGCAACAAGTTTCACTTTTATAGGAACATCATTTACATTTTTTACAAGTATGCTCTTTTCTATTGTTGTGGGGTTTTTTCCGTCGATTTCCGGGTATAGTACCATTCTCGCATTTCCCATCAGCTGTCAGAAAAAGAGTAATTATTGATACTACTATAATCAACGACACAGTTTTATTCATGTTTAGTGGTGAATAAAAACAGTTTATAAGGATTATTATACAAAAAACTAGATTTTTGACATTACCCTTCTGTTGTTACCCTGAATTGATGAAATTTTCAGATAATGAGATAAAAACACAAAAACGTAAGAACATAACAATATCATAATAACAACTATTTGTCTTCAACAAACAATCTTGACTTTCCTAATTCTTAAATTATTCTCCGGATGAGCATCTACACCGCCGGAGGCATTCTCGAGAATCGCGTTAATGATTATTGAATAGTTTCCTGTTGGGAAGGTGATATTTACTGTTTTGCTTCCAGTCGTTGTAGTCCCCCAAGGCTCAAGATTTTCCCTTCTTGCACTCCAGTTAAACACCGTATTATTCAAGTCATCAGGCATAAGATCTCCAGTATAGCTAATATTTTCCGTGAAGTTTCCGACATTTCTTGTTTGATAGCTTATAGTGTATTTTCTGTTGCACATCAGCTCGGAAATGTTTTCTGTATCAATCAAGTAAGCTTCAGTTTCAGAATCTCTTACTCTTATTCCGTTTACACTATTGCTTATGAATTCAAGATTAATATCATGAATTAGACTTGTGTTCATAATTGTACCGTTATTGTTACTCTCATTTCCAGTATTTGTTTGATTGTTATCATTATTGGAACCTCCAGGCAATACAAATTCAATGCAATTCTTGAACATCTCACTCGCTTCAGGAGTCCAGTAATAGCTATCAGTTATTCCAAAGAAGCACTTTCTACCGTTTGTCGAGCTCGAATTTTTGTAAGCAATAACGTCACCATATTTAGTGCTTACTTTTGTATAAGTTTTAGCAACGCTTTCAACACCATCAGCCCTTCTTGTTTTAGACAGATAATAGTACTGCAAGTTTTGCCCTCTATCATTTTGCCCCTGCATATATGCCTGAACTCTTTTTCCATCCTTAAGGACATATAATGGTGATCTTGATGAAAGCGAACTAGTGCCTTTTAACTTAGCCATTCCAATCCGCTCTTCATAATAATGATTCATTGAGACAACATTTTTGTTAGAAAAATCAACCTTCTTTATATTCTTGAATTTTTCATCACCAATAAATATTAAGTCGTACCTAGACAGATCAGCCGACTTTAACTCTTTATCTTGAATAAAACTAATCTCTAAATCCAGATCTGAAAATGCCTGCAGAACATTATCCTCAGGAGAAACTTTATTTAAATCTCTTATTAAATATCCAACACTAGATGCACTTGCAAGGCTGATAGATGAAAATAAAAATAATATTGAAACTGTCAATATGGTAAAACTTACATCCCTCTTCATCCCATAGAATACAAAGAGTGTTTTTTAAAGTTTACGCAGGAAAATTCACTACTTCTATTCGATGAAGTTAGAAATCTTTTTCCATTCATTGTCATCTGTTGTCCATTCAGCGAAAACAGATATTCCTGTAAATGGATTATCGTTTGCACTATTCAGAGCATCCGAATATGCTCCAAGAGAGTTATCTAAAGTTTCAGGATATGATTTATGTGTCGGAACTGTGAAGAATAAATTCGTATTCCACTCTCGAGAGAGTATTGCGTTTATCTGTTCATTCAAGTAGGCACTATATTCTTGTGCACTCTCCGAGCCAGAGTCATATCCGCTTACTGAGACGATATCTGCCCTGTCTGCAACTTGCTGGTAATAATTAAGGCTCCACACCCAAACACTATTTGTTTTCCCGTCAACAGATATTGTTCCAGGATATACTGAAACAAATTTATTTTTTGGAACTTCCCTTCCAAGTCTCTCAAGCAGTCTTAAATAATCCTCTCTTTGTTCGGAAGGAATTGCTTCTATATCTACATGAATACCGTCGAATCCCATTTCAATAAGCCTATTATAATCATTAACAAAGTTATCTTCAAATCCGGAAGATGTAAGGTCATAATCAGTAAGCATTATTTCGCTGTAAGGCAGTAGCACAAAATCAAAATTATTTGCGCTTTCATATGATCTTATTTTATCAAGAAAGTGTTCTATATCCTCCTCGGATGTCTTTAATTTCCCGTTTTTTGCAGTATCTCCTACATCAACAAAAAGATATTTCATATTATTATCCCTCATTTTGTCAAGAATTTGTTTATCCTCAAGCCAGACATTTATTATCATTCCGTTATGTCCAGAAGAAATTTTATTATATCTAATTAATGAACTGTCAGTAACAACAGGATTATCTGAACTTCCGTTATCATTGCTGGGGTTTATGTTATTATCTGGATTTTTAAGACTTGAAAAAAAAACTACCCCTAATATTAAAAGTAAAACAAGACATCCGACTATAATAAAAACACTCTTTTTCATATAACATATAAAATTTACCACGAATGTTTATATATTTATCTGTTCTGCACAAGTAAAATATGGCATTGATTCCTCCCGCTTTAGCTATAACCTTTGATGTGCAGTTAACAATAGCAATATTAGGAATCGCCTTTCTTTTATTCTCCGGAATAATAATTGATCTGTTCACCCTTTTGGTTTTTTATATTTATAAGGCATTCAAAAATATTTTCTTAAGCAGGAAAGAAAGGGAAGAACAAGCTCAAAAAATCGCTGAATTGACAAGGAAGTATGACGTCTCGGTAATAATACCCGCCTATAATGAGGAAAAAAACATAGAAAAGACAATTACAAATGCGTTTAATCAAACACATAAACCAAAGGAAGTTATTGTGATAGATGATTGTTCCACTGATGCGACGCACAATATCTGCGTAAGCTTAAAGAAAAAATACCCCAATCTTAATATTGTCAGACAGAAAACAAACAAGGGCAAGGCATATAATATAACTTATATCTTAAATAAGTTTAATCTTTGCGAAATAACAATTGTCTTGGATGCTGACACTTTTCTTTCTGAAAATTATATAGAAGAAATTGTAAAGCCTCTTGCAGACCCTAGAGTCGCCATCTCAAGCGGTAAATCTCTCCCTGTAAAATCTCCAAACAAAATGGGGAAAATGATCTACAGAGGATCAGTATTCCAATACAGATTTTTTTGCTTTAGGAAACATGCCCAATCTTTGAGAAATGCAATATCTGTTGTTTGCGGAGATAGCGCCGCTTACAGAACTTCTTTTTTAAAAGAAATGAATGGTTTTCCTCAAGGAACACAGACGGAAGATATGGATATTTCCTGGCAGGCTCTTGAACAGGGATATAAAGTCACGTTTAGCAACAGCGCAAATGCTACAAGCCAGGACGCGAACACGTTAAAAGGACATTGGAAGCAGATTTCAAGATGGTATGCTGGAGGTTTTCAGTGTTTAGCAAAGCATAAAACACAGCTCTTTAAAGCCAAGTCCCTGCTTTATACAACTCTTGTACCCTCATATTTGGACTCTTTTACTTATGCAGGTATGTTTCTAGCATCTATACCTCTTCTTTTCTTTTTCCCAACATTTGCAATAGCTTTTCTTGTTGCCGATTTTATTTTTACCCTTATAGCCATAATTTATCTTGACTGGAAAGGGCTTGTTCATCTTCTAGAAATTTACTTTATAAAAATTGTCTGGTCTTTAGCGTGGTTTTACGCCGCTTTCAAAACTCTTTATCAAATTATTACTGGGAAGAAATCCTGGAGTGGAGCGTGGACAAGAGATTTTTACAAAAAAACCGGAAATAAATAAAAACCTCTGTGAGTTGAAATAAAAATAAAATAAAAAGATGGTAAACAACATGGAAATTATTCCGCACTCAAAGCCTTTTGTTTCCGAAGACGATATTAATTTAGTTCAGGCACAAATTTCTTCAGGAATGCACGCTACCGGAAGAAAAACTGAGGAGTTTGAAAGGCTAATTGCCAGGTTTGTAAATGCAAAATATGCCAAGGCAACAAGTTCAGGAACAACAGCGCTTCAATTAGGGCTGCTTTCTCTAAGAATAAAAGAAGGCGATGAAGTAATAATTCCAAGCTATGTTTGTCAGGCTGTTATGAACTCGGTAAATTACCTTAAAGCAAAGCCCGTTTTAGTTGATATACAAGATGATTTCATGCAAAAAGGATGTAATATATCTTCGCAAACTATAAAGTCTTTCATAACAAATAAGACAAGAGCAATAATTGTTCCTCACATGTTTGGCATTCCCGCCGAGCTTAACGAGATATTAAAACTCGGAATACCTGTAATTGAAGACTGTGCGCAGTGCTTCGGTTCAAAATACAACGGCAAAGAGGTTGGATCTTTAGGAGATATAGGTATGTTTTCTTTTTATGCTACAAAATTTATTTCCACTGGCCAGGGTGGAATGGTTTTAACAAACTCTGATGAGCTAAAGTCTAGATTTGTGGATTTAACAAAATATGATCAGAAAGAAAATTATACGATCGGATACAACATTTCCCTCACAGACATTCAATCTGCTTTAGGAATAAGTCAGTTTAATCAGATAGATTATTTTATTAGAAGAAGAAAAGAAATTGCCTCCAAATATAACGCAGCGTTTAAGGAACTAAATGGAATAAAGATTATGTCTTATCCCAAAGATTGCGTGCCTTTCAGGTATATTGTTATGTTTAAAAGCAAGGAAGAACGTGAGGGCGTACAGGTAAAGCTAAGGGGGAAGGGAATAATTGCCGCACAGCCCGTCTTTAAGCCATTGCATAGGTACCTTGGTCTTGATAGTGGAAATTTTAAGAATACTGAATCAGCACATGACAAGACTCTCTCTTTTCCTTTATATCCTGCATTAACAGATGAAGAAGTTAATTATATAATAAGAATTTTTACAGCCTTCCTTTCTTAACTCAACGATATAACCTGACTAGGGGTATTATTGGACAAATGGCTTAGCCTGTAAAATTCTTCGGGAGTGATTAAGGTCACGTTCGGATCATTTTTGAGAGCTTCTAAGACTGTTGTGTACCTCTCCCATTTATCTTTGTCTAATTTATTCTCTTTAAGCATGCTCTCAAAATCCTGCTGATGACTCCAAAGAGGAATGAACTCTTTTCCGTTTAAGGTTAGTACATTTACATCCCTCCTTGTGTATCCATTTATTTCTTCAAATATTTCATCTGATGTTTTAAACTCATTTTCTCTGCCTGCATCGCCATCTTTTGTAAAACTGACACCGTATTCTGTTATAAAAAAGTCATCAGTTGAGTTTACCGCCTTTGTTCTGTCACCGACGTAAACATCAAAATAAAAGTTAAATCCTAATGATTGTGCCGCTCTTTTTGTGTCCTCTGTGAATTCAGCTCCAATAAGATTGTACATTTTGGGAACTTCAATTTCCTGATTACCTGTAAGTTCCTGCATTTTTGCTCTGAAATGGTCTTGACCTGCTTTTATTATAGCTCTTTGTTCTTCGTACGATAGCCGCTCCATTGCAAGTTCTCTATCATCACCCTTATAGCCCTTTTGCATTAGCTCTATGTACTCACTGTTATACATCCTTAAAATCAGACTGTTAAATTTTGAGTCGTTCTGTATTGAATAAGGATAAAAGCTGAATGTGACGGGAATTTTATTCTCTTCATGAAAGTCTATAATTCTCTTATAAAAAGGATACCACTCTTCTGCTACTTCCCCATCAAAGTCGCCGACATAAGGGGCTATGTAAATCTGCCGATTTATATTTGATTTCAGCTTTGGATTTGGAGTATAAGCGGATGAAAAGGTGAAATATAGCACGTCTACAATCACAAGTAAAATGACTAGTATTACAATCCATATTATCAATTTCTTTTTCATTTTAAGATGTCCCTTCTTCAGGAATTTTTCCAACACAAAAAAGAGCATCAATTGCAGCCATATAAGGCACAAATCCGGGAAAATTTTGTTTGTAAGTCGGATGCTTATAATCCTGATAAACTAAACCTAAACCATTTCTCTCAAATTGAGATTCATCCATATAATTTCTTCCTCCTGCTCCAGATAAGTAAGCATTAGCACCAACATCTTTGCACATATTAACTATTTTTTCTGTAGCATCTTTTCCGTTTACTCTTTGTGGAAGTTCTTTTGTTGAGATAATCATTGTTTCAATTTCAAAAGTCCTCGCCAAATAATTAATCAATCTAGTATTTAATTCACTTAAATTTTCTCCAGGTTTTCTTAAAATTTCTTCGAGTCCTGGAAAAAACTCTTCAAAAAAATCAGCTCTCCTGTAATTATCGGCTATAACTTTAAGCATATGTTCATTCCAAGCGGTTCCTTTAATTGTTTCTTCAGATTTTATACTAATATCTTGAATTGGGGTTTTATCATGATACCTTGGACGATGAACTGGAACATTAATCCATTTATTTCCTTCAGAAATTCTTATTCTATTTCTTTGATGAAAATTTCTGTTCACATATTGGGCACAATCATATAAAACAAATATATCAGAATTTTTAACTTTGTCAAAAAATCCCAAGTAAGGGAGAAAGTTGGGCTGATGGAGAGACATTATTTTCATCTTAAAATTCAAGAACCAATTACTTTTCAAAAATACTTGTTTTGTGCGGAACTTTATAAGGCTTATCCATTTGTACTACTTGCAGTGCATAAACTCCAATTCTTCTGCTCGCTTCTTCGCTTATTTTTCCGCTTTCTACTAATGTTCCGACATATCTATTCAAGGGCTCGGGGAATCCTGTTTCAAATAATCTGTCAATTGTAGGTCTATGATCCGGTCCACTTCCTATTCTGTTTGCTGCAAAGGTGCCTGCTAATTTGTCCCTAATATCTCCATCAACAACTGGATATAGGCTTGGTCTGAATTGCATATTTTGCAGAACATTTCCGTAAAGGAGATTAAAATATCTAGGACATCTTCTCCCCGGAGCAGGATCAAGATGCGGTTGGTATGTTTCATCTTCTTTTGTTAAAAATCTAGCTCTTGGACTAATCTCATAATCAACATAAGCAAACTCTTTCATAAATTCGAAAATAGTTCTTGCAATAAATTTGTGGTCAAAATTGCTTCCTACAGGGGTTGTTATTATTGTATCCGGATCAAACTCTTTAAAATTTCTCTTAAGAGCATCAACAAATTCTTTTTCGTGCTCTGCAACTTTTCCGTCTGGAAGATTGAGAAATTCATACTCATCAGAGTCTAGCCCTAAATCTTTTTGATAAACATCATGAGTCGTCTGTTCTAGGTCGGGTCTCCCAGCTTTTTGAGGAATAGGGGTAACAACAATTAATCTTACCTCATCCCCCTGTTCTTTATGTAGGTAAGCAGGAAATAAAGTAGCTTCTTCTTCATAGTGTGGAGAAATGCAAAGAACTTTTTGTTTTTTCGTTAAAGAAAAACTTAAACCCGGCACTTGATTTCCCTTAAAAGGAAGATTCAAAGCATGGCTTAATCTTAAATTATTAAGTGAATATCCTTTAGGCACAATTTTTGGAAAAAGTGAAATGCCTCCTCTACCCTCAAGATTTCCCGGAACCCTCGCAACAGCATAATTGAATCTATTTCTAGCAACAACTTCTCCAAGCTCTCTCAGATCATAATCACAAACAAAAAAATCATCAGGGTCAAATCTAACGCTTCCCATATCTCGCATTTGTTTTTCAACAGCAGGAACCTGCCTATGAAGATTCTCTGTTGGTTCAATTTCAATAACCCTTATATTATCAAATACTCTTTTAAAAGACTCTTTGACTTTATCACCATTCTTTTCTACCGAAGCTGTCAAATAAGTCAAATCCATTTTTTAAATAATATAATAACTGTCTAGACCAACAGCCTTTAATTTATAAGAATTATAGCGAAGGAAAGTAGATAATGTAATATACTATTTCCATATAGCTTTTTTAACTCTTAAGCAGCCAGGAGAGGGGGTATTTTTAAAGATTTTTGCGTTGTCTTGGGCATTTTTCCAACACAAAAAAGAGCATCTATTGCGGCCATATAAGGCTTAAACCCAGGATAATTTTGTTTGTAAACTGGGTGTTTGTATTCTTGAAATTCAACTTCAATGTTTTCTCTTTCGAATGGAATTTTATTAAGATAAACCTTTCCACCTTCTCCGGAGAAGTAAACATTCCCATTAAGAGCTTTGCATATATTTGCTAAATCCTGTGAGGCATCCGACTTTTCAAAATTTTTAGGTTTTAAATTTAGATTGCTAGCCAAAATAATTTTAGTTCTTATATTAAAAGCTCGTGCAATAAAATTTATTATCCTCATATTCAATGAAATTAAACTTTCATGAGAGTTATCAAAAATTTCTTCCAACTCAGGAAAATAATCTTCAAAATATCTGGTTCTTTGATAATGCGTTTTTACTTCCTTTAGAAGGATTTCATTCCAAAAAACCTCTTTTATTTTGAAATCTCTTTTTATTTTTACGTGTATTATATTATCATTCAGATCACTAACGGGAACACTTATCCATTTTGATTGGGGAGAATTAATGTTATCATTGCTGTTTATTCTTATCCGGTTTCTATTATGGAATTCTTTTTTTACAAAAAGAACCTCGTCCCTAATAACCAAAATATCAGACTGTACCATCTTATCAAAAAAGCCCAGATAAGGGAGAAAATTTGGTTGATGACACGAAATAACTAATTTTTCAGATGTCATCGCCGACTTTTAGAATGTGATTTATTTCAAAAGCTTCCCCATAATTTGAGCCGTGCTTTGCTCCAATAAATCCTGCAAGTTGTTCGATTGCCCTAAGGTTGACTATCCCCTTTTTTATTTGACTTTCATACTTTTTTAAAGAGTCTAGTTTTTTATTTAACCCATCTTCATTTATACATATAAAATAATGCGGTTCAAAAACTGATAGTGTTGAAGGTCCTTCAAAAAGAAATATTTCGGGAACTTTTCTTGCCGCAGATGAAACGGCATTGCTACAATTTCTATGATCTTGGTGCCTATCCTTAGGACTGTGCGTATAAACTCGGGTTATATTATATCTCCTTATAATACTCTCGATATATTCAACCGTTTTTTGATTATCTATAACATATCCATCTGGAAAATTTCCGAAAAAAATATTTGATTCAGGAATGCCTAAATGAATCAGAGATCCCAGACACTCTTTTCTTTCGGCACAATGTCCGCCCTGTTCCCCATTTGTTAATATAACTACAAACACCTCATCTCCATTAAAGATATGTTTAGCTAAAGTTCCACCACATCCCAACTCCACGTCATCAGGATGCGAACCCACGGCAAGTATGTTTGTTACCTCTTTTTCCATTTCAACTTTCGTGAATAGCGCTTTGAAACAATTATTCTACTCACTAAACCACTTTTTGTTGCTACTAGGACTTGAGATTAATATATAAATTCGATTTATCGAGAATAAGTAGTGAAATTTTACAGATTATAATATATACAGTAAATACTAAGAGGGTGTTGCAAAATTTTAAAAATTTCTGTTTGGATTAAAAAATCAAACTAAAGGCTCACAAACTTTTATTTTAGCAAGCGAGTATTCATGGTTATGCAGATTATCCTGCTTCTGATCTACATAAAATACAATTTTATCTGTTAATATCGGTGTTTCGCTTAAATCAGTAATTAATTTTCCATCCCCATGATTATCTTCGCTGCCTGTTCCAACTAGATCAATGTGCTGCACAAAGCTTCCATTAAGGAAGAAATTAACATCTCCCTCTTCAGGACCTTCTCTGCTGTCATCAACAAATAATGCCCTTACTTCAAAGCCGTATATATTTCTTGGTTCGTCAAACTCTACTATAAACTTTTCATTTCTGTTTCCGTCTAATTCATCATTATCATCTCCACCTCTTATTCCTAATCCTCTTCCTTCTCTGTGGGTTATTCTCTCTGAATCAACGCTGTGTGCAAATGCTCTCACAACTCCTTCGCCATTTAGTATATTTATTTTGCTAACGCCAAGATTATTTGTATCTCCACCATTTGTACTCCAGTGCAATGAGTCCGCGTTGTCAACGCCAGTTATCTCCCCAACGAACTTAACATTAACACACTCTTCATTTGTTTCTTCGACTTCACATATTTCAGAACATCCGTCATCATTATCATTATTACTATCATCACACTGCTCTCCAGCCTGCTCTTGAACTATTCCGTCTCCACAAAACTCATTTGGTATGCAAACATCAAAGCCCGTGCAAGTATCGTTGCAAAACTCTTCGCCGCTGTAGCCTTCTTCATAACATATATTACTCTCTCCTATTTCACAAACTTCAACCCCTTCATTTATTACACCATCTCCGCATACATTGGCAGTACAATCGTTTTTGCAAGAGTCATTATCATTATCATTTCCATCATCACATTCTTCTCCATTTTGCTCTTGGATTACTCCATCTCCACAAAATTCTTCTGGGGGATTACATACTCCGTTTGTGCATCCGTTTTCACAGACTTGAACTAGCTCGTTCTCATCGAAATTATTTTCAACACAGGCATCTATAACACAGGCATTTTCAGTGCAGGCTCTTTGTCTGTATACATCATCATAAAGGCAGAAGTTTTCACCCCACTCTCCGCAGCTGTCTTCTCCGCATATCTCTTCTGTTTCCGTGCCTTCTTCGCTTGTACAGTACGAATTAACCTGTCCCGGATTATTACAAATATAAGTTACTGTGTCGTAAACTACATCTCCATCTTCTGAGCAATAATCTCCTGTTTGAGAATCAATTCCACAATCAACATCTTCATAACATTCAATATCAACACATGCTCCTTCAGAGCAAATATCTTCACATGCCTCAATAATAACGTCCTCTTCATCTTCTGAGCAATATGAGTCCGCACTTCCAGGATTATTGCAAGTAAATGTAGTTCTAGTTACTGTAACATCATCTTCTATGCAAAACTCTGATGAGTCTGAATCAATTCCACAATCAACGTCTTCATAACACTCAACTTCTCCACACTCTCCGTTTATACAAATATCTTGACATTGTTCTATGACAATATCTTCTTCTTCACTTGAGCAGAACGCGTCTATTGTCCCAGGATTATTACAAGTGTAAGTAGTTTCTGTTACGCTCACATCATCATCTGCACAGAATTCTCCGCTTACAGAATCTTCACCACAATCGCTGTCTTCTGAACAATTTATTATATCATGTCTGCAGAATACTTCTTCGTCAATTTGTCTGCAAGAATCTACAGTAGTACCATCAGAATCGTCACATTCCTGTATTTTTACAGGTGAGGATATTATATTACAGTAGCTCTCTAATGTTCCCGGATTCAAACAGGTTGAATTTTGATATTGTTTGTAAATATCATTTGTTGTACAGAATTCACTTCCTGTAAATCCAGTGAAACCACAGTCTAAATCACTAAGGCAGTTAACTTCATCATTTCTACAGAAAGAAGCTATCGTTCCCGGATTTGCACATTGATCATAAGTTCTTGGATCTGAGTCGTCACAGTCCGGATCAGTATAGCATTCTATTTCTTCACACGCTCCATTTAGGCAAATATCATTACATTGCTCTACAATAACATCTTCTTCTTCGCTTGAGCAATATGAGTCTGCACTTCCAGGATTATTACAAGTGTAAGTAGTCTCTGTTACACTGACGTTGTCATCAACACAAAAGCTGTCCGACTCACTATTAACTCCACAATCGACATCTTCATAACACTCAATATCAACACATGCTCCTTCAGAGCAAGTATCTTCACATGCCTCAACAACAACGTCTTCCTCGTCTTGAGAACAGAATGCATCTATTGTCCCAGGATTATTACAAGTAAATGTTGTTCTTGTTACTCCAACCTCGTCATCAGCAATACAAAATTCACTCGAGTCACTGTTTATACCGCAATCAACGTCTTCATAACATTCTATTCCAGCACAGCTTCCATTCACACAGAGTTCATCACATATCTCTTCTGTTTCCGTGCCTTCTTCGCTTGTACAGTACGAATTAACCTGTCCAGGATTATTACAAATATAAGTTACTGTGTCGTAAACTACATCTCCATCTTCTGAGCAATAATCTCCTGTTTGAGAATCAATTCCACAGTCTATATTGGCATGACACTCTATATCCTCATAACTGCAAAAGGAGTCTACAGTTCCAGGATTATTGCAACTATCTTCAGTATAGTCGTCAGAATCATCACATTCCTCATCAATGAAACACTCAATATCAACACATGCTCCTTCAGAACAAATATCTTCACACTCCCCTATAACAACATCTTCTTCATCTTCAGTACAAAAACTATCAACTGTCCCAGGATTATTACATGTAAATGTTGTCCTTGTCACGCCAACCTCGTCATCAGCAATACAAAATTCTGATGAGTCTGAATCAATTCCACAATCACTGTCAATAAAACACTCGACTTCCTCATTTGTACAGAACGAGTCAGTAGTTCCAGGATTATTGCAAGTATCAATAGTCCAGTCATTGCTATCATCACAATCTGAATCAGTTATACACTCTATTGGATTGTTTTCACAGAATGAGTTTACTTGGCCAGGATTCACACATATATCTTCTGTATAGTTATTAGAATCATCACAATCGCTGTCTTGAGTACACACATTTCCGACATAAGCTATACAATCCTCAAACATATTTCTTGCAGCAGGCGTCCAGAACTCTGTTTTTGCAATCCCAAAGAAGCATATATTTTCCTGACTAGTTCTTCCGTTTTGTAATCTTGTTCCTGCTGGAATGTATTCTATCACATCGCCAAATTCAACTTCATTTCCTATATAGGTTCTTGCAACGCTCTGTGCCTGAACTTTATTTAAATCATCTAAGTAGTAATACTGAATTGCTGTACTTCCCAAAATAGCCTGAGTATAAACTTGAACTATGCTTGAAGTGTTGCTTAGTCTAACTTTTAATGGGTCAGTAGCGCCCATTACAGAAATTCCATCCTCATCTGTAAGGCCAAATTGAGTTCCGTAGTAATTATTCATTATTACTGTTTTATACTTGTCCGTTTTCAGGAGCTTTGCAGTATTTCTAAGTCTTGCATCGTCAACGAAAACAATTTTGTAATTGTTAAAATTCTTTGAAGGAACTTGCGAATCTTTTATGATTTCAACGCTTAAGCCAAGGTCATCAAAAACATCAAGAACATTCTGATCAGCATAACGATTTGTTATATAGGCAACATCGGCAGTAGTTGCAGCATAAACTAAATTCGAGGTTAGGATAACAGCCAAAACTATTGATATCATAGCCAATATCAAAGTTGCTTCTTTTTTGCAATTCATTTACCGCCAAGGATTGCAATTTTATATAAATCTTGCTTACTACTTTGATTAAATGAACTAAGTAGGTGAATCAATATATATATCGCAGTTCCCCAAAACTTTTTGATTTTTCCGACGGGAGAAAGTCACTTTTTTAGTTTTTCTTTCTTTTTCTCTTCTTCATTTTCCAGCCTTTTAAGGTCTTTTTTATAATATTCTATAAGATCTTCATTTTCCTCTTCTACAGCTTCTTTTAACTTTGCTTTGTGGATTTCTATTTGTTCGTGAATAGATTCAATACCTTTTGCCAATCTTTTTTTTCGATTCATGTTCAAGTTTTTCTGAATAACTTTTTATAAATTTTAAAAGTTTAAGAATTTCTTCTTTTTTAACAGATATTTTAATTTCTTCATTTTCTCTTACTTTTCTGTAAATAAGAAACAATCTGTCTACTTCTTGTTTTTCAAACCCGTTTTCTAAGAAGATTTTTCTCAAATTATCATTGCTAAAGTTTTTGTTTTTCAGCATACACTCTATAAGATAGCAGACCTTAGCCCTCATAATTAATGAATATATGTGTGAAGGGGCTATCTCTTTTTCATCCAATTCAATAAATTCTTTGATGATCCTCAAGATTCTTTTAATATCTTCAAAGTTCCATTTTAATTTTTTAAAGTCAATTTTGGATTTTTTGAGCTCTTCGAGTAAAACAGAATTCAAAAGTGGCCTGGCCTCTCTTAATATGGGCATTATTAAAGCAGGATAATTATCTATTGTCTTTTTCACTCCGCCAAGAGTGAGTACTCTTAAGTCTATATCGCCTAAAACATTCTTTATTCTGTCATCTTTCTCTTTTGTTATGACTAATATATCAATATCGGAATCTTTTTCCTCCTCCCCTCTTGCGTAACTTCCGTAAATGTATACACCTATAATATTTGGCATAAATTCAATCAGATTTGTTAAAACTCTCCTCTTTATTTCGTCGATTCCTTCCGGGAGTATAATTACAATTTCTCTTCCACTATATTCTTTAGGAATGTATACTGCCGCCCCATTACCCATTTCAACGGTCCTTTTTATTATTCTCATAGTAAATACATGTATATACCATATTTAAAGGTTTCTAGTTCCAATTTGCAAAAGGGATATAGAAAAGTCAATCAAATTTTATTGCTTCAATTGGATTTAATACCAATAGCTTGCTGTGATCGGGATTCTTTATTAATCAGGTTTTTTAGAATAAGCTTATAGTATAGGTCTTATTAAGAAATTATATTTTTTAGCAACCCTTTATTAAATAAATTCTCATGTCCTTTATCTTCAGTTCGCCTGTTAAGTCTTCCACAGATAATTTTTTGTTTTTCTTGTCAATAGTTATAACAATATCATCTATATCCGATTCAACTCCTTCGTGAGATTTTATTCCATCTGCCAGCATAATTAATACATCATCATCTCTGTGTATAACTCTATTTCCTTCAAGGGCAATTGAAAATCTCTCTTTCTTTTCCTGCAATACTATTGATCCAGTTCCCAATCTTGCATTCTTAAGAGGAACAAATAAGCTTATTGTGTTTTTCTTAAAGTTGATATCATCAAGAGTTGCGTTTCCACTCTTAGCTCTTACGGAGCAAGTTATGTTCTCTAATATATTTTCAATTATTCTTATCTCTTTAGACTTGATAAATGTTTCATTTCCACTCACTAATGAAAAGTCTATATCATAAAATCCTCCCTTATATAACGTGGAATCAAAGATTATCTCAAACTCTAAATTTCCACCTCCATATCCATAACCATATCCATACCCTATTTCTCCACTGCTCTTTTTTGTTACAGTAAAGCCTGGACAACTGTCAATCAAATTGCCTTCTGAGTCAAAAGCGCATGAGACGTTTTGAGGTCCTACCAAGTCTATATTAAATTGGGTTATGTTCGGATCGTCTTCTTGTATTTGAACGCTGAAGTTGAAGTTTATCTTATTACCTCTTACAACTTCCTCCTTGTCAGAATTTAAATTCAAAATAAAAGCGCTTGCGTTTACACTTAAGAAAAGAACGAGCACTATTACAGCTACATTAATAATCACTGAAAACAAAGTCGTTTTCACCCCACCCTCTATTTTTGCCATACTTTCACCTTTTCCGAATTATTCATTCGTGAAATTATCGCTATTTCAAGAGCCACCTATATTTAAACTTGTTTCATCAACAATTAGTAGTAATATCCAAAATCGTTTTTATTTTTTTAAAATTCTTGTACTTCAAAATTCTGAAAGTACAATTGCCAAGTGCACAGGATTACTTCAAAATAGTAAAAATAGGGAGTAAAAATACTGCACTATCAGAATATTTATAAAATATTTACTGATTCCTTTTTAATGCCCAAAATACCTCAAGTTAGAATCGCTAATCACATCATCAGTGATAAATCAAAGATTGAATATTCTGTAGTTATACCGGTTTTCAATGAGGAACAGAATATTTCTTTGCTTGATTCTGAAATAAAGTCAGTTATGGATAAGCTTCTTGGAAAATATGAGATAATTTATGTTAATGATGGATCAAATGACAGTTCATTAGAGCAGTTAAAGAGGCTAAAAGACATTAAAATAATAACTCTTAACAGAAATTACGGGCAGGCCACTGCTCTTGATGCCGGATTTAAGGAGTCAAGCGGAAAAATTGTAATTTCTCTTGATGCAGATCTGCAAAATGATCCAAGAGATATTCCAAGACTCATAGCTAAATTAAAAGACAGAAATTTAGATGTAGTTGCAGGCTGGAGGCGAGTAAGAAACGATAAGGCAGGAATAAGAGCACTTACAAATACTGGGAGATTTCTAAGAAGATTCCTGATTAATGATCCAGTTCATGATACCGGCTGTACATTGCGAGTTTACAGAAAAGAAGCCGTTAAATCTTTGGATTTGCAGGGAGAGATGCATAGATATATCTTAGCACTATTGAGATGGAAAGGATTTAGGATAGGTGAGTTAGAAGTTAATCACAGACCTCGGTATTCAGGCAAGACTAAATACGGCTATGATAAAGCGGTAAGGGGATTTATTGATTTGATTTATATTTGGTTTATAGAAAAATACTCTCAGAGACCTTTGCATATGTTTGGCCGTTTGGGTATAGGCTCATTTTTCCTTGGAGTTTTAGCAGAAGCTTGGTCATTATATACCAGATTATTCCAAGGACTTTCATTAAACAGAAATGGGTGGTTTTTCCTTGGATTTTTCCTTATATTGGCAGGAATTATGTTTTTCAGTTTTGGCATAACCTTAGATCTGCTTATGAAGATATATCTTAATACTTCTCAGAATGAAAAACGATATTACATTAAGGAAAGCATAAATACCCAATAGGAACATTTAAATACTTTTTTACTCATATGAGTAATATGATATTCAATAATAAGGCTTTGGAAATTTTAGAGAATTTTGCAGGAGATTATAATAAAAAGGTTTATGGCAGGGATATTGCCAAAAAATTAAATATGAATCAAAAGACCGTTTCTAATATATTAAATAAGCTAGAGAAAGAACACATATTAAAATTCTCTATTGAAGGTAAGAACAAGTATTATTATCTGAATAATCTTAATCTTAGTCTCAAGGAAATAATAAAGTTAATTGAAATTAACAGAAAAATAAGGTTTATTGAGAGATATAAGAAATTTAGAGATCTGTTCAATAAACTTGAGGTTTTATCAGAAGGCATAATAGTAATATTTGGAAGCTACGCTAATTTTTCTGCTAATGAAAAGTCTGATTTGGACGTTTTAGTCATAGGAAACCAGCAAGAAATTAAGGGTTTAGAACAATTATATAATGTAAAAATAAATGCTGTTAAAATTGATAAAAAGAAATTTAATAAAGCAGATACATTCATTAAAGAGATAATTAAAAACCATATAGTCTTAAAAGGGGTTGAGGAATTTATTGAATTAATATGGCAAGCATAAATTGGTGTTGTAAACAAAAAGATGGGATTAAACTTGTTGAACCAAATAATAATTTAGCAGAAGGTTATATAAAAATGGCAGAAGACGCATTGGGATCAATGAATAGGGAGAAAAGCCATAGCTTAAGATTTTCTGTTTCAGCCTGTTACTATTCGATGTATTATTCTTTATATGCCGTTTTAATTAAAATAGGTATAAAATGTGAGATTCATTCATGCACATTAAAGTTTATGGAAGAATTTTTATCCGAATTTTACTCTAAAGAGGATATAAAAATTATAAGTAAAGCATTTGATTGTAGAAACACTATTCAATATTATGTTGACAGGGTTGTGCAAAAAACTGATTCCGATCTGATTATTTCACAAGCCCCCTTCTTTCATTCAAAATCTAAAGAGATATTAGCAAAATTAAATGAAGACCAGCTTGGGGAAGTAAGAGAGAAGCTTGGCAGTATAAGTCACTAAAAAACAAAACCTCAATAAGGTCCTTCTTTAACATTCTCCATCCAAGCATAACGTTCAAAACATAACACAAACAAAAAGTTAAATATTGAGCTTAGTTCTTTAATCTGTGAAATTTATTTATCTTACCCATGCTGAAGAAAATATAAAAGATAGACAAATTATTAAAAAAAGGCTAAGCTACTCTTCTTATCCTTCCAGCTTTGAGATCTTCTAAACTTGCTCTAAACTGCCTGATCAAGTCAAAATCAACTTTCTTAAAGTCTTCATACACCTTTTTCAAGTTTAACCAACCCCGTAATAACTATATACTTTTTTTTAAAGATGAAAAATTAATTTCAAATGGCAGATTAAGCTTTAAATCATTTAGTGATTCTGTTCTTTTTTTAAAATTAAGAATACCAACACCTATAACTTCATTGGTTGTTTCGCTCCTGAATAAGGTAACATCATCCCCTACATTTTCACCGTACGTAGGGCTAGAACCAGCTATAAAAATCTCCAAATAGTCGCCTTCATCATCATAATAAACACTCATTTGCCCTTTCATTTTATTCAATATGTTCAAAAGCCTAATCAGAAAAAATACTAACTGGAATATCTACGTCAATGCTTTTGAGGGGATCTTTCTGTTTTTGAATATTGTATATTGCATATCCTTTAATTTCCCCTGTCTTTTCATCAATTCTAACAAAAGTATCTGGAGCAATTTTGTCATACCGTGATTCAGTAGGCTCTCCAAATCGGATTTCCAAATAATCTGCCTCTTTATCATAGTATATATGCAATTTTTTGTCTTCCATTTTAGTTAATCTTAGTAGTATAATGAGATGTTATAACAAAACCCTCATTATTTAAATATTACACAGACTTTATATCAACACCAGCAGGAAGGGAAATCTTTATCTTTTTTAGATCTTTAAACCCGCCTCTTTTTAAGAAGTTAAATATTTTATATCCTTTCAATTCGTTATTCTTTTCATCATGACCTTCAAAAATATCATCATCTACTTCTTCAAAGTAGCAAGAAGAAGGCTGACCTATCACTATTTCTAAGATATCTGCTTCCGTGTCATAATATAACTCTAAATTTTTATGGTTCATCTTTTCTTAACTTTCCTCGTCATAAAAGCTGTTGTAACAAAGCCTTTCCCATTTAAATATTTAACTCCAACAAGAAGATATTCCCCTCTTTCTTTAATATATTTGTAATAATTCATCTTTGTTTCATCAAACTTGTTTAGCACTATAATATCAGGATTCAATAGCGTTTGCTTTACTTCCTCTAGATAATTAGTCATATAAGGATGTAATGAAGAAGGTGATGTAATATGCCCCCATCTCTCTTTTGTAAGCCTTATATTCTTTCCTAATTTATCTTTAACCTCAAAGACAGTCATATTTTTAATATGCCATCCAACCTTTATAAAATAATTCAAGCCACCCACACAGGTCTTTAGTCCCATTCTCTCATCCAAGCATAATCTTTAAAAATTTGTTAAGTCTGCAAGTTTTAGGGCAACCTAAAACAAAAACAAAAAGCAAAATGAAAGATAAAATGAAAGGTCAAATGGGGGAAGATATAAGATGAAAAATCAACTCAATAAAAAAAGAAAGAGGATTTTAATGCTGAATTATGAATTTCCTCCTTTGGGGGGCGGGGCTTCTCCAGTTTCTTATGAGATTGCTAAAGGCTACATCAAACTTGGACATGAAGTCTCTGTCGTAACAATGGGATTCAAAGACCTTCCAGAGTTTGAAATAAAAGATGGAATAAAGATATACAGAGTTCCCTGCTTAAGATCAAAGAAAGAAATTTGTCATCCTTGGGAGCAGTATTCATATATTCGTTCAGCAAAAAAGTTTCTAAAGGAACATCTAAAGAATAAAGCTAACAGGTACGACATAAATCACACTCACTTCATAATTCCAACAGGAGTTATCTCCTTGTGGCTAAAGAAAAACTACAATCTTCCATATATAATAACAAGCCATGGAAGTGATGTCTTAGGTTATAATAAAAGATTCAAATTTATTTATCCGTTAGTAAAAAGGCAATGGAAACAGATTATAAAAGAAGCCAAAGTGGTAGTCACACCTTCCCAATTCTTGCAAAATCAAATTAAAGAAATAACAAAAATGGGGGATTTTGCAGTTATTCCAAATGGCATAGACACAAGCAAATTCAAGCCAATGAAAAAGGAAAACCGAATCCTTGTAGTTGCAAGATTATTCAAAAATAAAGGCGTTCAAGATATTTTAGATGCCTTAAAGCCAATAAGCAGTGAGTTAAAAAATAAGGGCTGGAAAGTTGATATAGTAGGTGAAGGTCCTTACAGCTCTTTCCTAAAAGCTAAGACAAAAGAAAACAATCTAAATAATATGGTAAAGTTCCATGGCTGGCTTGACAACAATAGTAAGGAAATGAAATTCTTATATGGGAAAGCAAGGATATTCATATCAGCTAGTTATTTCGAGAACATGAGTATAGTCTTATTAGAGGCCTTGTCCTCAGGATGTATCGTCTTAGCGTCAAATGTTGGGGGAAATCCGGAGGTTATAGACA
>Ga0209541_10005697_pt1 | contig 21619 bp, 25 predicted proteins | sample RifCSPlowO2_01_FD_184027 | JGI IMG/M metagenome (GOLD analysis project Ga0209541, IMG submission 184027) | Groundwater microbial communities from Rifle, Colorado - Rifle CSP2_plank lowO2_0.1 (SPAdes) (version 2) | ecosystem: Environmental > Aquatic > Deep subsurface > Groundwater | place...
ACTATAGGTTTGACGGCGCAACGATTAAGGTTGCAACGAACGGTAAGGTTGTTGACACCAAGCTTACCAGATTCGGATGCATTATGGGTGACGACGCGAGAACGGGCGTAAATAGTTCCATAATGCCAGGGGTTATTATTGGCAACGGTGCTGTCATTGGTCCTCATTCTATAGCCATGGAAAATGTCCCCGACAAAGCTGTGTTATTCAGCAAGACCGAGAGCGTTATTAAAAAAAAGATTAATGACGCAAGAAAAGGATAATCTAAAATTTGTTCTTGGAAAGCTTTCCAAAATTGCAGAGCCGGCAATTAAAGATATCCTTTTGGATTCTGTGGATAAAAAATTTCATTCCTTGGTTTTTTATCCTGTTTTGGCCGGCGGTAAAAGATTAAGGCCGGTTTTGACTTTGATTTCCTGCCGGCTTTTAGGCGGAAAATTAAAGAGCGCATTGTATCCAGCCGCCGGCATTGAGATTTTGCACAATTATACGCTGATAGTTGATGATCTTATAGACAGGAGCGTTTTAAGAAGAGGGAAGGCGTCTTTGTGGGCGAAATTCGGCAAGTCCCCCGCCGAATGCGTCAGCGTTTATTACGCCGCCGCTATTTTCCAAGCGGCGCAAAGATCGAATAATCACCAAAAGATAAGCAAGATTTTTTCCAGAACCATCAAAACAATTGTGAACGGTGAAATGTACGATTTACTGTTTGAGAGAGGCGGCAGAGAAGATGACGCGTATCTGTTGAAGAATCGCTATAAATCTGTGTCTTTGCGAGATTATTTTGATATGGTTGGTAAAAAAACATCCGCGTTGTTAGGTGTTGCCTGCGAGATAGGGGGAATCTGCGCCGGAGCCAAAACTGCGCAGATTAAAGCTCTCAAGGATTTTGGTTTTAATCTTGGCATCGCCTTTCAGATTAAGGACGATATTTTAGACATTTTCGGCGAAGAAAAAGTGTTTGGCAAGGAAATCGGCAAGGACATTAAAGAAAGAAAAGCCGGCAACATCGTTATTCTGCTGGCGTTAAAATCGCTGAAACAAAAAGACAGAGCCGCCCTTTTGAAAATCTTATCTAAAAGAAAAATTAATCAGAGCGATGTTCGCAAAGCCGTCGCCTTGATAAAAAGCACGAATAGCCGCCAAAAAGCGAAAGAGCTTGCCGCAAGGTTTCTTAAAATGTCCAAAGAAGCTTTGCGGAAACTGCCCCAGAATAAATGGAACGGCGTTTTAAGCGATTTGACCGATTTCATTTTTACGAGGGAGAAATAATTTTCGAGATTATAATGAAAAACCAATCAGAAGAGGCCAAGGATTTTATTAACTTAGGAATTGTTTTGAACAACAAAGGAGAGGTTTTAATGATAAAAAGAGTCAAGCCCGAAACCGGCAGAGACGGCTCTGTTTTGTCCTGGGCTTTTCCGGCCGGCAAGCAGCGTTATCAAGAGACAAGAGGAGAATGCGTGAAACGCGAGATTTTAGCCGAGACCGGTTACGACATTGAATCAATAAGACAAATTGATTTAGCGCTCCATTCTCAATTTCCGATAATGATTGTTTATCATCTGTGCAAATTAAATACTCCAGAGCCAATTGCCAAGCCCCAAGAGGCGCACGAAGTCGCCGAAATTAAATGGGTTAAGCCAAGCGAGATAAAAAACCTAATTACCACCCGGCTAAACCCTAAAGTGGCAAAAGAACTCAAAATAGAAATTTAATTAACGGTCAGCCGTTTTTTTTCGTTGCCCATTGACAATGCTTTCTGGATTGTACAAGCTGAAATCAGCAAGCAGAGGGTTTTGCTCTTTGCATTACAACTGAATATATTGAAAAGGAGGTCGCCAGATGCGACAGACAATTTATTTTTTAGTTCTCGCTGTTTTCCTGTTAACCGTAACAATTTCGTGCTCTGGCGGAAGCGGGGAGACAAGCAATCCCGTGACACCGCCAGAACCCGATGAGGCCTTAAACGGCGCGTCAACGGATAGTAGTCATTACCTACTGTCTTTCCAGTTCGTCCGGATAGATCCGGAAACAAACGATTTCGAGGTGACTTCAGGTCGTCAGGTGTCGGTTCACTTCAACGCTCTCAAGTTTCTCGAGCAGAATCCTTGCGCGGACTGCGTAAAGATCCTTAAAATTAAGGATTCTGGTTTTGGCACTAAGTTGGTTGATATTGAAATTACGCATCCTTTTGCGTCGCCGTCGCTTACGGTTTTTGACGTGAGGGGGATCGTAATATTCCGGGGGAGCGGAGTTTTTCCGTCATTAGGACTTAATCTTTCAGACAGTTCGCTCTATGATAGTCAACTGGTTGGAGCCGACGGGTTTACCTCGCTTTACTGTCCCGGAACCGAACTCTTAGATCCGACAGGCCTTCAAAGCTATGTCAAAGGTAAGTTTGCGACTAACCAACCGCCTAACGCCAAAGTCAACGGTTACAAGCGTTTCATGACCAACGGCCCGGCCAATACGCGCAGCGCGTTTTACGCCGGAGACAAGATTGTTAAGACGTACGAGATGATCTTACAGGGTTCGCCATTTGTGTTTGGTTACGCGGTTGATATGTCGTGGGCAAAACCCACAAAAGAGCCGGTTACCGATCCGATGACAGATTTTCCGCCCGAAGCCAATTGTCCGGAGCCGTGGCGAATTATTGCGTACGGTAATGGCTATGGGCTTACTGACGAAGGTGGCGAAACCACTCTGATTATCGACGTTTTTGATTATCAGGGTAAAGATAGTCATTTCGCGCCAATTATTGAGTGTCCTGATCTGTTTGACGGAACGTTGACTATGTCGTTCGTGTATGAGGGAGATACTTTTACGCAATACGAAACTCTTGTTCAAAACGAGAAGCTGGCGTCAGATGGGAGCTACAAATGTCTTATCAGGGTGGAAGACAAGGCGAATAAAACTGCGCCCGCTTGGCTGGATTTAAGCGCCTATTTGGTGCATACGTTCAACGTGACTCACGTTTCGGAGCCAGGCGATCCAAATCTGATTTTTGAGACAGAATATATCGCCAATAGCGTCTCTACTTCATCGGACGGTAGTCGTATTGCCGTCGGGAGTGTCTGGGAAGTGTATTTCCTGAACGGAAATGGCGAGCTCTTGTGGGGTTATCCAACTGATTCTTCTATTGTCGACGTAACAATAATGTCTGACGCGGCCAGAATTACAGCCGCTAGTTCGGACACTTGGGACGGGAAAGTATATGTCCTTACCAAAGACGGAGAACTTTTAGGGTCATACGGGCAACCTACTTCGTCGGTCGCCTACAGTCCCGACACAAAAAGTGAGGGAATGTACTTTGTTCAGACCTACAACTATCACTGGCTGGGACTGTTCGACGCGGTTGCTCTTTGGGATGAAAATGCAGGGAGTTGGTTGTGGTATGCAGGCATTGGCAGGGTTGGTACCGGAGCCGCCGCCGTGTCTCAAAACGGCGACTATGTTGCGGCTGGTGCGGCGCAAGACCTTTGGGGCGGGGGCGGTAAGGTTTATTTTTATTCTAAAGCCCCCAATCTGGAATGGGCATATAAGATTGATACGACATCGGTCGGAAGCAGATACTCTATCGCAATGTCTTCGGACGGGAAATATGTCGTGGTTGGAAATGAAGACAACAGCAATCTTTATTTATTTGACCGCGATAAATCTGATGGACCTCTTTGGTCTTATCCGACAGGGCGCATTACGGGTGTTTCGATTTCCGGCGATGGCAACCTTATTGTGGCGTCAATCGCCAATAAAGTGTACCTTTTCGATAGGGACAAAAATCTTCAATGGACGTCATCAATCGACAACCTTGAAGACGTGGCAATTTCCGCAGACGGAAATAAAATTATCGCAGTGGCAAGCAACAAGGTGTATTCTCTGTTGGTGGATGCGCCGGAAGAAAAGTTCCATTTCCCGGTTGGCTATCCTGATGCCGAATGGTACGAACACGAATCTCCTAATGGTCAAGGATGGATGACTTATAATCCAGAGCCGCCTTGCTATGGTTATCATCTTGGCGACGATTGGAATGCAAAGCCACCACCCGACTACGATGATTATGGTGACCCCGTCTACGCGGTTGCATCTGGTATGGTAGTTTATGCTAAAACTGTTCCAGGAGACGTGTGGTGGGGGAATGTGATTATGATACGACATGACAACATTAATGGTACAGGTGTTATTACTTCAATGTATGCTCATTTGCGAGATATTAACGTTTCGGAGGGCAACGTAGTTGGTAGTGGTCAAGTTATAGGTACCATTGGAAAAGGCTATGATGATAAACTGCCTTCGCATTTGCATTTCGAGATTCGTTATGGAGATAGCGAGACAGTAGGAATTGGCTGTATCGATTCGGAACTAGTATCTGGCGAACAAGGACCTCAGGGACAGATAGATCCTACATGGTTCATTAATACCTACTAAGTTGGTAGAAATATTTTAAGGTATAATTAAATGCCCCTTGAGTTTCGAGGGGCTTTTTTTATGTCAAAAAATGGTATTATAAAATTACACAATATGAAAACTAACTGGAAGTATATCATAGTTATACTTGTTTTAGCTCTGCTGGTCGGTGGGACAGTTTTAGATTATTTAAAAAGAGTTAATGAAGAACTGTTTTTTATTTCACAGTTCCCCGAGAAAAAGATAGAGAATAAAGAAACAACATTGAAGAAAACAGGAACAGGAGGACAGTATAACGAGTTCGTTTATTACGATGGTGAAGTTATAGTAAGTGGGAAATATCAGGAATCTCGGCCCGGTAGTTTGGGAGGAAATTTATTGTGTTTTTATCCAGATGACGAAACAAAGCATTTAATCCCTAGAGACGTTGATTTGTTTGGAAATCCAGATGTGCGGAAGGCATGGTTTTGTTTTGACGATCAAAAAGAAGCAAAGTCGTCTTTTGGAATTAACGATGAAGAGATCTTCAGGGATATTACAGCCGAATGCATAGAAGGGGACGCTACTATAAAAATATATGATTATGTAGTTAATTTGATGCAATCCGAAGTGGTAGATACCGCAAAGCTCAAAGAAATATTTACAAAAGAGCCATACATAAATCAGTGCGAGTGAAATCCTTGAGTAATAATTGATAAAGAATTAATTCTGTATCTATATTTAAACCGCCGTGCCAAACGCGGCTTTTAATTTTAGCAGGTCGGATTTACGAGGAATTGTAATTCTGATACAATTTTTCAGAATCTTCTTTCCATCTAGATAATTATTTAAATTAGTCACAAGAATGCCTCTATTTTTCAATTTTTCAACCACAGACTTAGAATTTTTAACCCTGATAGTAATGAAATTAGTCTTGCTGGGGTAAAACTCAGTACCATTCTGCGAAAGAAAATTAACAAAATCCTTTTTTGCTTGATTAATTTGTAAAGCTTGACGATGAATACGTGCGAAATCAACAAGGGTAAGCTTATTAATTTTTTCTACGCCTAGTCGGCTGACTTCGAATAACTTACCTCTAATTTCTTCTAATAATCTCGTTGTCTTTGCGTTGGTAATTGTATATCCTATACGTGTGCCAGCCAAGCCAAACGCCTTGGAGATAGTCCTGACCACTATAAGGTTGGGGAATTTATTTACTAGACGAATAACGGTTATGCCGCAAAATTCAAAATAGGCCTCATCTACGACGAATAGGGCATTAATTCTTTTTGCCTGAACGATTAAACCCGCTAACTCTTTGACGGATAAAGCATAACCCAAAGGATTATTTGGATTAGACAGGTATATGGCCTTAATACCTCTTGTCAACTTTTCATCTATAATTCTTATTGGCAATCCGTCCTGGTAAGGTATCTTTATAAATTTTAGACGATTAACTCTCTCGAATTTCTTATAAAAAAAGAAATTGGGTACGGGCAATAGAACTTTAGCTTTATCTGGTAATAAAAAAGAAAAAATTAAATCTAAAGCGTGAGAGGCTCCATTTGTTAATACGATATTGCGCGAATTTATTTCTGTATACCGCGCGATTTTTTTGCGCGCCTTCTCGTAATCGTCGGGACGAGTGTATCCTATTTTTCCGTAGGGATTCTCGTTTAGATCTAATTTTAGCCAATCGTCCTTTTTCATAGATGATGAGTATAAGAATATGTTATAATTTTAGCATATTATGGGTTTGAAAATTAGTCGGGTGATTCTGCAAATTAAGACGAAAAATGCCTCTTTCTGGAGACGTCAGCAAGGCCAGCAAGCCATGAAGCTTTTGCGTTCCGTCGCTAGACGAGTACCGGCCTACAAGAGTTTTTTAAAGAAGTATCGGTTTAAAGCGAGCAGTATTAGGAATGCAGATGATTTAAGCTCATTGCCCACAATGAGCAAAAAGAATTATTTAATAGAATACTCTCTTTCTGATATGGCTATTGACGGTCAGCTTAACAAGCCTCTTATTTTTACATCTACTTCTGGTTCCACCGGTGAGCCGTTTTATTTTCATCGATCTTTTGATTTGGATTGGCAAGCTTCGGTAATACACGAGTTATTCTATCTTCATGGTCAATATAAAAAAGAGGAGCCAGTATTGGTTATTGTCTGCTTCGGTATGGGCGTTTGGATCGGTGGCTTGATTACTTATCAGGCCTTTCGCTTGCTTCAGGAAAGAGGATACAACACGTCTATGATTACACCGGGTATCAATAAAAATGAGATTTTTAGTGCGTTAAAAAATCTTGGGACAGAATATAAAAATATCATTTTGGCCGGCTACCCGCCATTCATTAAAGATATTATCGATGAAGCGCCTTCTCGCGGCATTAACTGGAAAAAATTCAAAGTGCGGTTGCTTTTTGCGGCTGAATCGTTCACCGAGAATTTCCGCGATTACGTTTCTAAAGCGGTCAATATAAAAAATCCGTTTCTTGATACAATTAACATATATGGCACTGCCGACCTTGGAGCAATGGCTTTTGAAACCCCGCTCGCTATTCTGATTCGCAAGCTTTGCGCCAAAAACCAGCAATTATTTGAGTCGGTGTTTGGTAAAATACAAAAAACGCCGACTTTGTGTCAGTATATACCGTCTTTTGTCTCTTTTGATGTTGATGATAATAATATCTTGGTGACTGGTGATAATACCATACCTCTCATCAGATACGCGCTTGGTGACCATGGTGGAGTTTATTCTTTTCGGGAAATTATTAAAAAAATGTCAGAAGAGGGAATAGATTTAAGAAAAGAGGCAAAAAAGGCAGGCATTGAAAAGTTTTGGTACGAACTCCCGCTCGTTTATGTTTACGAAAGAGATGACTTTTCTACAAATCTTTATGGGTTGCAGGTTTATCCCGAACCAATCAGGGAAGCATTGTTGAAAAAGCCGCTAAGCGCGTATTTTACCGGTAAATTTACCCTCGAAACTCAGTTTGACAATAAGCAAAATCAATATCTTTTAATTCATTTAGAAACGCGTAAATCTCAAAACGGTTCTATACCCCAAGTCGTTAAGCGAGCGGCGGTCAATGCTATCGTTGAGCAGTTGGAAGCTAAGAATTCTGAATACCGTGAGTTGCATAAATTCCTCGGCGAGCGCGCTTTACCGCATCTACAGTTTTGGCCAGCCGAAGATCCAAAGTATTTTAAACCCGGTATCAAGCAAAAGTGGGTTAAGAAATAGCGAGAAAGTTGACAAATTTTTGCAAGAAACTTATATTAAGAATAGTAACAAGAAGTTAAGCTTTTTGTATTACAATCAAATAACCTTGAAAGGAGGTGAAGCTTAATGGGTATATCCACAATTATTCCTGTCGTCCATCCGGCGATGGACTACTGTAACGAGGAGATCGTTCTCCGCCTCGCCGATGGCTACGGTTGGAGCCACGAGGAAGCGAGCGCAATCTTCGAAGAGACAAAGAGTTTTCTAGTTAAGTGCGCCACTATTTCCGGTAAGCACGTTCCTACCAAGCGAGAGGATGCTGGTTGGCATACTTTCCTTCTTTCTACGAAGGACTATCGGGTTTTCTGCAAACGGTATTTCGGCAGATTCATCGATCACGTGCCGACCCCTATCGCTGGTTGCGAGAATAACGAAGGAATTAAGCGAATGGTTAATGCCTTGTCTCTCTGCACGAGCGATCAAGGCGGTAGCCAGGATGGTGGCGGCGGAAGCTGCAATTCCGACGGCACAGGCGGTTAACTGGGGGATAACAGACAGCTATAGATTAATCTTTAGCTGTTTTTTCAATTTTCAAATTAGTGATACATTGAATAAATGAAACATATGAACTGGCGGAAATTTCTTGAGGTAACAAAACAAAGAAAACCAACCTCTTTTCTTGTTGAGGTTGTTGAGAAAGCCAAGGTTAAAAATGGTCTGGCTTTGGATTTGGGTTGTGGCGCTGGCGTGGATGCAAAATATCTTGCGGAGAATGGTTTTTTGGTCACAGCCATAGATTCTGATAAAAATAGTATCTCTTTTGTGAAGAGCGTCTGCAAAGGACTGCCGGTTAAAGCGGCAAAAAGGGATATTAAAAGTTATAAAATCAACTCTAACTCTTATAATATGATTATTTCATGGAATGCCTTGCCGTTTTTGAAAAAGCGCGACTTTATTAAAACGTTATTGAAGATACAAAGAGGATTAAAACGCAAAGGATTTTTCGTTTTTAGTTTGTTTGGACCAGAAGACGCGTGGGCTAAAAAGAAGCCCGGAATGTCGTTTCTCACGATCGAAGAATTGAAACAGACAATGAACGAAATGGATTTTTTTAAAATAGCAGAAGAGAAACAAAAGAAACCATCCGCCACGGGCAAAATGAAATTCTGGCATCTTATTCAAGGCATCGCGCGAAGGAAGAAAAGAAGGAATAATAAGCATATAGGCTAACTTAAGCGTGGCGGAGTCATTATTTATGAATAAATTAACAGACTCTATTAAGAATATTTTTAAAGAGGACTAGCGCGACCGGAAAATGGTTAAAGCGGGAACCCTAGACCACAAAACACTTCACGTTAAAAATGGTATCAGGCGCGAGATGATCCGTAAGATTGTGAAGAACAAAGACAAAAAAATATCAGGAGCGGATTGTTTTTACGCCGCTATTCCGTTCCACCATAGCCATCAGAAAGCACATTTAAAGATGGCGCTTAAACTCGCAAAAGAAAGTGTTAATCGTGGTTATCAGCGAGGGAAAAAACTTGTAATGGCGGTAGAGGATAGGATATGTTTGACACGAGGAATTCCGCAAAAATATGACACTCAGCTTGTACTTAGGAATAGAAAATTTGTTAGATACAAAACAAAATAACAGCATTTATATTACGGAATGACTCGATCAATAACGGCAAAAAGGCTGTTTTTTGTGTTTATAAAATTATATAATGGAAAAAGATGTCTAATAATCCAAGACAGATTAGCATTTCCGATTTTCCGGAAAAAGAAGGATTAGAAGCTCAAATTAAGTTTGTTCTAAATTACGCTATTTTAGCGCCATCTACGCATAGTAATTAGATATCTACGTTTAAAGATAAAAATATTTGGCAACCAATAGAGATTGCATCAAGCCAACTCGATGCTTTTATTAAGCAACACCCTGGAATTTTGGTTGTTGATGAGGCGCGGAGGAATCTCGAAGAAATTTTTCTATTAAGAAACCCGAAATATCGTTTTGATAAAATTATAAGGAAGAAAAATTAACCGATAAGCAAAAATGAGTTAAGAAGTAGCTTCTTTTCCGTTTTTACTTTTTGTTTTATATCCCTTTACTTCATCGCCTATAGATTTTGCATTTGCCCATGCTAAATCGAAAATACTTTTCATTGCTTCTGATATCATACTACTTTGTATGACGATTGCTATTCCTCTGTTTTGATCAGACATGAATCCAACTTTGTCGTCCCATACGGCGAAATCTGCTGGAAATTTGTGTTTTGTTCTTGGTACAAGAATGTATGTATCAATGGTGCGGGGACTGTTTTCGATATAACCTCTGTGAATTTTATCATCAGGATGAATACCGTGCATTTTTATACCTAATCGCATACGTTTATGTACGTACTGAAGTAGGTAATTTGGTATGATTTTTGCTATGTTGCCGGGAGAGGAAGACGCCCTCATTATCTTTTCTTTATTGTGTAGAGATTCTTCAAATGCCGCTATTAATCCGTCTTTTCCTTCGTAAACCTTTACTGTAGGTTTTTCTTTCGTGTCTTTGTGTAGTGCCCTCAAATCGGGAATGATATTGTTTATTTTGTCTTTTATTTCCTCGGACCTCTTTGCTTTATTTTGCGCTTCCGAAAGCAATAAATCTGGAGAAACGGCAACGTATCTCTGCACTTTTTCGTCTGCAGACGTACTAACTAATCCTTTCTTTTTTAACGATTCTAAAACAACATAAGCCGTACTGCGATTAATGTTTGCGGTTTTAGATACTTCACTCACCGCAGCTACCTCCAATTCAAGTAGGGCCAAATATACCTTGGCTTCTTTTTCGCTTAATCCAAATTCAATTAGTTGTTTTACGAGTAAGTTATTGGTTGATATAGACATATTGTGTATTTTTAGATTTGTATTGTTTCGCGCTGTTGGTAGATACCAACAGAGAAGTTAAGAAAACTCTAAAATCATCTTATCTTGGCCACTTTCTTTTGTCAAATATTGACAACAATTATGGGAAAGCTATTTTGGAGGTAGTACACTGAGAACAGTTCTCGGCTTTGAAAATAGAGTATTCTGAAAGAAAGGAGGTAATACGTGTTAGCTATATGTCCAGATTGCAGAACAAATATTATAAAAAGTCTTAACGCCGTGACGTGTCCGGTGTGCGGATCGGAAGATCCTAATCGACTCCCAGAAGGTCTAACAAGAAGTAGATCGCTTGCTATTGAAGAGGTGGATACGGATATTCTTCTCAAAATGATCAGGCGATGGAGTATTGGTAATGTTTATTCATCCTTTCCGGGTTGCCACTAACGACTGATTACTCGGTTTGATATTCTAAAAACAAGGAGGTGATGAAGATGAATAATATTATTGGCATACTTCAAGATGATGCTGTCGCGTCATTGCCGTTCCTGATTGGTTTTGAGCAGCCTATTCCTCCGGTCTGTAACCGCGTTCAAAGCGAGAAGCTTGGATGCGAGATCGATACCATGTTTCTGGGAAGTCCAGACACCATCTAATATGAGTGGCTCGTAGCTTTTTGCGGAGTTACGAGCCACTTTCTTAAAAAATGATTTCACAAATTAAAAAAATATTTAAAAGCGATCAAGAAGACAGAAAGAAATTAAAAAATGGTGAGATGGTATGGGTTGAGGTCATAAAAAACGACTCCCTAAGAAGAGAAAAGATCCTCGAGGTTATTAAGAAGAATAAAAATAAATTATCAGAAAGCGATTGTTTTTATGCCGCGATTCCGTTCCATCATAGCCATAATGTGGCACATTTAAAAATCGCATTAAAACTTGCAAAAGAGAGCGTTATCCGTGGCCACAAGAGGGGAAAAAAACTTATGATGGCGATAGAGGACAGGTTGTGTTTAGCGAAAGGTATTTCTCAAAAGCATGGAACTCAATCTTTAATAAGAAACGGAAAATTGGTTAAGTGTAAAAAAGAATAGTACTTTTACAACAAGAAAGGAGGAAGATCATGACAGTAATTGCAATAACAGGAGAGACCGACCTACATAGTTTAGAGGTGATGAGTTGTCTCAGGGCAAAAGGAGTCGATACCTTTCTCTTGGATTTCAGTAAGTTCCCAAGAGATTTAGAGATCGGTTTTAGGCAAGGAGTCGTTATCCGTTCTGGCGATACTACAATCACACAAGGTCAAATCCAGAGCGTTTTGTATCGTAGACCCAGCATGCCACAAGTTGCATCACAAGATCCTTGTATCCGAGAATATGTGGAGCGTGAATCCCAGTTCTTTCTAGACGCTCTTCCACACATTATCTTGGTCCCTTGGGTGAGCGATCCCGATGCAGTTAGGATCGCTATGCGTAAGCCATATCAACTTATTGTGGCCCGTCGGCTAGGGTTTCATATTCCCGAAACCATATTTGGTAATTCTCCAGAGGCGGTGGAACAATTCATTAGCTCTCGAGATGGTGAATTTGCCGCTAAAGCAGTACACAGAACCTATATTCGGGTCGACGAAGAAAAAGGACCCTTGGGGGTTTACACTCAAAGATTGACCCGCGAACAGGTTCAGAGGCGTCTCGATCGGGTTCGGTACTGCCCACTTATCTTTCAGGAATATGTACCTAAGGAATTTGAGCTTCGAGTAACAGTTGTTGGTAGCCAAGTTTTTACTTGTGCGATACACTCTCAACAAAACGAGCGCACAAAGGTAGACTGGCGCAATTACGACATACCAAATACTCCACATGAAGTTTATAAACTTCCTGATAGAGTGAGCGATTTATGCATAGCGCTTGTCCAGCAGCTTGGGCTCATGTTTGGTGCTATTGATATGGTGGTTACTCCAGACGGTGAGTACGTTTTTTTAGAAATTAATCCTGTAGGTCAGTGGCTTTGGATAGAAGAACTCACAAAGCTACCGATTACGAGCTCGATCGCAGATCTTCTTATCGACGAGAAAGGTTAGGCAATAGCCTAGCCTTTTATTTATTAATTTTCTCGAAAAATATTAAGCTTTATGGAAAAAGTTGATAATTATACCCAAAATCAATCCCCTGTCGTGGATATTGGCGTAAAAATAGAGATAGAGGTTAATGGCGAGCCGCAGATTTGGGAAATTGTTGGCCCCGGCAAATCAGATATCCTGAATGGTAAAATATCTTGTACTGCTCCATTGATTCAATGTCTATTAGGGAGAAAGAGAGGCGAAGTTGTTGATAGCAGGATAGTTGGCAGGAGCATCAAAGTTACTATTAGAGATATTTTATTTTCGTCAGGCAATATGGATTAAGCGTAGATTTTATTGTAAATTTTACGTCCGACAAAAACAGCTCTTTGGCTGTTTTTTTATCCACAAAATTATATAATAAACATATGGTTGACGATCCGAGACGGATAAAAATTTCGGATTTTCCTAAAGATGGAAACTTAAAATCTCAAATAGAGTTTGTTTTGCGTTATGCGATTCTGGCGCCGTCTACGCATAATAGTCAGCCATGGCTGTTTAAAATTGAATCACCCGAGTGCTATATATATTATGATCCAAAATTAGTATTACTGGAGGCCGACCCTAAAACTAGAGACCTATATATTAGTATTGGTTGCGCTTTAGAAAACTTAATTTTAGCCGCTACCTATTTTAACATTTTTGATTTTGTTGGTTATGGTCCATTCCAAAACAAGTATCATTTAGCTACGGTACGATTCAAAGATTATACAGGCGCTGGAGGAGAGAAAAATGATTTAATTCTCGGCACTATCACCAAAAGAATTAATGCTCGCGGGCTGTTTTCCGCCGAAACGGTTCCACTAAATGTAATTAATTCCGTATCTTCACTAGCGCAAGAGTACTCAACGCATGGCATAAATGTGCATTGGGTGACGGACAAAAAAGAAGTGCTTGAGCTGGCGTCGTTAACCGCCGAGGGGTTGAAGAGCGCCTATCATCGTTCTTCTTTCCGTAAAGAAATGTCGCGGTGGATGCATAACAGTTTAACAAACAGTAAAGATGGTTTGCCAGGTTACGCGTTAAGAATGCCACTGCTGGTATCTTTTGTATTGCCAATACTTATTAAGTGGTTCGACCTAGGTTGGTTATTATCTAAGCTAAATTACAAAAGTTTAAGTTCGGCACCATTAGTTACCATTATTACGGCGACCAATAACGATACGAGTACATGGTTGAAGGTTGGCCGATTGGCCGAAAGGATCATGCTTGAATTCAACAGTCTTAATTGGCGAACGTCTATTTTTGTGGCAGCGATTGAAATGGGGGACTTTCATAAAGAAGTCCAAAAAATTATTGATACGGATCAGCTACCTCAATTTCTTTTTGTGGTAGGTAAAGTTGATATGCTACACAAGTCGACACCAAGGTACGAGCTACATAAAAAGCTGATCTCTTAGCAAAAAATGAAGCCGGCAATACTCAATTTTAACAAAGACAAAGAAAAAATAGAGAAATTAAAGATAGATCCATATGTTAAGGTGGTTGATTTTATAGATAGCCAAGTAAGGGAGTTAAGTAAAGTAAAAAATATAGACGCCGAAAATTTAAATACTGTTTGGATTTATTATTCTTGGAGTAAAACGTTGGCACATACTTTAAACAAAGAAGATTATCGTTTGGTGCGGCTTTCGCGCAATAGAAATTTGATAACCGAGGAAGAGCAGAAAAAATTTTCTCGGCGGACCATCGGAATTACCGGTTTAAATGTTGGCAATCCAGGAGCAATCTGTATTGTCCTTGAGGGGGGAGCCGAGAAAATGAAATTTGCCGATAACGATGTTTTAGAGCTATCTAATCTAAACAGATTTAGGGCGAGTTTAGGCGATTTAGGAATTAATAAAGCAGTGCTTTCGGCTAGACAAGCTTACGAGGTAGATCCTTTTATCGATATAGAGATTTTTGACAAAGGAATATCCGAAGAAAATATTGATGAATTTCTGACCAAACCGAGAGTTGATTTATTAATTGAAGAAATGGATAATATGCCACTTAAGATAAAAATTAGAGAACGGGCTAAATATTTCAAAATCCCGGTATTAATGGTAACCGGGAACGGATCGGGGTTAATCGTAGATATTGAACGCTTTGATATAAATCCAGATTTACCAATACTAAATGGTTGCTTGAAGAAAGACGTTGCAGGCAAAATATTATCTCTAAACGCAGATACTCCCGCGCGAGATAGAATTATGCTGGCGCGTGATTTTATGGGTGCAGAATTTTTAGCCGAAAGATTAAGAGAATCTTTTAATTTGGTCGGGAAAGAATTGGCGGGTATCCCACAGTTAAGTGAGGCGTCTTTTTTGCGTGGGGCAGTGTTATGTTATTTCGCTAAGCAGGTCTTGATCGGTAAACCAGCGCCATCGGGAAGGTATTTTTTAGATTTGGATTCGATTGTATAAATAATAAAAGGTATTTGAAATTGAGCATTAGTAAAAGCTATATAGATTTTAGATTATTAGTTTAATTGAAATATGACAATAGAATTGGCTTATACCATCATTCCTATTTTCGCAATATTGTTTCTTGGTATTCTTGTGCTTTTTCACGACAGAAAGAGCATTACGAATGCTTTTTTCTTTCTGATTTGTATTTCAACAGTTCTATGGTCTATATCGAATTATCTTTCTCTCACAGTTTCTCCTAATCAGTCATTGTTTTGGATCAGGATGGTGATATTTTTCGCCGCGCCACACGCGGTGTTATTTTTACTATTTATTTATAACTTTCCTCATCGGAATTTAATTATAAAAAGAATTTGGTTTATCGTATCGTTGTTTACGCTTGGATTCACGATGATGTTAACCGCATCGCCATTTATCTTTTCCAGGACCGAGATTAAAAACGGATCCGTGATACCAATACCTGGTCCACTGATGCCGTTTTTCGCTTTAGTTATATTATTATCCTTGATATCAGCGCTTACTGTTTTGGTATTTAAATATAGACATGCGCTAAATATCGAGAAGAGGCAATGGGGTATTATGCTTCTAGGCACTTCTCTTAGTTATATTCTAATAATAATCACAAACTTTTTATTGGTTATTTTATTCAGCAATACAGAATTTATTATTCTAGGGCCAATTTTTATGCTACCAACCTTTATTGGTATGTCATATGCAGCGTTGCGATACCATTTATTTAACTTTAAGGCTATTGCCGTCGAGATCTTCACGTTCATTATTTTATCAATTTCACTTTTTGAGGCTTTTATCGCCCGTTCGACCACCGAAATAGCATTGCGAATAGCGTTGTTTGTTCTTTTTTTCGTCTTCGGTATTATGTTGATTCGGGGGGTTTTGAGAGAGGTGGAACAGAGGGAGAAGTTGGCGGAACTAAACAGGCAATTGGAGACGGCTTATATAGAGCTGGACAATCTTAGTAAGGCGAAGTCAGAATTTATTTCTATCGCTTCCCATCAACTTCGCACGCCCTTAACCGCGATTAAGGGTTATATCTCAATGATTATTGAGGGAAGTTATGGAAAGTTTTCGGATAAAGCTAAAAAGCCATTGGAAAACGTTTATAAATCCAACGAAAGATTGGTTAATTTGGTTAATGACTTGTTGAGTATTTCCAGGATTGAATCGGGGAAAATGAAGTTTGAGCCGGAACCAGCTTCCATCGAAGAAATAATTGAAGACGTTATTTTTGACCTTAGAATTAACGCCGAGAAGAAAAACCTTTATCTTAATTTTGAAAAGCCCGCGATGCCTCTGCCGAATATCCAATTAGATAAAACCAAGACGAGAGATATTATTCTTAACCTGGTTGATAACGCTATAAAGTATACCAATGATGGCGGGATCGCCATCAAACTCAAAATTCAAAATTCAAACCTCAAAATTGAAATAAAAGACACGGGGGAAGGAATGGAGAAATACGAAATAGAAAAGATTTTTGAAAGTTTCTCCCGCGGTACCGTCGGCATCAAGGCGTTTACCGAAGGCGCGGGACTTGGTTTGTACATCGCCCGCAAGTATGCCGAAATGCACGGGGGCAGAGTGTGGGCCGAGAGTGAGGGTAAAGGCAAAGGCAGTACGTTTATTGTAGAGGTTCCGGCGAGATGAAATTGACGTTTTACTGTACTTGATATAGCATAGAATATATGGTTAATATTACTGTTTCTAAAAAAGAATATCAGAAATTGCTTGATAGAGCCCTCCGTTATGAATATCTCCGTCAAATCTTGGCGGAAGATGTTTTTTCTCCCCCTCCAACTCGAAATGCCAAGGCGATCATTAAAGAATTTCGAGCGACAAAAAAATACAGCAAAAAATTCATTGATAGCTTAAGCAGGGGTTTAAAGCGTTCTTCTTATTTTAAATAATGAAGATTTTATCCATTCATTCCGACATCGAAAAGTACCTTAAGAAGAGGAATCTTCTAGATAAATTCTTGAAACAAAAAGCGCTTTTTGAAAAGAATCCCTTTCATCCAAGCTTGGAAACGGAGCTTCTTGAGCCGCGAAGGATAAAAATATGGAGTTTTCGCGTAGATCGTAAGTACCGATCTCTTTTTATTTTCCGAGAGAAAGACATTGTGGAGATCATAGAAGTTAATAATCATTACAGATAGAATTTGCCGAAATGCACGGGGCCGTGTCCCGCACCAGAACGAGTTCGCTACGGGATAAGTCTGGGTCGAAAGCGAGGGTAAGGGAAAGGGAAGTACGTTTATTGTAGAACTGCCGGTGAAGCGGTAAAACATACGGCGATATTTATTTGATGCCCAAACGCGGGTATTTTTTTATTTTGTCCTTTGGTTCTAGGAAAGTCGCCGCGAGCTTGACAAGGGTGGGGGCGCTATATGCTAATCTGAAAGTAGTAATCCGAGAGGCGATTCTCGGCTTTGAAAAGTGAATATTTAAAAAAAGAAAGGAAGTGAAAGAAGATGAATAACGTACTAGATAAGTGGATGTGCGAGATTTATAAAGAGAGCTCAGGACTTCGGAGATTCCCACCGCTTTCTTCATTCGAGTTAATGCAAGTAATTTTTGGGAATGCCACGCCCGAACACTTGAAAGAAAGTGAAAACTCCTCGCCCGGTTCTCTATCAACCAAAACAAAAAAAGGAGGTGCTGAGGATGATCGATTTCGAAAAGGATAGACTAATGCAATCTCCACATTTAGTGGTGCGGGTACATCAGAATGGATTCTTAGCACATCACTCGCTCTATGGTTATCCGACCGTTTTAAACGAGCCATCTGTGGAGGTTCTAAACATTTTCCGACAGCCAATGAGTACCAAAGATGTCCGTTTGCAGTATGACATCGAAAATCTGAATCATTGGCTTTGTTATTTCTTTGAAAGGCATTTTCTCATTACAGAACATTGTGACGAACGAGCGGAGGTGAAGGAAACGGTTGAATCTGCCGTTAATGAAATTGCACGTGGTCGGCGGCTTGAGTCGCTTGGTCTTGTTCTTGATGAAGAGTGCAACTTTGATTGTTCGTATTGTCTCTCAAAGAAACTCATTAGGGCGTCTGGCAGAAACGTTGCTGGTTTACGTCGAATGTCGTGGTCGGTGGCTCAACGGGCGATAGATTGTTTCGTTGCGTTCGCAAGACGTAAGAGGAAGAAGAAATTAGAGGTTTATTTTGGAGGAAGTGAACCACTCTTGAATTGGGAGGTTATGAGGAGGACTATTTTATACTGCCTGCAACGCTACGGCGACAATTTTAATTTCACTTTCTCGACCAATACCAATGCTTCTTTGATTACCCGCGAACGCGCCGAATTCTTCCGACAGCATGAGATCACCGTCGCCACGAGCCTCGATGGATTGAAGACGGTCAACGATGCCGTTCGCCGTCTGAATACAGGTAGGGGAACATTCAATAAAATTCTCGCGGGATGGGACAATCTCACCAGCGTTGGTCGAAAGGTTGAATGGTTTTGTTTGACACTTACCGATGAGAATATCGGAGATATCGACGAGAAATTCTTCGACTTCATCGCCGCTCGCGGCATTTCATCGTGTTCTTTTGAGCCCGACATTATCTATCCGATGCGACGCCCGCCTGAAGAAGTCGTTGAGGCGCTACTTAATTTTAAAAGGTTGGGAACAAAGTATGGCATTACCGTCGGTGGAATGTGGGATAAGCCTCTCAATAATATGTTCGAACCGAATCTGCGAAAGCGAATATTCGACTGCTCTGCGTTCACCGGACGCGGAATTTCAATCTTGCCATCCGGCGACGTACTCCTTTGTTCGTACAGCGCAACGAAGATAGGGAATATTGATAACCTCGCTGAAGTCTTGCGGTCTGATCGTTTCCGTAAGTTTATCACGTCACGAGCCATTGGTAATATCGAAGCGTGTCGCGGGTGTGTTATTGAAGGTCAGTGCATAGGCGGTTGCTGTATTACTTCTGAATATGGTCATCATACTGGAAGTATGGAAGCTTTTTACTACCGTTGCGAGCTGTATCGGAGAGCAACGCAAATTTTGCTGGACGATACTGTCAAAAATGATTCCATCTGACGGCCGATACCGCGCAATGGAAAGGAGGTAAGAGTATGAAGCGCACTATCAAGGGTCTCGTTGCCAAGAGCGTCCCTCGTCCGAAGCGGATTCTGGGGCAGCGCAACATGAACCCTCTCTGCCGCGCCGGCGGGTGCTGCTAGTACCCGCTGTCATTTCTAACCGCCCATAATGGAGAGTAACTACTCCATTGGGCGGCTTTTATTTCTTCAAGAAGTCATTCATCTTAACGTACAACAAAAAGATAGGGATTGAAATAAAGAGAATCCCGCTATAAATTATTAAAATATTAGAGCTTAAAAATGTTAATAAAAAACCAACCAAAACATTTCCCAGAGCTATACTTACTAAAGTAGCCGAGGAATTTAAAGATAAAATACTGGTTCTTATATGGCTTGGAATAAATTTATTTAGAAAGGACTGAAAAATTGGGTGCCAGCCGTTAATGAACAACTCAATTATCATAAAAATAATAAAGGCAAGCCATAACATACTTGAAATCCCAAAAAGCAGATAAAGAGCTAATAAAATTATGGCAAATGAGCTTATAGTGAAGTAATAGCCCTTCTTTTTAACTAATTTTTCACCCAAGAAAGCGCCAATAATTCCCATTAAAGCGGAAGCCGATCCTAAAAAGCCAAAATAATAATTAGGAATTTCGACGATTTCTTTGAAGAATATCGGATAGCCAAATCCGTATGCACCCACAGATAAAGCAAAAATCATTGCAATAATTATAAGCATTAAGGTTGGTTTGTTTTTGACAGCGTATTTTAAGCTTTCTTTTGACGATTTTATTATTCTGTGCCACCCGCGTTCTATAATTTTTAGAGAAGTTTGTTTAGACAAATCTTCTTTAATAAAAAACAAATAAAGAAAAAATGATACAATGTTCAGTAAGCTTGCCGCCAACCAAATAGATTTGATTAAATAGAATGCTAATAAAGCGGCAATAAGGCCACCAATTAAAAAGCCAATGTATCCGTAAGCTGATAATCTGGCGAAAATACGATTCCTTTTAGCATCATCATTTTCCAATTTTAAATTATTAATTATTAAGGAATCTCTGGCGCCGCTTTGGAATGCGAAAGCTATTCCGCTAAGAACAGAGAGAATTAATAAAACATAGAAGCTCTTGGAGAAAAACCAGATGGAATAGAGTAAAGCAAAAAGGCCAAATGATATAAGGAGTGATTTTCTTCGGCCATAATTGTCAGCGTAAAGACCAGTTGGAAACTCAAAAACTATTATTGAGATATTCGCGGCAGCAAGCAGAATTCCGATTTGAGCTGGATTAATCTTTATAGAAAGCAGATAAATTATAAAAAGAGGACCGATTATCCCATTTGCCAGATAGCTAAAGAATGCAGCCGAGTAAAATATTTTGGTTTCGTTTCGAAAATTTGTTTCCATATTCATATATTATTATAACAGAATTCTTTGGAATTGAAAAAAGCTGATTTTATGTCTAAAATTAAAAGCATCCGAAGAAAAATGATTACAAAGAAGCTCCAAGAAGAGGGAATGCTAAGAGATTTTGATAAATTCTATCATAAAAAGTGAAAATAGCCGTTGTCATAGATACTAATATAATTCTATCTGCTTTGCTCGGCGGGAAGCCGGGCAGTATTTTATTTGCCGTCCGACTTCAATAAAAACCGCTAAATGCGATGGATATTGCTTTGTTCTCTTGACACTACCCCTGTAAATGTATAATATAGTATATACATGATAATTTTGAACCGAGTATTTGATTTCGAATGGGACGAGGGCAATTCTGGTAAGAATCTTAAAAAGCATGGTGTCACCAATCAAGAAGCAGAAGAGATATTTTTCGATGAAAAGAAGAAAATATACAAAGACATTTTACATTCTCAGAAAGAACCACGCTCCATACTTTTAGGAAAAACAGAAAAGAAGAGATTGCTATGCGTTGTTTTTACGATAAGAAGAGGCAAACTTCGTGTTATTTCTGCTAGGAATATAAATAAAAAAGAGCGATATCTCTATGAAAAAGCAGTTTAAAGTACCAAAATTTAAGAATGAGGAAGAAGAAAGAAAGTTCTGGGCGAAACTTGACCTTTCAAAATATTTTGAAAGTGACGATTTTGCATCTGCTCGTTTTCCTAATTTAAAACCCACTTCTCGCTCAATTTCCATACGCATACCAGAATACTTGCTTGAGAGAGTTAAAGAAAAGGCGAATAAACTCAACATTCCCTATCAATCTCTTATCAAACAATACATTCGCAAAAGTGTAACCTCCTCAAAATAAGTATTTTGATATTCCACGGAGGTTGCACCCCGAAGCAGAACAAAGTTCACTACGGGATAAATCTGGGTTGAGTCGCCCTGCCCGCATTAGCTACGCCAAAGGCGTTGCAGGCGTGGAAGGCAAGGGCAAGGGGAGTACGTTTTTCGTGGAACTGCCAGTTAAGTAATGGAAAATTACCGCGTATTGACCGGGTTTGTCTTGACGTCTGCAAAAGTATATAATGGAACAACGATATGGCTGACAGGAAGATAGATAT
>Ga0209541_10005699_pt1 | contig 21614 bp, 30 predicted proteins | sample RifCSPlowO2_01_FD_184027 | JGI IMG/M metagenome (GOLD analysis project Ga0209541, IMG submission 184027) | Groundwater microbial communities from Rifle, Colorado - Rifle CSP2_plank lowO2_0.1 (SPAdes) (version 2) | ecosystem: Environmental > Aquatic > Deep subsurface > Groundwater | place...
AAAACCTTCGGTTTTCGGGGCACAAAAATCCAATGGATTTTCGTTGACTTCAGGAACACAAGAAGTTTATGACAATATTTTTAAACTTCTTATTTTTTAAATTGATATGGAAAGCAAAAAAGACTGCGTATTCTGCAAAATGGCAAATGGAGAGATAACTATTGATAAAATCTATGAGAATGACAATTTCTTCTCGATTTCAGATGCAAACCAAAAAGTCAAGGGTCATTCTTTGGTTATCTCTAAAAAACATTTTGAAACAATTTTGGATTTGCCATCTACTATGGGGCAGGAGCTTTTAGATTGTATTAAAAAGACGACCATAAATTTAATGAAAAAAGATAAATTTGATGGATTTAATATAGTCAATAACAATTTTGAGGCTGCAGGACAGGTTGTTAAACATTTTCATGTTCATATTCTGCCTAGAAGAAATGGAGATGATATTGAAGTAATTGTTTGATTATTATCAGCCTTGCCCGATAAGTCGTTTTAAACGGAAATTTAAAGAATTCTGTCATGGAAAGTCACAATAAAAACTAATAATTTAGAATTCTGTTACGGAAAGTATCTAATAAAAGTAGTAAGATAGATTTAAATAAAAGCATATTATCTGTTTCTTATGAGATGGGGATTTTTAATCATTAGTTTTATATTCTTATTTTTGACGAGTTTTGTTTCTGCAACTTATACACCTACTCTTTTAGGTTCAGGGTATAGTCCTGAAGTTTCTGAGGAGATTGTAGTTTGGAGTATGCCAAACAACACAGACGGAACCTATCAAATGGAAATTTATGATATAAATAATAATGAAACAACAATTTTTCCTGAAAGATATTGGATTATTGGAAATTGGAAGATTTTTGAGAACTATATTTTGTATACTTATATGAATATTGGTAACACAACCTCTCATTATGCCATTTATAATTTAGAAACAAAGGAAAACAAAATACTTCCAGAATTAGACGAATTTACTTGTAATGGTGCACCATATAGTGATTTAGAAGAAAACAAAGTATATTTTGTAAGTTGTGAAATAAATCCTATTTATTATAAGGGGAACTATATTTATGAATATGATTTAAATACAAAAGAAATTAAAAAAATAATCTCAAAAAATGATAGACTTCAGGGATTTGAAGTTGATAACCAAAACATTTTTTATTTATATGAAAGTAATCAATACGAAAGAGATTTAACTCTTTTTTCAATTCAAGAAAATAAACAAAATAAAATAATAAAAAATTCAGGAAAGTATCTCAGTTCTCCACAAATCTCAGAAGATAATCTTGTTTGGATAGGAAGGAGAAGTTTAAACTCAACGGATTATTGGCAAGTTTTCAATTATAATCTCAAAACAGAAGAAATTAAACAAATTACAAATACTAATTTTCATAATATTCTTCCCGATATTTATCAAAACAAAATAGTCTGGAAATCTCCATTGGGATTATTCTTTTATGATTTAGACATGGGTGTTCAAACAAACCTGGTTAATAGTCCTTATATATATTATCCAAAAATTTATGGAGATAAAGTTGTTTATCAAAGTGGTGTAAGAATTTATTTAATTGATTTGAGTTAAGAATTATAGTTCTGGAGAAAGGGCTATTTGCAGATGTGGGAAAGTATAAATAAAATCGGGATTGTACAAGAAATAAGAAATTTTATGGAAAAAAATAACCTCCAAAACACTCATCTTCTATTTTATTCGTTTGAATCATAAATCTTCTATTTTCGGAGACTAATTCTTTTCGACAATTATTAACTAGAATATTTGCCTTGTCTATAATTTCTTCTCTTAAAATAGCATGATCAATTTTAAGGTTGTATAAATCTTTAGTTGTTAAACCACTTTCATGAAATTCTTTTCCCATTAAAAGATCAACTGCCTTAACAAAAAAGTCAGTTTTTTTCCGACATTTTTTATGCAATCCTTTTTCAAAAACATGGGGGGGATTTTGAATAATTCTCTTTAAATTTTCAAAAACGGGATTGTATACTTCATGAGCTAATTCTTTGATCTCTACATTTTTATCATTTAGATGTTTTATCGCCCTAAATTCCCTTCCCTGATAATCAAATATGGGATCCATTTGTGTAAGTATACTCTTTTTCCCAATTAGAAGCCGATTAGATTGTAAAACGAAATAGCAGATAGCGGAGCCTGCAACTGATGGGACAAAACTTATGTAATAATCTAAATTATTTCTTAATATATCTGAGCACCAGATTGCTGCCTTTAAATTTCCCCCGAAGCCATTTAAAATAAATATACAATCTTTTATTTTTTCTTTTCTAATAACATTCTCTATGAAGTATGTAAAAGGTTTTTGATCTCCTAATTGAACACCTTGTTTACTTTCTTCATAATATGGATTATATACAATAGCAAAAACTCTTCTCTTAAAAATCATTTCCAAATCTTTTATTAATTCTGCACGATTTTTTTGTAGATCATCCATTGAGATAAATCAATTTCAATAGTATTAAAATATTATTAATTGTATACATCTTAAATGAGTACTATTGTTGGATATAGTAATGTTTAAATACTCCTTTAATATTACTATTTTATAAAAAGGAAAAAATTATATGGTAAAAAAAATACAGGTCAATATTTCTGAAGAGGCTCAGAAAGAAATAGAAGATTTGAGAAAGAAACTTAATCTTGGTACAATTTCCGATGTTATTCGGAGTAGTCTTAAGCTAACTAGGTATCTCGAGCTTGAGAAAGCAGCAGGTAACGAAGTTATTGTTAGGAATAAAGAAACTAATAAAGAAAAAGAAGTAGTATTTATGAAATGAAGAGAGGCGACTTAATAGAAACAGGAGATGCAAATAAATGTCACCCTCAAAAAGATTGGATGAAGAGACTCTTGATTTAGATTCTATAAATCCCTATTTTAGAACTTATGGAAATCCTCGTATACTTGAAAATTCTCCATTTGGAATTAAAGAAAGAGAGAATGAAAAAAGGATTAATCTTTTACATTATGTAATTCATCTCTTAGCATTTTTGATTGTTATCCCATTTATTTTTTTTATTGCTTTTGGAGTGGATATTTCTAAGGAGTATTCTACAATCGTTTCTATAGTAATTGGATTTTACTTTGGAAAATCCTTACTGGACAGGTAATGTGAATAGTTAAAAATAATGGCCTCTTTTGATATTGCAAGGCTAACATCCATATAAACTTCAAGCGTTCTTTACAGGAATATACTGCCTAAAATCTGATTTTAGGAGCGAGACTTTCCGTGCAACGCCATTATTATCTATCATTACTAAGTAGTTACAAATAGAAGGATTTATAAGGGGTTCTTATATCTATTTTTTATGGCTTTAGCAGTAGAATATAATGATGATATTCATAATGGTCTATTTGATAGTTCTAACTATAAAAAATCTAAAGTCCTGAGAAATTTAGATAGAGATATTGTTTTAAGTGTCTTGAATGATTATCAGTATTCTGATAAGAGTGTTGAAGCAATTTCTAAGGAATATGGATTAAGCAAATATATGGTTAATAAAATTGTTGATATTGCTGAAGAAACCGGAAGTCATGATGGGAGATTAGTTAAAAGAAGAATTAGGGATAATTTAGCGAGAGAGCTATTGAAATCTAACGATATTGATTGGGAAGGATTAAATGATGGCCAGATAGAATATATTACAAATCATTCTAATTATTTAAGAGAAACATATGTACCAAAAACGCATCTTAAGGGTGGTTTGGAAATTGCAATTGCATTAGATAATGGTTATAGTCTTAACGAAGTCTTAGAAATTAGCGGCTGGAGCGAGGGTTATCTGAACAGGGTTGTAGGAAAAGCAAAAGGGAAATTTAGGAAAGGAGATAAAACATTAAAATCTCATTTAAACAGTATTATTAGCGAAAAGCGGATTGATAGAAAAAAACAAGCACTTGAATTCGCAATCGCAAATTCTGAAGGAGATGTTGGGGTTTATCAAGATTATTTAGAAAAAATTTTAGAACCTGAATTAAAACAAGATAAAAAGAGAAAATATCTTACAGGTTTTGAACCAAGTATATCTAGTTTAAATTATTGGAGGGGGGGTTTTTGGAAGAGAGATATAAAAGAATTTCTTGGAGATTGGTTTAGTTATGCATGCCTTGGAGTTGGTTTAGCAGGAGTTGCTTTAGGAATTTATGGTTCGAATGATTATGCTAAGACAGGAATGGCTGATCTTAATAGTATTAGCACCACTAAACATAATCAAATATCTAGTGTTAATAATCAAATAGATAGCATATTAAATGAGAGTATCATAAAATCCCGTAATTCTAATTAAAGGATTAATTTTTCTTTTTTTTGGTTTTTTTACTTATATATATGTATAAAATAACTGACGCAAATACTCCAAGGCTGTCTGTTAATAAGTCAGTTATGCTCATACTTCTTAGTGGAACAAATTTTTGATGGATTTCATCCAATGCAGCATAAATTAGAGAGATTATTAAAACAATGAGGACATATTTTGTTTTTATTTTTTTATCACCTCTTATTGCCATAAACGAGAAAAAACTGAATAAGAAAAAAACTGTGAAATGGTATATTCTTGGTATCCATACATTTCCTGTTCCGCCAATGCTTCCTGGAATGTTAGAGAAAAAGAAAATTTCTATGGCAATTAAAATCGTCATTAAAATAGAAGCAGACCTTCTTTTTTCAAACCACCCCATCATAGCAGGATGATTTATTCCTTATTTAAAAGGATTATTGGGGGGGAATATATTTGTTGAGAAGTGGGTAGCTCAAAACAGGCTAGCGCCATGTTTTTCGCTGAAAAGATTGTTAATGTGATAATAATTTTTACGTGAAGAGCCTTGACGAGCAAGTTCACGAGTTCAGTGTAAATCTAATTTGAGCGTGATTCACGAGATTCGCATCAACAATTGAACGAGTGGGTCCGCGAACTGAGTGAGCTTGCGAGCAGATTGTTCTGGCTCGTAACATCATCTCCTTTTAATATGTCAAGAATTGTTTTTTATGTAAACTCCCTACTTTAGTTCGTGAGAAAATAAAAACAATTCTTGAGCATGCTCAAGAACCAGACACGCCATACAATTTATTGTATGGTTCTTGACACCATCACAAAAACTTTTAAATCAACTTTTTCTCTTAATTTCGTCTCTGTAGCTCAGCGTTAGAGCACTAGTCTCATGAGCTAGGGGTCGAGGGTTAAACTCCCTCCAGAGACATTTACCTTTTAATATGCTTTAGAATAACAATATTTATAATCTCAAAAAAGATTTATCTATTATGGTTAAAAAAAGTATCGATAGAAAGATTGGTGGATGGAAAGATCCTGCTGCGGATAAATTTTTAGATTCTAAGGATGCTGTTGCTTTTTTGCTTTACAATGAGCATCCTGGAGGAGAGCATTATGTCGCTCCTAAATCTCATTGGCCAAGAGTTCAGAGACATTTTTATGAACCCCCTCATTCTGAACAAAGATTTATTGGTTAATCCTTTTTCACACAATTTAAAAACTTATTTTCCCTGCATTATTTATGGTAAGTCCAAGCGGATTTGTTGAAGGAGGAAGCCAGATTTTATCAGTTCTGCCTCCAGAGATTGCTTCAACTGTTCTTCTCTTGATTAAGACTATTGGTGGTTTATTTATTGTTTATCTAATTTTTTTAGGGGTAAGACTCTATATGCAGAGAAAACAACTTAAAATGATAAGAGAGGTGCATGATGATATTAAAGATATTAAAAAAAGATTAAAAATAAAAAAACAGATTAAGGATTATAAATAATATGTTCTCTTTCACTTTCTCTTAACAATCTTGTTCTTTCTTCATCATCTTCATTTCCAATTCTCTCTGGAATTTCTGGATTAATGTATGACTGAATTGGTCTTGTTGCTTCTGGACCAGGTATTTGTATTATATATTCTTCTTCCATTTCTTCTTCCATTTTTCCTCCGATTTATTTATTTGAGGAATTGTATTAATAATCGGCTTTCAGAATTCTGATGTTTTTAATTTATAGTAGAAATCTCAAAGCCCTGTAGTATTAGTACAAAACCTTGATAGCTACGCTAAACACGTATTTGCCTTTGATATAGGATAGTGTCTGCGTATGCATGATATTCAGAGAGATAGAGGATATATAAATCTTTTGCAGAATAAACTCAAAAACATTAATGCTTTGAGAGAGTTATTTCTATTGTTGAAACATTAATTTTTCTTCTTTCTTTGTTCTCAAATTCTTCGCTGTCAATTTTTATGTCTTTTATTTTTATATTCTGATCCTTAAGAAATCTTTTTTTCACGACCTCAGCAACATCAACTGCACGATTTATGAACTTGCCTCTTGCCTTTATTATCACTTCTTCTCTCTGTTTAGTCGTGAACTGCATTACAACAGCAGTCACATAATTCATAAATGGCTTTGTGCCGATAAAAACCACATTTTCATCACTTTTAGCTCCATTATTCATTTTTATCTCCTTGTTATTTAGTCAAGAGCATCTTTTGTTGAGCCTGTTTTTCCTGTGTTTTAAGCCTGCTTATATATCCGGCAAGCTGGTTTCTTACTTTTGTGCTTGGCATATTTTTTCCTAAAATCATTTTGTTTTTTTCAAAACTATCAGCAAATTCCACTCCTTTTTCAATTAAGGACTTCGCAGTTCTTTTGATTAATTTAGATTTTATCTTTCCCATAATACATTGTTTAATCAGGGGTTTTTAAAATTATCTTAAGTATGGGCTTTGTGTAAATAGTCAATAATAGGGCTTACTTTTTACACAGGATTCTATCTCATAAATCTTTAAATAACATTCCTCCATATTTTTTTAATGAATATCTCTTTAGAAAATTTAGCAGTAGCAGTTATTTCATCAATAGGAATGTGGGGAGCAAATGGCGACTATCCAATTATAAGAACTGATATTGAAGAAGATATTGAAAGATATGTTGGTGATATAGAAAATATAGGAACAAAAACTATTATTCGCTATCAATTTGGAGATGTAATTTCTCTGGGAATGCAGAGGAGATTAATAGATAAAAGAAGCAATAAGGACTTAATTTATTTTCCTTATTCAAGAGAATATTATAAATTAACATTAATAGAATTAGCAGACTTATTTGAGCTTAAAAAAGAAGATTTTCTAAATTTATCGGATCGTTTTAATCGTCTTAAATCAGTAAATGAGTCTTCTTGGGATGATGAGTATAGTATTGAATATGATGAGTGCGAATTTCAGGACGCATTAGATGAGTATGGTGATTTAGTGCCTGATGAATGGGAAATAGATTAATGAAATTATATTTTATATACAAAAATCAATCCCTTATGTCCTATTCCAGCTTTTTTATTTCAGAGAGGTTTTTTAGAGATTCTATCAGTTCATTCAATTTTTTTGGCGGTTCTCCGAGGCATAGAATAGAATATTTATCTGATTTTAGGCTTTTTCTGTAGGCCTTTATTATGTCCATATCGCTTATTTTTTTCTTGTTGAATGCGAATAAGATTTTTTCTTCTTGATTTTCTCTAACTCTTACGATTAATTCATTCTTTTTGAAATTTTCTATATTGATTATTTCTATTGAATTTTTAGCTAAAAAATCCTTTAGTTTAATAAAAAACTTTTCATCTGTTTTTGGTTTTGATTTTAACTTCTTCTTCTCTTTTTTTTCTGGTTTTATCTTTTTATCAAAGATATCTAATCCTCTTTCTTTTTTATCAGGTTCAATTTTTTCTTGGCCAGCTAATTGTGACTCGCTGGTTTTTTGCTCATCTATCGTTACCTTAACTAGAGGTTCTTGTTTTGCTATAATCATTGGGATTGTTTTAAATTCATCAGCCCTAAACTCGCTTTCTGGAATTGTAAAATATCTCCAGATAATTTCTTCATTTATTCTGAATGGGATTGCAAAATCTCTTATACTTCTCAGGGCTACTCTTATTGCAGGCTCTTGCTCCTTATCCCTTAGGAATTTTTTTTCTTTTAATAGATTAAATGCATCTTTTTCTTTGCTTTTTAGATGCTGGGAAAAATTTTCCAGTCTTGGTTCTTGTCCTGGAATGAAATATAAGGGAGAGCCTCCAACTTTCATATGGCTTGTTTTAATTTTCTTTTCAGAAAGAAGTTCTGATAAAAAGGCTGAAGAGAACAAAATGCTTAAATTTGTCTCTCTTGCAACATGAACTGGCAAACCAGGCCCCCTTATCCTAAGAAGAGAGAGTATCTTATCTTTTAATAATGAGGTGTCTTGGGCTGGCATGATTTAGAAAAAGTCTTTGGGGTTATAAATATTGCGGGGTTTCTTATTTAAGGTCTTAACCATTTCACCTCGTAATAAGTTATATCTCCCTCTTCATCTACAATTGCTAAAACCAGATTCTTTTTTGTCGAGTGTGCAACCCTGTTTCTTGCAGAAAACTCGCTCCAGCTTATTTTTTTTGATTCGTGGTCTACAAAAACAATCCATTTTGCATGCTCTTTTCCAGGACGAACACCTTTATCATAAATTCTGAAATCTGCTCCGAATTTTAAGGCAGTTTTCACAACATACCCCCTTTCTCTCAAATCCTTGTAAACAGGGTATTTTATTGATATTCTTTTATCAATTCCTTCAAATTTTTTTAATACATCTTTTTTTCCTAGTTTTTTTCCTCTTGATATGAGCTCTATTTTTTCTTTTTCTACAAGGAATAATGCTTCTGAGAGAGAGTATTGCACTTTTTCTCCTACTGGCTCCCCAAAACAGGATTTTTCATACAGTGAATGAGCTTCGCTGGAGTTGCTTGAAATTATCTGCCCTGCAATATTCGCTTGTATTTTTTCCATAATAAGAATATGAAAGAAAGATATTTAAACCTTAATATACCCACTAAAATATGAAAACTCTGGATAAGATGAAACAAGTGAATGCTGTTTTCTTACCCGTGGTTTTAGTTTTGGTTCTAGTCTTATAATTTTCATCTTTTTTCGAGGGTGAATGTTATCATTATCTCTGAGTTTTAGACCAAATCTATAAAAATATAAAAATAAAATGGAAACAAGAGAAAGAATAGAAGGACATAAGAGAATTGTAAGAGAAAATGGTACTAAGATGTATAAGGTATATAGCAGACATCTTGTTACAGATACTGAAACAGGGATTAATAGAAGAGAGTGGTTTGATTCTGGAGATATGAGAGAGATAAGAAGTGTTTTTAATTTAGTGAGAGAATTACAAAGAAGAGAAAATTATACTATTTGGTATGGGAAAAATATAGAAAGCGATTTGATAAGTTTTGAAGAAGAAATGAGAAATAAAAAGGGGGTGTATTTTCCGAAGCCTAAACAATTAGAAATGGATACATTAAGGCCGAGATAATTGAAACTTTCAAAACAGGAAGTTTTGAAAATACAGAAAATAGGAAATTTTCTGTCTCATAATATGGAAAACAAGGAAGTTTTCCATCCCTACAAAACAGGAAGTTTTGAAGGAAATAGGAAATTTTTAAGATTAAAAAGACAGGAAATCTTTTACCTCTCAAACACAGGAAGTGTTCAAGATGAGAAAACAATGGATTGATATTTGGTATAAATCTAGAATAGATTTTACAGAAGAAGCTAGAGTTGAAGATTTTGGTAGAGGCATTTATCATATCTGTGGATATTCTGAAAGAAGCGATGAAAACGCATTGAGAAGCTGGGAAGAGTTTGAGAAAGCATTTATTGAGACATATTCAGAAGCCTCAAAAAATGGAGGAATAGACTTACATCCCGGTTTTATTGGTGGTCCAAGAAGAGAGATTGAACTGATTAAAGATAAAATAGTTTCTCTTCATGATAGATTAAAGAAAGGAAACTAATTTAAATTAAGTTTTATTTAAATAGAGATGAAGAATGAAGAGATTAATTTTTCTGCAATTGAAAAAAAATGGCAAAAAAAATTGGAAGAAAAAAAGGCTTTTCAGGTTAAGGAAAATTCCAGCAAGAAAAAATATTATGTTTTAGAGATGTTTCCTTATCCATCTAGTTCTGGGCTGCATATGGGACATGCTTTTAATTATGTAATCGGAGATATTCAGGCGAGATTCAGAAGAATGAATGGTTTTAATGTTTTATATCCTATGGGGTATGATTCTTTTGGATTGCCTGCTGAAAATGCTGCAATAAAAGAAAAATTACACCCTAAGAAATTCACTGAAAACGCAATAAAGAATTTCATAAGACAGCAGAAGAGTCTTGGCTTGAGCTATGATTGGAGTAGAATTGTAATGACTCACAGCCCTGAATATTATAAATGGAATCAATTTTTGTTTTTGAAATTTTTTGAAAATGGATTGGTTTATAGAAAGAAAGCACCTGTAAATTATTGTGAAAAATGCCAGACTGTTCTTGCAAACGAGCAAGTGCATAATGGAAAATGCTGGAGGCATACGGATACAGATATTGAGACCAGACAATTGGAGCAGTGGTTTATTAGAATAACAAAATATGCTGAAGAGCTTTTGAGAGATATTGGAAAAATTGAATGGCCTGAAAGAATAAAAATTATGCAGGAGAATTGGATTGGAAGAAGCCAGGGGACAGAAATTTTATTTGAAATCGCTAAAAATCCTCCGGATTTTGGCGCCATGAAATCAGGAACCCAAGATTTCGTTGGTAAAGGAGAAAAATGGTCCATTTTTACAACTAGGCCAGACACGATTTTTGGAGTTACATTTATGGTTATATCTTCACAGCATTCAAGACTTTTTGAGCTGGTGAATGAAAAACAAAAGAAAGAAGTTGAAAAATTCCTCAAGAAAATAAAATCAACTTCTGAAAAAGATCTGGAGAAGCTGGAAAAAGAAGGAGTTTTCACAGGAAGCTATGCGATAAATCCCCTAACAAATGAAAAAATTCCTATTTATGCTGGAAACTTTGTAGTTGCTGATTATGGGAGCGGAATGGTGATGGCTGTGCCTGGACATGACCAGAGAGATTTTGAATTTGCGAAGAAGTATGGAATTGGAATCAAACAAGTCATTGAAGGAAAAATTACAACAGAAAAGGCTTATACTGGCGAAGGAGTTTTGATAAATTCCAAACAATTTAATGGGATTAATAGTAAAAAGGCAATAGAAGAAATTACAGATTATTTGGAAAAAAAGAAATTAGGAAAAAAATGTGTCCAATACAAACTTAGAGACTGGCTTATTTCCAGACAGAGATACTGGGGGACCCCTATTCCTGTGGTTTATTGTGATAAATGCGGAATTGTTCCTGTTCCAGAAAAAGAACTGCCTGTGAAATTGCCAGAAAAAGTAAAATTTGGAAAAGGAAATCCTTTAGGGACAAACAAAAAATTTGTTGAAACAAAATGTCCGAAATGCAATGGAAAGGCAAGAAGAGAAACTGATACTATGGATACTTTTTTTGATTCTTCCTGGTATTTTTTGAGATATATTGATCCAAAAAATAATAAAAAACCGTTTGATGAAAAGAAAATTAATTATTGGATGCCAGTAGATCAGTATATTGGCGGAGCAGAGCACGCAACAATGCACCTAATTTATGCCAGATTTTTTACAAAAGCTCTAAGAGATTTAAAGATAATCGGAAAAATTGATGAGCCGTTTATAAGATTATTTAATCAGGGAATGTTGCATAAAGATGGATTTGTGATGTCAAAATCAAGAGGAAATGTTGTTCTTCCTGAAGAGGTTTCTAAGAAATACGGAATTGATACAGCAAGATTATTTTTGATGTCAGTAGCAAGTCCAGACAAAGACACTGAATGGAGCGATTTTGGTATTGATGGAACTTTAAAATTTATGAAAAAACTTTTCAATTATGTTGATCGGGTTAAGATAAACAAATCCTCTAATAAGATAGAGAGCAAAATTAACAAGGCAATTAAAGAAATCAGCGAGGACATAGAAAATTTCAGGTATAATCTTGCTGTGATAAAATTGAGAATTTTGTTAGATTATTTTGAGAGAGAAAAGGAAATCTCTAAAAAAGATTTGGAGAGTTTTTTAAAATTATTTAGCCCTTTCTGCCCGCACATAACAGAAGAGCTATGGAATAAAATAGGAAATAAAAATTTTATTAGTCTTGAAAAGTGGCCGAAATGCGATGAGAGGAAAATCAACGAGAAATTTGAACTTGCTGAAAAAGATGTTGAGAAAACAGTTTCTGATATTTTGAATCTTATAAATATCTTAAAGGAAAAGCAAGGCAGGGATAGTGAAAAGGTTTATGTTTATGTTCTTCCCCAGGAAAAAGAATTTTATGATAGAGATGAAATCAGCAAAAGAGTTGGAAAGTATGTTATAATTTATGCTGTGAACGAGAGGGATAAATATGACCCAAAAAAATGGGCTGAAAAAGCAAAACCAGGAAGACCTGCGATTTATGTAGAGTGATTTCAATATTAGTTTATAGGTTAATATAGTATTTCATTAAATCGATATTCAAAGCCAGAATAAGTTCATGGCTTTTCACTTAAGAATTTTTAATGCTTAACACTCTTGTTAGCGAATAATCAGACAAAGTCGATTATGAGTAAGTTATCGAGCAACTTGTTGCGAGTAAATTTATAATACTTTTATGATATGCAAGAATTTATATATTCCTAATTGTAATAAAATTGTAATAAGTAGGGGTTTGAGATAAGAATGGCAATAACTAATGAGAAAGATTACATTCTTGAGGAATTTGAGAGAATTAAAAGAGAACAGTGGTGTTTAGGTGAGAGAAAACATGGGTTTGTTTCTTCTCAAGAAGCTTATGAGCATTTTACACATGATATTTATCCTCCATATAATTTAACTCCAGAAGATTATTTTCATTTAGATGCTATTAGGGATATCACTCAACAGATCGCTGATGGCAAGAGATCCTTAGATGACCCTCTCCTAATAAAGTTATTAAAAGGTGCGAGAGGAACATTAGATAAGGTGTGGAATAATTTAGAAAAATCTGCTATTGCTGCTTAGAGGAAATAATTATCTATTCTAATTTACCTTTGATACGTCGGACCCCAGCAGCAACTGATTCTTCTTTGAGAATTTTAAATTCTCCAAGCTCACTTGTGTTTGAGACATGCGGGCCCGTGCAAATCTCTTTGGAGATATAATTTTTATCTGATTTTCCTATTGTATAAACTGAAACTAACTCCGGATATTTTGCTCCGAACTCACCTTGTGCTCCAGATTTTAATGCTTGTTGCAACGGCATCTCTCCTCTTTTAACTTCTATTTTTTCTTTTATCCTTGCATTAACCCACTGCTCGACTCTTTTTAGTTCTTCTTCTGTTAATTTTCTTGGAAAATTAAAATCAAATCTTAATCTTTCTGGAGTTATGTTTGAACCTTTTTGCGTAATCTTTTTGTCATTTAAAATCTCTCTGAGTGCTTGGTTTAACAAATGAGTTGCTGTATGCAATTTTCTTGTTTGTTCTGAATCATCTGCAAGGCCTGATTTAAACATTCCTCGGGAAGCTGTTCGACTTAAATCCTGATGCCTTTTGAATTCCTGATTGTATTCTTCTAAATCAATCTCAATTCCTTTTTCATCTGCAAGTTCTTGAGTCATTTCAATTGGAAAGCCATAGCTTTGAAATAATAGGAAAGCATCTTTTCCGCTGATTATTTTATCTTTTGTCAGTTCATTAAATTTTTTCAAACCTTTCTCTAAGGTTTCTAAAAATCTTGTTTCTTCTTCATCTAATTGTTCAATAATAAATTTATGGTTTCTCGCAAGCTCTTGGTAATCGTGATATTCTTTTATTATTATTTTTGCGATTTTGGATATGAAATTTTCTTTTATTCCAAGGAGTTTTCCGTATCTGATTGCTCTGCGGATAAGCCTTCTTAGGACATATCCCTGCAAAACATTTGACGGCTTAATCGCCCGCAGATCTCCGAGGATGAAGGTTGCGGCGCGTAAATGGTCTGCGATTATTCGCATTGTCTTTTCATTCCCCTTATAAGATTTTTTTGAAATAGATTCTATTTCTTTTATTATTGGCCTGAAAATAGGAGATTGATAATTATCTTCTAAACCATTTAGAATTGCTAAGGTTCTTTCAACACCCATTCCAGTGTCAACATTCTTTTGAATTATTGGCTCAAATTCTCCATATTTGTTATTGTTGTATTCCATAAAAACATCATTCCAAATTTCAACCCAGTTTTCATCTTCTGGATCAAATTTAACTGGGGGTTTTTTAGACTTGTTTTTCCAATAAAACATTTCTGTGCAAGGACCACATGGCCCCTGAGTTCCTGCAGGACCCCACCAATTATTATTTTTAGGCAAGAATGCAATTCTTTCTTTTTTAATTCCTAATGACATCCAAATTTCTGCTGACTCCTTATCTTTAGGAGCATCTTTATCTCCCTGGAAACAACTAACTGCAAGTTTTTCTTTTGGAATTTTTAGAACTTTTGTCAAGAACTCGAAAGAAAACTCAATTGCCTCTTTTTTGAAATAATCTTCTAATGACCAGTTGCCAAGCATTTCAAAAAAGGTGTGATGAATTTCATCTCCCACTTCTTCTATGTCTCCTGTTCTAATGCATTTTTGAACATCTACAATTCTTTTTCCTAATGGATGTTTTTGACCTAAAAGAAATGGAACAAGAGGATGCATTCCTGCTGTTGTGAATAAAACAGTTGGGTCATTTTCTGGAATAAGAGAAGAAGATGGAATCTCTTTGTGATGTTTGCTTTTAAAAAAATCAACATATTTTTTTATGAGCTGTTCGCGGGTTATCATGATTAGAATTAAGATAAGGAACTTTTAAAACTTATTGAGGCGCTACGAAATTGACTCTGTCAAATTTCTTCGCTAAGAATACTTTTATCACAATAAATCTTATGTAGAGTTAAATAATATATTGACGTTTAATATCTTCGTTAACGAATAATTGGATGGAGTAGATTATGAGTAAATTATCAAGCAAATTTATATTAATTTATCGAAGCATCCTTAATTTTTCCTGAATTTCCTGAAGCTGGCTTTCTATGTCTGAATCGTAATTTTTTTCTTTGGCTATTCTTATTTTTGTCTCAATTCCTTCAGACTCCTTCTCTTCAAATCCCCTTCTCCTTAAAATATCAGGAATTTTTATCCTTGGCACTGTTTGAAGCATTTTTTTTATCTCTGTTAAAAGCTCATTTATCTTGCTGTGAAGCCTTGTTTTTAGTTTTAATTCTTCAGACCTTAAAGAATGATAGTCTTTTATTGCCTGAGTAATTCTTAATAAATTTGCTTCAGAAGAAAGCAAATCTCTTTTTATATTCAAAGCTTCGTCGTATTCAAATTTTATATGGATTATCTTTTCAGAGCTTGTTGTCATTTTTGTTATTTATAGGGGGTTAATAGTATTTTTTATTGATATATTTTTATCCTCTGTTTATCATAATCATTCAATTTTAGAAAAAATCTCTTTGTCAATTTTATCAATCTGCTGTTTTATTGAAGATATTTCATCTTCCCAAGCCTGCAATTCTGCCTCTTCCTGCTCCTTAATTTTTTTTATATCTCTGAGAAGTTTTTCTATCCCTAAAATTTTCTCTTTTGTTTTTTCAAAAACATCCAGACTCTCTTCGAATTTATCTAATCTTACAAAAACCGGCTCTGTCTCCCTCATTCTTAAATTTTTCCTAACTTTTTCTGGAATTTCTGTTTCTTCTTCATCTTCATTTTCTTCCGGTAGTATCTCTCTCGCTAATGGTTTTCTTAGAGGTCTCTGCATCATTCGTTCTTCATCACTATCATCACCGAATTCATCTGCATCAAAAACCTCTTCACCTTCGCTTTCCCCATTGACTGCATTTTTGATAGTGTTTTGAGAAAATTTATCTCCTAAAGAATTATTTGGAAGAGTAGGCAATTGTGAAATTTCTCTGCTCATACCACCAAAATCTGTCAGCTCTGGCAACTCAGGAAGTTCTGGAAGAGATAGAGATTCCTCTTCTCTTTTTCCTTTTTCTCCTCTTTTTTTACTAAACAGCCCCATTTTTAGATAATTTCTTTATAATATATAATACAAAGTATAGCTTTAAAAAACCTTCTGAAAATGTTCTTGAACTGCTAAGAATACTCCTGTCTTAACCATTAACATTTAAAAATGCCATTAGTTTTTACTATTTGATATTCAAATGCAAAAAAACTTTTTAAAAGAAGTTGTTGGAAGTGTTGTCGGAAAACAGGCAGAAGATATAGTTGACTTGCTTGACAGCGACAAATACATAAATGAGTTTATTATTGCTAAAAGATTAGATATAACCATCAACCAGACAAGAAACATTCTTTACAAACTTTCTGATTCAGGGCTTGTTTCTTCAACAAGGAAAAAAGACAAAAAGAAGGGATGGTATACCTATTTTTGGAAAATTGAGGTGCTTAAATCTCTGGAATTCTTAAAAGGTGTTTTTGAAAAGAGAATAGAGCAGATGAACAATCAAGTTAAGAGCAGAGAGACAAAGCAATTTTATATTTGTGAAAGATGCAATATAGAATTTACAGAAGAACATGCCTTAGCAAACAACTTTACCTGCAATGAATGCGGAGAGGTTTTTACATTAAAAGATAATGCAAAAATGTTGAGGGAATTAAATAAGAGTTTAGATAAACAGAAGAAAGAATTAGTATTAATTAATGAGGAAATAAGAAAAGAACAAGACAAACTGGAAAAGATCAGGGCTAAAGATAGAAGAAAGTTTGAAAGGGAGAAAGAAAAGGAAAGATTAACTAAGAAAAAAGTCAGAGAAAAGGAAAAAAAGATTGCTGAAAAAGGGAGAGTTAAGGAAAAAATTAAGAAAAAGGTTTCTAAGAAAAAGCCATTGAAGATACAGAAATCAAGAAGATTTCTGTCCCTGAAACTTCAGAAAAAACACAAGAAGTTCCAGGAGAAAAAATCCCATAAAAAGAAAGTTAAAAAGAGAAGATAAAATGCCAGTTTATAATGTTTATCCAAAGAGAAGAATATTTCCTGGAGGCTTCAGCGTTAATACTATTTTGATTTTTTTAACTTTAGTCGCTTTTGTTTTATTTAGTATTTTGATTCTGGCGAAGGTTGTTTCTTTGGATTATATTGCAATAAAGCCGGCAAATATTCTTCATGGAAAATATTTCTGGACTTTTCTTACAAGCATGTTTATGCATGCAGGTTTTTTTCATTTGTTTGTAAATATGCTCTCCCTATTTTTTATAGGAAGTTTGGCTGAGAGAATCATCGGCGGTAAAAGGTACTTGTGGCTTTATCTTATTTCAGGATTAACTGCAGGAGCATCTTTTGTGCTTTTGAGTCTGGTTTTTACAGCAGATTATAATACTTTTGCAGTTGGTGCTTCTGGAGCATTGTTCGGAATTGTTGGGATGCTTATCTTAATCACGCCAAATCTTCCGGTTTATGTTATGTTTATTCCAATTCCAATCAAACTGAAATATGCTGGTCCAGGGCTGCTCGTTGTTTTATGGCTCATATCTCTTGCCGGAAATATTCCTATTGGAAATACTGCTCATTTAGGCGGACTTTTAGTCGGGCTATTTTATGGAATTTATCTAAGAACAAAATATAAAAGGAAGACTGCTTACATTAGTAAATATTTTAGTTAGCTTTGTATAATTGGTGATGAATTATGAAACAGAAAAAAAGAGAGAAAGAAAATTTTTTCAGAAAAGAGTATAAAAAAAGTTTTAGTTATATCAGAGAGTCTAAGGAATTCATTTATTCTATAATCCTGATTTTTTTTATCTTTGCTGTTATTGGCTTTTTATTTCCTGCTCCGGAAGGTCTTAATGGAAAAATTCTTGAATTTATCAAAGAGATTATAAAAAAAACAGATGGACTGTCTGGGTTGGAATTAATCCAATTTATATTTCTGAATAATTTAGAAAGCAGTTTTTTTGGAATGATTGGGGGGCTTTTTTTTGGAATCTTTCCTGTAGCTGTTTCTGCAGTTAATGGATATGTTCTTGGATTTGTGAGCTCAATAGTTGTTGCAGAAACCGGATTTCATTCATTGTGGACTCTATTTCCGCATGGAATTTTTGAGCTGCCTGCAATTTTTATCTCTCTTGGGCTTGGAGTCAGGCTTGGAAGTTTTGTTTTTCAAAAGAAGAAATTAAAATCATTTAATAATTATTTTTGGAATTCTTTGAGAGTCTTTATTTTTGTTATAATCCCTTTATTGATTATTGCAGCGATTATAGAGGGGACTTTGATAGCGCTTTTTAGTGCTTAAGATATGATGTGTCTTCATTTTGATTCTCATTTATTTAAGTAAACCTTAAATCTTAATATACTTATACAGAAAACAAAAAGTTCGTGATAATTAAAATTTGTGCTCATAAATTCGCAGATAACTTACTCAAAATCCAACTCACGACTTCGCTTAAAATGTTGAGGCGACATCGCGAAATCGCTCGGCTTGTGCTTGGATTTCTCGTTAGAAATATTTTAAAGCGAAAAGATTATATAATAAAGGATTATCGGATTTTTATGAAAAATAGCCAGAGATTAATTGCATCTGGATTTCTTTTAAATGGAAATGGGGTAGTTACTTTAAGAAGATCTATGAGGTCAAAATTTTTTCCTGGATATTATGAACTTCCAGGAGGCAAGGTCGAGTTTGATGAATTACCTGAAGGTGCTTTAGAAAGAGAGTTTAAGGAAGAAACAAATCTTAAGGTTATTACAAGGAATCTCTATAGATGTTTTAATTATACATTAGAAGATAAAAAAGAGAAAATATATACGGTTGAACTTGTTTATTTTGTTGAGTTGAATGATGATTTTAACAGATTAAAATTAAGCAGAGAGCATGATGATTGGAAACTTGCTAATTTTGGTAATTTAAGTGAGCTGAATATGACTGGAGAGATAAGAACCAGCATTTTAAGGGGATTTGAGCTAATTGGAGAAATTAATGATACTTTCTTTTTAGCATAACCAGTTAGTTTTATATATACTGATTTCCTAATATCTTTATACTTAAAATATAAAAAAGGAGGATAAGATGGGTTGGTTGGATAAGACAGCTTTGGTATTAGCAGCTATTGGTGCTATTAACTGGGCTTTGGTAACTTTTAACTGGAATATCATTGATAGACTTTTAGGAAGTTGGCCAATAGCAGTTAATATAATTTACTGGGTTATAGCTCTTTCAGGTCTTTATGCCTTAGTTAAGGCATTCCAGTAAATTAATTTATTTTTGATTTTTTAAGAAAATTTTTCTAGAATTTATAAAAAGTGAAAAAAGAATTATTCTTTTAAGTCAGAAATTCCCAGCAGTATAAAAAGAAGGCCAATCATTATTACGAACCAAAGAAGTCCTCCCTTGAGGAAATTCCATGCCGGAGTAAGGAAATTAAGGCTTTTTCCGAATAATGTCCATGAGTATGCCCATGAATACCATGCAATTAAAATTGCTCCAATTACTAAAATTAATCCAAGCAAAAGTTCAGTCCATTTGTTCATTGTAGTATTAGTGGTTATTTTTTATTTAAAAAGATTATGATTGTATAGCATATACCAGTTTTTACAACCGGGCTTTGGTGAAAATTAGAGATATTCTATAACGTATTGAAATTGTCTACTCTATTAAAACAGCAGCAGCAATAGCAGTTGTCCATAAACCATCTTTATTTGCTTCTGCAGACTGGCATATGTTTGTTGTTTTGAAAATATTACCACTCGCCTTGTAAATTTGCTCTCTTTCTTCCCAGGCAGTATCTGGATTAAAATCTATTCCTAATGTTGTTGCCAGCATTGTAGCAGCAAGGTCTTCTGCATAGTCTCCTGCTTTTTTTGCTGTCTCTCCAAAACAATGATGCTCTGATAAATAACCATACTGATTCCCTTTATCTGTTGGAATTGCAATACCTATTGCAGCAGATAATAATCTGTTGGGTTCATTACTTTCACTTCTTGCCATTACACAAAAAGTTATCTCTCCTGGCTTTAGTGATTTTAATCCATCTTCCTTACAAATTATCTTACATTTTGGAGGAAGAATAGAAGAAACATAAACTAAATTACATTTTTCAATTCCTGCATTTCTCAACGCTAATTCAAATGAGGCGAGCCTGTCTTTATGAACTCCGATACCTTTTGTTAAAAATAATTTTATTGGAACCACTTTATTCTAAATTTATTTTACTTTTAATATAATTCATATTTTTTTATTTTTAAATCTTTTCTTTTTTGTGTAAATTGAATAATTTGGATTAATATAAATTTGTTCGCAATAAATTACTCAAATGACTAACTCATAATCGGCTTTCAGACACGATTATTCGCTTAGAAAGTTGTTAACACGATAACAATTCTTAGCGAAGCATCGTGCGAGCATTTGCACGAGCAAAAGTATTCTAACAATCCGCAGTGCAGATGCGAGTAGAGCATTTGCACGAGACAAATTAAACCATAAATAATGAGTGTAAGTGAGAGCGAGAGTCTAATGCGGAGTTAAATTATCTCACAGAGTGCTAATAATCAAGTTATAACCTGAAACTTTTTAACAAGTTTTAAAAACTTATTCTCTGACTTATTTTTATGGAAGAAGTCAAGCCAGTGAGAATCGAGAAGGATATGAAAGTGTCTGAGTTAGTTGGCGGTATGGCTGGAATGGGCTTTGGCGCTGGAAAAATCTGCGAGGCTTCAAGGATTATGAAAAAAATGTTTTCTGATAAAGAATGCAAAATCTTCCTTGGAATTGCAGGAGCAATGGTTCCTGCAGGAATGAAGCAGATTATTTTGGAGTTACTTGATGACAGCGATGTTTTTGTCACAACTGGTGCAAATTTAACTCATGACTTAATTGAAGCTCTTGGAGAAAAACATTATCTCGGAACTAATTTTATTGATGATAAAAAGCTGAATGAACAGGGAATTGACAGGATTTATAATGTTCTGATGAAAAATGAAGTTTACGTCAAATTAGAAAATTTCTTTGAAAAAAACTTTGATAAATTAAAAGAGTGCAAAGATATAAAGGAATTTTTGTGGAAAATCGGGGAAATTTGTCCTGGAGATTCTGAAAATTGCATTCTGAAAAAATGTTATGAGAAAAAAATTCCTATTTTTTGCCCCGGAATTGCTGATTCTGGAATCGGTTTGATGATATGGGGAAGAAAAGTTGCTGGAAAGAAAATTTTTATTGATGCATTTGAAGATATGGGAGAAATTATTGATATTGCATGGCAGTCAAAAAAGAACGGAGTAATTTATATTGGCGGAGGAGTTCCTAAAAATTTTATTCAGCAATCCCTGCAATTTTCAAAAGGAGCTGATTATGGAATACAAATTACAACTGACAGGCAGGAGCCAGGAGGAAGTTCAGGAGCTTCGTTGAAAGAGGGAATCTCCTGGGGAAAAATGAAAACAACAGGAGAATTTGTTGATGTTTTTTGTGATGCCACTATTGCTCTGCCGTTGATTTTGGCGAGTTGCAGGTCATAGCTTCAAATATCCTTGAACTCTTCGCTGTATTTATAAATAAGTTTTTTCTTGTTATATCATGGCAGAAAAATATTTGATGATTAATGTTGATGATGAGAGAGCCAAAAATTTGGCTGATGTTTTGGGAAATAAAACATCAAAAAGAATAATTTCTTAGCTCGCAGAGAAAGAAGTAA
>Ga0209541_10005701_pt1 | contig 21612 bp, 24 predicted proteins | sample RifCSPlowO2_01_FD_184027 | JGI IMG/M metagenome (GOLD analysis project Ga0209541, IMG submission 184027) | Groundwater microbial communities from Rifle, Colorado - Rifle CSP2_plank lowO2_0.1 (SPAdes) (version 2) | ecosystem: Environmental > Aquatic > Deep subsurface > Groundwater | place...
GTTCGATCGTGCTCACTATTGACCCTGAGCTGGTCGAATGGGTCAAGAGCTGAGGTCAGACTACTCCCGAATACATCTCGTCAATGTAATTGAACGCTTGACGATATTTAATTCTTTGGGTCAGATTAAAACTGTAAGTTGAACGTATTTTCCGAACTGAACGGAATAGATCATTAATCTCCTTTGCCAGATGGAGATGGTCGCCGACTTTAATATGTTCCCAGAAGAATCGATTTACGACACCAGCCTTTAGATAATTGCGAAATTCCTCCTCTGCTAAGTCTGAATAACTGCGGTTCTCAATGATTGATTTCGCGGCGAGATATCCAGATTGAAACGCTGTTCGCATCCCGAAGCCGGCCAGAAAATCCTGGATGCCGGCTGCTTCTCCGACGAATCGGCTCTTTTCTTTTTGCCAGATGTTATTTATCGTAAAAAAACCAATGCCTCCAACTGGTTTTGCATCAACAATTTGGAGACTATATTTTTTAACAAAATATGTTTTAGTCCTGTGAAAGCATTCTGTTAATTTTTCTGTTTCTCCGAAAACACATGAACACAGACAGGCGTAGCCGTTGACAACCAGAAGATATGAATAACCCTTGTGAGCAAGATCATTATTTATTATGGCAGTGGCAGTATTTGCCATGGTAGTTTTGAAAACTATACCCCTGTCCGCGACGGAAACACGACCAATTTTCGGACCAGACGCGATAATATCAGCTCTTTCTGGCTTGATTGTGGTGTTAAAATGAATCTCAACTCCAGCGGCGAGAGCCTGCTTTTTCAGTCCCTGGTCGAGACTGCCGGCGACATCACCACGTTTGACTAAATAAAAAAGTGGACGATCAAAATTAAATTTTTCATCTATTTTACAATTAGACAGTGTCAGATTGGAAAAGGGTGTGCAGTCAAAATTTATTTCTATATTTTTTGACGCTAGATCAGCAATTACGTCAATCTTTCTGCTCCAGTTCTCGATTCCTTGCATGTCACCATGAAAGCGCTGGCCGCAGTCCGCATTCTTTTCAAAGACCTCAACATTATAACCTTCTTTTTTGAGGTTGATCGCGGCTGTTAAGCCGGAAATACCTGCTCCCAAAATTTTTATTTTTTTCACCTTATATCCTATTTATTTTTTCCACACGAGACCTTGACTTTAGCCGGGCGGATGACGTTATTGTTGATTCTATAGCCGGACTGAACTTCTTCGACAATTTCGCCTTCGGGCTGTTCACAGGCGACGGATTCGATCGCCTCATGAAGGTAGTGGTCAAATTGCTGGCCTACGGTCGGAATTTTTTCAAGACCAGTTGAGGTCAAAATTGATTCAAGTTGTTTTTCAATCTGTTTGACACCCTCTGCCCAATTATTGTTTGCGAGTTCGACTGGGATGTGTTTAGCGGCCAATTGAAAATTATCCAACACCGGCAAAATTTCCAGCAAGACATCAGCTTTGATCATCTCAGCTAATCTTTGTCTGTCTAATTCGGTAGCCCGGCGGAAATTGCTAAAATCAGCCTGAGTTCTCTGCCAGCTGGCAGTCAGCTCAGCGATTTTCTGTTCATTTTTTGGTTTTTTTTCTTTTGGCATGCATAAGAGAAGATTAATTTTACGATTTCTTATGATACTATAATAGTAGTAAATTTTGCAAGATTTTGCCAGTGTCGAACCTATTGTCATCCTCGGGCAAACAACGATTTGACCCGGGGATCCAGGCAGGAAAAACAACACAACTCTCTGGATTCTCATTCGAGTCTGAGCCTGCCGTTCGAGGCTCTGAGGAGCCCTCAGGCTCTCGAAGAGAGGGCTCATCCCTCAGAGTCGAAGACCCGTCTCCACGGGAATGACAACACAGGCAAATCAACATTCGGGGGAGTGTTTGAAACAGTTTTGGACTAAAAAATTTGAGAACATATATTACCCTTATCGAATTTTTACAATTCTGGCTCTTTTCTTTTTGGCTGGCGTTTTGATCGCTTCCTTTGTCGGCCTCGATTTTACCAGAGTCTGGCCGATCATCCTTTTAACGATCGTCTGCCTTGTTTTCTTAGCGTTCGTCAATTTACTGCTTAGAAACACAGTTCTAATATTAATTTCTTTTACCCTGATTTTTTTGTTCATGGGTATTCTGGACTATTCTTGGTTTGAATCAAAAAATGTTGTTGCGCTACCATTTAACACTGAAATTGAAATCAGCGGCAAAATCGTAGCACGGCCACAAGTTGATTTCAAAAACCAAAAGTTGATTGTTGAATTCAGACCAAATCGCACTCCGGGAGTGGGGTTTGGTGGCTCTGAGAATGCTAAATCTAGAATTTTGATAACTGTGCCGCGATTTCCAGCTTACAAGTATGACGATATCTTACAAATTACAGGGACAGTCACTAAGCCACCGGTTTTTGACGATTTCGATTATGCCAGTTATCTCAAGCGCTATCTCGTTTTTGGTTTGATCAATCAGCCGAAAAGCCTGGTCTTTCTTGGTCACGACCAAAATATCTGGGGCCGTTTGATCGGTGGTCTTTATGATTGGTCGGATCACTTCGAGTCGGCGCTCAACTCTGTTTTGACCGAACCGCATGCCTCACTGGCGGCCGGTATTTTACTTGGCGTCAAGCGTAACATTCCTGATAACCTGATGACGGCGCTAAATAAAACTGGGCTGACTCACGTCATTGCTTTGTCGGGATATAACATTACGATTATGATTTTTATTTTTTCCGCCCTGTTCATCCCGCGTCTTGGCCGGAAGCGTATCTTTGTTTATGGTTTAATTTTCATTCTTTTGTTTGTTTTAATGACGGGGGCGTCATCGAGCGTCGTCCGGGCGGCAATTTTCTCATCATTGATTTTATTTGCTGGCTTGATCGGACGACAAGCCGATCAGACAAATTTAATCCTGCTGGCCGCTGTCATCATGGTGATTGTAAACCCATTTGTTCTGCGTTACGACGTTGGCTTCCAACTGTCATTTTTGGCCTTCGCTGGGCTGATATATTTGTCTCCATTATTCAAAAAAATGTTTGAACGCAAACGATTGAAGAAACTACCCGATGGCATTAAATTACCATTGGTCGAGACTCTCGGAGCTCAATTGGCCGTTTTCCCGCTCATCTGGTGGCAATTTGGCCGGGTTTCGCTCATCGCGCCGCTGGCCAATATTTTAGTTTTACCACTGATTCCACTCTCGATGGCACTGATTTTTATCACCGGAATAATGTCATTAATTTATTTTCCGCTCGGTCAGCTGAGTGGTTTTATCACTTGGCCGGTGCTAGAATATGTTATAAAAATCGTAGAACTGCTGGCAAAAGTGCCATGGGCAGCGATTACGAAGTGATCGCTCACTCAACCAATCAACGAATTTTCACTAAACCACCAAATCACAAATATTGTGCAGAGATCGTCATGGCTAAGAAAATTAGTGATTTCGTGATTTAGTTTGGATTGGTGTATTAGTTGAGGGACGAATGAAGGAGTTTATCAAAAAATATTTTCTGACTGTTCTAGTTTTACTCTTCTTTTTTGTTGCTGCCGAGATTGCCAAAAGCCCACAACCGGATGGTGTGGGGATTTATTTTTTTGATGTCGGCCAGGGTGATGCGGAGCTAATCCAAAAAGGTGATTTTCAGATTCTAATTGACGGCGGACCGGATGATAAGATTTTGGCAGAAATCGGCAAAATAATGCCATTAACTGATCGTCAGATTGATATTGTAATATTAACTCACCCTCACGCCGACCATTTGCGGGGAATTAATTTGATTCTAGACCGCTACTCAGTCGGGACTGTTTACGGTTCTGCTGTCCTGGACACGACAAATGGTTATCTCGAATTTCTAAATAAAGTGAAGGATAAAAACGTCAGTTTCAAAGCTCCGGAATTATATGATAAAATCATACCTTTTGCCGACAGTGAGATCGATTTCCTCTGGCCGGGCGATAAATACAAGAGTCAAAATTTGTCAAATTTAAATAACTCGTCGGAAGTGACAAAATTTTGCTATTTCGAAAAATGCGTCTTATTCACCGGCGATCTCGAGACCGACGAACAAAGTGCAATGTTCGAATATTACACTCAAAAAAACCTGATACAAATTTTTCAGGCCGACATCCTAAAAGTTGCACATCACGGCTCGAGAAACGGCACAAACGAGCAATTATTGAAAAACGTCAAGCCGAAATACGCCGTTATCGAAGTCGGCGCCGATAATAACTATGGTCATCCACATGCCTCGACGCTGGAATTATTGAAGAAATTTAATGTTGTGACATTCCGGACTGATCAAAAGGGTACGGTAAAATTTATTCTAACCAAAGACAGTATCTCGCAGTTCTAACAAATCATCAATTCTTCAGAAATTATCTCAAAAATAGAGACGATCGTCTCTATTTTTGAGATAATTTTAATATTGAAAAAAAGATGATTTCAAGATAAGCTGATTGAGAATTATGCAGTTAATTTTGGTTTCATTGCATGTCTGGACATTCCAAGTGGGCGACAACCAAGCACAAGAAAGCTGTCATCGACGCTAAGCGGTCGAAGGTTTTTACGAAGGTGGCGAAATTAATCACAATCGCAGCAAGAGACGGCAAAAGTGGCGACCCAGTGATGAATCCATCGCTTCGATTAGCAATCGACAATGCTAAGGCTGTTGGCATGCCAAAGGACAACATTGACCGTGCCATTAAGCGCGGTATGGGCGGACCCGATGGCGGCGCGCAACTAGAAGAAGTCGCCTATGAGGCCTATTTGCCCGGTGGCGTCGCTATTTTAATTGAATGTCTGACTGACAACAAAAACCGCGCACTGGCTGAGATAAAAGCAATTTTGAATAAAAATGGTGGCTCATTTGCTTCATCTGGTTCTGTCGCCTATTTATTTAAAAAGACCGGCGTCATTATCGTTGATGAATTGGAGAACTCAATTAAAGATGAAGATTTAGAACTGGTGATTATTGAGTCCGGTGCCGATAATTTTGATCGCGAAGATGGACTCTACATTATTACCTGCGAATATCCTGAACTACACAACGTTAAAATGAAGTTAGAAAACGCCGGCATTAAAGTTAATTCCGCAGAAATCGCTCAGATTCCTACCGTCTATGTCGACATCGAACCGGAGAAAAAGGCAACAATCGAACGTATTATCGAGCTGATCGACGACTTAGATGATGTCGATAGTGTGTATAGCAATGCCAATCTGTGATTAGTTAATATCAAAGCTCGAATTTCAAATGTCAAATAAAATGTCCAAATCAAAAATCAAAATGTCAAAAATTCGCACTTTAGCATTTTTTAATTTGAACTTTGACATTTCATTTGGCATTTGTAATTAGGATTTCGGATTTAATATGAAAATATTGGGCATCGATCCCGGCACCGGTATTATGGGTTGGGGCATGATTGAGATAAGCGCTGGCAAGATCAAACCTCTCAAATATGGCTGTATCAGAACTAGGCCAAATACTCCACAACCCGAAAGGCTTGCGCATATTTTTCAATCTCTTTCTGTTATAATTGAGGAAAATAAGCCGGATGAGGTGGCGATAGAGGAGTTATTCTTTTTTAAGAATCAAAAAACGATTATTTCGGTCGCTGAAGCGCGCGGAGTTGCTATTGTCGCCGCCAAAAAGTTTGATCTGCCGGTCTTTGAATACACCCCACTTCAGGTCAAACAAGCGTTGACCGGCTATGGCCGGGCTGACAAAAAGCAAATGCAGGAAATGGTTCGGGTTAGCTGTGATCTTAAAGAATGTCCCAAACCGGATGATGCCGCTGATGCTCTGGCAATAGCCATTTGTCATGGACAGACCAATCAAAAGTTAAATTAAAAGTTAGGGCTTACGCTTTTATTGTCATCCTCGGGCAGACAACGATCTGGCCCGGGGATCCATACAAGTTGAGCTAAACTGAGTGCAAAAATGTTTTGTCTATTTCGCCTGGATTCCCGCCATTCGACTGTTGCTCATGGTCTGAGTGAAATCGAAGACCTTCGCGGGAATGACACACAGAAGCGATTTCAACGAGACGTGTAAGCCCTGTCAAAATATTAACTCCGAGGGAAATTTATGCCTGAACTACGCCAAAACATTATTACTGGAGATTGGGTCGTCATCGCGCCGGAACGGGCGAAGCGGCCACAAGATTTTATTATCCCCAAAAGTGTCAAAGTTTCCGACAAGACCAAATGCCCGTTTTGTGTCGATTCTGAAGGCTTCAAAGCGAACAAAAAAAACATGAAGGCAGATTATAAGGATATTTATGTCATTGACAATCGTTTTCCAGCTTTCATCGAGGATGAGTCAAAAAAATCTGTCCGGAGTTTTTATCCTGAAAAGGGTTTTTACCGAGCTAGAGCCTCGGTTGGCGATCATGAAGTCATCGTCGTTAAGGATCATGATGTAGATCTCCTAACTTTTCCACCAAAACTGCTTGATGAGTTATTTGAAGTGATGCGGGAGCGGTTTGTCTGGATCAAAGAAAACGAGAAAGTCGTTTCGATCATGCCGATCTACAACCATGGTGCCGAAGCGGGTGCCTCGATTGATCATCCACATGCTCAGATCTTTGCCTCTGGCATCATTTCAAACACGATCGGTGAGGAAATCAATGGTTCTGACACCTACTATGGCGTCAACGGCGCCTGTATCTACTGCGACATTATCAAACATGAATTAAAAGAAAAAATCCGTGTTATTGCCGAGAACGAAGACTTTGTCGCCATCGAATTTTTTGCCTCCCGTTTTCCCTTTGAAACCTGGGTTTTGCCGAAGCATCATGAGAGCCAGTTTGAATTAACATCAAAACAGAGCATGCAAAGGTTCTCAGAAGTCGTTTATAAAACACTTCAAATGTTGAATAAGACAATTGACAATCCGCCTCTAAATTGGTATATTCACACCCTACCAGTTATCCACGAAGATTCAGCCTCATATCATTGGCACATGGAGATATTGCCCCGCGTGTCCAATTTTGGCGGATTCGAATTGGGTTCCGAAGTTATCATCAATGTGATGTCGCCGGAGGAAGCGGCACACTATCTAAAAAGCCCAAAAAGGGACTAAATTATGAAAATACTACAGCTTCTCTGTTTTCCACTCTATGGATCGGGAAGCGGAACTTATGTTAGAAAATTATCTGAAACTCTGGTTGAGAATGGTGATGAGGTTGCTATAGTCGCTCCCGAATCCAGGGAAGTTAAGGGAACAATAATTCATGAAGTTAAGTTGCCCTTCATGGCTGTTTTTACCGGTCATCCCGAACATCCGAATGCCAAGCTCTATTCTGAACTATCGGGCGCAAAATTAAACGACATCCAAAACGCTTTTATGGAAAAAGTGATTAATGTCGTTGAAGAATATAAGCCGGACGTGATTCACGTTCACCACGCTTCAAATTTGTCTTGGATCGCCAATTACATCAAAGCGGTTTATCAGATTCATTATGTTGTCACATCACACAACACCGACATCTTAAACGCTATTCTCGACAAAAGATTTATTCCATTAACACAAGACTCATTGCGTCGCGCCGATATCATTACAGCAGTCTCCAGAAACACTAGAGAAAAACTCCTCGATGTGTTCAGCCGTGGTCTTCCTTCACTGACCCGCAAGACAAAAGTTGTTCCGTGCGGTGTTGACACTCACAGTTTTCCAGCCCACGGTTCTGTGGAAAAAGTTGATAGAAAATATGGTCTAGCTGATAAAAAAGTTGTCCTCTACTCCGGCAAAGTCACCTCGATCAAAGGAGTGGACCGTTTTATAAAGGCCGCCGCCAAATTTCCCAATGTCATCTTTGTTGTTCTTGGCGATGGCGGTGAAAAGAAGGCAATGGTTGATCTGGTCGAAAACCTGAAGATAAAAAATGTTCTTTTCGCTGGATATCTCGGCTCGAAAGATAAAGAAATGATTGCGGAGCTTTACCGTCGTGCCGATGTCGTTGTCGTGCCGTCAACGATTAGTGAAGGTATACCTCTAAGCTTACTCGAAGCAATGTCGTCGGGTACGCCGGTTGTCGCCACTAACATCGGCGGCATTCCAACGGCGATCCGGCATCTTAAAAATGGAATTTTGGTTAAACCAAAAAGTACAGCCGCGATCGTCGAAGGCCTAAAAATAATTTTAAATGATAAAAAACTGGCCAACAAATTAGCGGTCAAGGCCAGGAGAGATGCGGTGGCAAAATTTGACTGGCAGAAGATTGCCAGCAAAATGGAAAAATATTACAAGATTTGTTACGACAGAAGCCGAAAAAACCGGGCGACAAAGAAGCCCTCATTCATCTCTGAAGAAGAGTACAAACAGGATCAGCTCATTGTTGAGCAAATTAAATACGAAAAAGAGTTATAGCGACTTTTTTATCTCTCCGGAATTGATTCCAGCGCAAACCAAATATCGAACTTTTGATTAACATAAAAATCAACGACCTCTGAAGCGGCTTTATTTTTGACATAATCGATGTCAATGCTAAACAATGAATGTTTTTGCCGAACAAGGCGGTTGTATTTTTGCCGCACCCGAATTTTCTCAGGACTATTTGTACTAGTGACTTGGTTTGGCTGCATCGTATATTGTGCCAGCAGGACATTTTTCGAACAAAACTTAAACCCCTCCTCTTCGGCCGAAAGAAAAAGATCGTAATCTTCACCAATCACTAAATTTTCGTCATACGGTCCAACTTTATCAAACACTTTTCTAGTGAAGCCGCTGGCCGGGTTTGGAATAAAGTTAATATAGCGCAACAATTTAGCGTCATAGGGCTGAAAGTGCCGCGGTTTCCTCTCGCCGGTTTCGACATAAAATCTCTCGACATTGCCGTAAAAAAGATCGGCCTTGTTCCGCTTAAGTTCTTCGATTGTAACTTCGGCGCGGTTTGGAAAATTGAGATCATCGGCATCTGCCGGCAAAATTATTTCACCGCTGGCGACCCGCGTGCCGGCATTCCGTCCGGCACTAACACCGGTGGTGTCTTTAAGATGAATCATTCTCAGGCGAGAATCTTTTTTGATTAAATTATTGACAATGTTAACCGTATCGTCTTCACTGTGATCGTTGACAACGATAATCTCTATTTCGTTTAATGTTTGTAGAAAAAGAGATTCAAGCGTCTTTTTGATAAATTTGCCGCCGTTTTTCACCGGCATCACGTATGAGGCAATCGGGCGCATAATTTCCCCCAGTTCATAATTACGACTGCTAAGTTTCTTCATTTAGACCGAAAAGGTGTTTATTCTGTTGCTTTTTTGTTAGTATTATAAATATAATCCAGATGTTATCATAATTGATAATAAAAAACGAGATTATAATCAGGATTGATATGAAAATCGCATTAGTTGGACCAATCGATTCTGCTGTCAGTAAGAATTCTCTTGGCGGCACCGAAATATGGACTTATACCTTTGCCGAAAGTCTGGTCAAAAAGGGGCACAATGTTACAATGTTTGCTCCCAGTGGAAGCCAGTTCTCAGGGAAATTAATTGAAGTTAACGGTAACAAGGATTTGCACACAGCCGGCTCAGGCGAAAAAATTTCCCAGTCCCGATTTCGTCTCTTTAGCATAAAAGAAATGGTGGAGGTGGTAAAACAACAGGATCAATTTGATCTGATTCACCTAAGTGTTTTTAGCTGGAATTATTCCCTGCCGTTTTCTGAGTTGTTGCACATTCCATTGGTTGTAACTGTTCACGGTGCTGTTTTTCCAGACGAAGACATCAAAAAGATTTTTTCTATTTATCCATCGCCAATCTTCATATATCTCTCAGAATTTTTTGCCCAAAAATGGCCAAAACCAGCCAATTTCAAGGTAATTTATAATGGTGTTAGGCTCAGTGATTTTGAATTCAATGACAAGCCCGATGATTATTTTTTTTGGATGAGCCGAATCAGTCCAGAAAAAGGAGTCGAAGATGCGATTAAATTTGCGCTTCGATCGGGCTCAACCCTCATTATCGCCGGTCCGGTCAGAGATCAAAAATATTTTGACACGGCAGTCAAGCCGTTTTTGTCTACTAAAATTAAATATGTTGGCCCCCTAAATTTTTCGGAAAAGGTAAAATATTACAAAAATGCAACGGCGTTTCTAATGCCGATCAAATGGGAAGAACCATTTGGGCTCGTCGTCATCGAGGCGATGGCTTGCGGCACACCGGTGATCGGATATAGACGCGGTGCGATGGATGAGCTGGTCGTCGATAAAAAAACCGGCTTTTTGGTCAAAGCGGATGACGTGAATGGCCTAGTTGAATCCATTAAAGAAATCAAATCGATTAAACGTGCCGATTGCAGAAAAAGAGTTAAAGACAATTTTTCACTAGAAAGAACAGTCAATGCCTACGAAGAAGTCTATTCAAAATTATTGATGGAGAAAAGATGAAAAAATTAAAAATTGCTCAAGTCGGCGCGATCTGGGAATCGACGCCGCCAAAGCTCTATGGTGGCACAGAGAGAGTCGTTTCAGCATTAACAGAAGAACTGGTTAAGCGTGGCCACAATGTGACATTGTTTGCTACTGGCGACTCAAAGACAAAAGCAAAGCTGGAGTCGGTTGTTCCAAAACCGCTTTACCGCCAAAATATTCCATGGCACAATACTGGCTATCCTCTGATGCATCTTTATAATGCGTTTCGGCAGACTGGTAAATTTGATCTGTTTCATATGCATTTGAATCTGCCAACCGATTTTATTGCGCTAAGCTATGTTGATTTTCTAAAATGTCCAGCGATTTTTACCCTGCATTTTAATTTGCCTGAAGCGGATGGTCCGAAGCCGGATCAATATATGGTTTTAGATCTGTTCTCGCGTTTAAATTTTGTTTCAATCAGCGATTTTCAACGGAAAATTAAGTCTCTAAATTATGCCGCGACTGTTTATAATGGTGTTCCGATTGAAAAACTAAAATTTTCTTCTCTGGGCGGTCAAAATTTGGCTTGGCTGGGGCGATTCACGCCAGACAAGGGTCCGAAAGAAGCGATTGAAGTTGCTTTAAGTTTAAAGAAGCCGATAAAGCTGGCCGGAAAACTAGATCAGCAGGACCGAAGTGTTCAGGGTTATTATACCAAGGAGATAGAGCCGAGACTAAAAGCAAATCCAAAATTGGTTTCTTATGTTGGCGAAGTGGATGATAAAAAAAAGAGTCTATTTTTGGGTCAAGCGCGCTGCCTTGTCAATCCGATAAATTGGGACGAACCATTTGGATTAGTCGTTCCCGAAGCGAATGCCTGCGGAACTCCAGTTGTCGCTTTTGCCCGCGGCGCAATGCCGGAAATTATCAAAGACGGAGTCAACGGATATCTCGTCTCTCCGGGCGATCTGAAAGGAATGGCTAAGGCCGTCAAAAAAATTCTTGAAATGCCGGAAAAAGAATATGAAAAATTGCGGCTGACCAGCCGTCAGTGGGTCGAGGATCATTTTTCGATTGAAAAAATGGTTGACGGATACGAAAAAGTCTATTTAAATATTGTGGGAAAATGAAACAGAATAGTTTTAGAGATTATTGCCATTTACTGGAAAATCAAATAAGTTTCTCAAAAGAAACTGAATATTTTTTTAGCGAAAAAGCCATGATCTATATAACTTCTGGCCATGTAAATGGCAGAGAGGTTGTTCTAAAAGTTGCTGGAAAAGCGAATAAAAATAAAACAGCAAGCTTAAAAAAAGAAATTGCAACATATGCAATTTTTAAATCCCAAAAAAATTCGTTTCCGTTGGATAGAATGGCCGTGAAAATCGATGACCATGGTGAAAATGAAAATATAATTTGGATTTTGCGGCGGTTCTATCAAGGTGACACTCTTACCAATTACATTAACAGACAAAAAAGCCTGTTAAACGGATATGATTTTATTTCGCCTCAATTTCAAGATAAGCCGAAAGAAATTATTACAGAACTATTAAACATCCTAAAACCGTTACAAAAAATTGACAATGAGGATTTAATTGATTCTGGTGCGAAATTCGTACCAAGGTATAAAAAAGATATTGAAGATTATGATACGGTGACACTTTCAAAAATGCTGGATGTGGATTTATCCAGTTCACTTCTTTTTTATAATGAGTATAAAGATCAGTTTTTTTCCGAGGATAATTTGGTTGTTTGTATGGGCGACTTTATACCACCAAATATGATAATTAACAAAGAAAACAAGATCGTGCTGACTGATTTTGAATGGCTATGTTACGACAATCAACAGCTGGATATAACTTTCTTGTGGCTTTTTCTCTGGCGATATCAAAAATGGCAGAAAGAACTTGAATTGTCGGTTATTGATGGACAAGACGGGATCTTTTTTCGATCTAATGCAATCAGGATGATTTTGGATTGGTATTGCAATCTCTTAGATCCAAGGAACGAAAAGACCGAACTTTTAGAAAAGAACATAGATCTTTGTAAAAATCACATCTGGACCAGATATTTATTAGCGGCTGGCGAGTCGTATGAAAAAATAATCAACACAAAATGATCTCATATCTCAGTGGTAAAATTGTGGCGTCGAGGACTGGTTTTATTGTTATTGAAACTGGCGGGGTTGGCTATGGCGTAAATGTTGACTCGTCGGTAGTGAAGAAAAATGGCGAAAAGTATGAACTTTTCATACATGAACATATTCGCGAGGATTGTCACGATCTTTATGGTTTTCCGACATTTGAAGAATTAGAATTATTTGAAAAGTTAATTTCCGTCAACGGTGTCGGGCCGAAGGCTGGACTCAATATTATGTCGGCGGGAAAGCCGGACAAAATCGTTTCGGCAATCGTCAGCGACAATCTGGGATTTTTTACCGCTATCTCCGGCATTGGCAAGAAAGTTGCCGCCAAAATAATTTTAGATCTCAAATCAAAATTAAGCGGCGACCGCAATATTAATGTTTTGTCAGGTGACGTAGAAGGAGAAGATTTAGTTGATTCACTTCTTCAGCTTGGTTACCGCAAAGTTGAAATTTCAGCAGTTATCACTAAAATGCCGGAAAATGTCACCGGACTCGAAGCCAGAGTCCGGTGGTGCCTGAAAAATTTGGCGAAATAATGCCTAGATAATTAACCAAACCGCACTCCCGGAGTGCGGTTTGGTTAGAGCGAATGAGAGGTGGCACATTATTATGGGCACGAGAAAAGAAATATTATCAAATAGTGAATGTTATCATATTTTTAGTCGTAGCATTGCTAAATTTGTCGTTTTTAATACTCCGGCCGAGTATTTGAGATTTATTGATCTGATGAGGTTATACCGGTTTCAAAATTTTCAATATCGATATTCAGATTTTATCGATTTAGAGATTGGATTACAAAGCGCTATTAGAAAAAATCTCGAGGACGAAAATGAGGTTTTGGTTAAAATAATTGCGTATTGTCTAATGCCGACTCACATCCATTTAATCGTGCAACAAGTTGTTGATGATGGAATTTCTAAATTTATTGCAAGAGTCTTAAACGGTTATTCGAGATTTTTTAACACAAAGCACAAACGACTCGGACCACTCTGGTCTAGCCGTTTCAAAAGTGTTCGTGTTTTGGACGATGATCAAATGTTACATTTAACTCGATATGTCCATTTGAATCCAACGTCAGCAAATATCGTGAGTAGACCAGAGCACTGGCAATTTTCCTCATACCATGAATTTATTGGAGAAGAAAAAAATGTGTCAGAACTGTGTAATTTTACACATCTCATGGATTTTGAATCAAGACAATACAAGAAGTTTGTTGAGGATCATAAATCATATCAACGAGATTTGGCTAAAATTAAAAAATTAATTATCGATGATTACACCGGTTAATCGCACTCCCGGAGTGCGATCGAAGGTTGATCTATTAAAAAATAGTTCTGCTATAATTGTTGCAATGACTGAAAAACATGACAATTTTGAAACTGATTTAACTGACCTTTCTGCTTCGTCTGACGACGCAATGCTGGATAATTCCCTGCGTCCAAAGAGATTAACTGATTATATTGGCCAGACACCAATCAAAGAAAATGTCTCAATTTTTATCTCAGCGGCGAAGAAGCGGGGCGAGCCGATCGAACATATACTATTGTATGGGCCGCCCGGGCTGGGCAAAACAACTCTAGCTCATATTTTGGCCAATGAGATGGAGGTCAATATCAAAATAACCTCCGGACCAGCAATTCAGCGTAGCGGTGATTTAGTCGCATTATTAACAAATTTACAAGAAGGCGACGTTTTATTTATCGACGAAATTCATCGTCTCCAGCGTAATATTGAGGAAGTTCTCTATGCGGCGATGGAAGACTATGCCATTGATTTAATTCTCGGCAAAGGACCGTCAGCCAAATCAATGCGGATGAATCTACCGAAATTCACACTTGTTGGCGCGACGACAAAATTTGGTTCACTTTCCAGCCCACTCCGTGACCGCTTTGGTGCTGTCCATCGTCTCGATTTCTACAACGAAGACGAATTAGCCGAGATTATCCGCCGTTCGGCAAAAATATTAAACATTGAAATAGAAAAAACGGCGATTGCCGAGATTGCGAAAAGATCGCGCCGGACACCACGTATCGCCAATCGAATTCTGAAACGGGTTCGCGACTGGGCCGAGGTTAAGCATAATGGCAAAGTCAATTTGAAAATCGCACAGGAAGCAATCACCAAATTAGATATTGATGAGATGGGGCTTGATAAAAATGACCGGGACTATTTAAAGACAATTATCGACAAATTCGCCGGCGGCCCAGTCGGACTCGAGACTTTGGCGGCGGCGTTATCCGAAGACCGTGATACAATCGAGGATGTCATTGAACCATATTTATTGCAACTCGGTTTTATCACCAGAACAAACCGTGGAAGGGTGGCAACGCCGGCGGCATATTCTCATCTCAAGATTGCTATAAAACTAGAGCCAAAGACACTTTTTTAAAAATTAATATTGCTGTCGCGCGATTGTCATTGCGAGCCATTGATTTGCAACTTGTAATCAAGGCGAAGCAATCTATAATGATAGATTGCCACGTCGCAAGTCACGCTCCTCGCAATGACGACAACCATTATGGCTGCAACTTCTAAAAAAATCCTTGTCCACACCTGTTGCACCGCTTGCCTTTCTCATGTCGATTCTGTACTGAGCCAAGCCGGTTTTGAGGTGGTCAGTTTTTTTTGTCATCCTGAAATTGAGGCCGAAGATGAGTATGCCCAACGCTTGGAAGACTTGCAGATATTCTGTTCAGAGCATAAAATTAAATTAATCAATTATTCATATAACCCCGCAGAATTTAGAGTGGCAATTGAGCCATTTAAGGATCGGAATTCTCTGAAATATATCAATGATAAAGAGCGGTATCGGCGCAGGAGATGTCAAATTTGTAACTCTATGGTTTTACAAAAAACAGTTGAACAAGCTAAAAAAATGAAAATTAAATATTTTACAACGACGCTACTCTGTTCGCCGTATAAAGATCACGATCAGATCGTCGAAATTGGCAATGAAAAATCACTTGATTATGACCTGAATTTTTATTATGAAGACTTCCGCAAAGGTTACTGGAAGGGCAGAAATTATGGTCGCAACCATCAGGTTTATTTGCCAACTTATTGTGGTTGTCTCGAATCATTAAAGGAAAAAAGATTAGAATGAATATTGGTGTACTAATTACAATTTATGGCCTTTTTATCATCGCCTTTGCTATCTTTAGCATTGTCGGTATCTATCATCTGCGCCGTTTCGGTTATGCTGGCGACCTGACAAAACCGGCCATTTTGTTGTATTCACTGCTGTCGTTACTAGTTATAGTCATCTCATTTGTTGTGATTTTTTATGAAATTTATGGGGTTTTATAATCATGGCTGAAAAAAAATATTTCCCATCACAGGCGCCGGAAGAAAAAATCTTCTTACTAATTAGAAAGCATTGGTTTAATTATATTATTTTTATTTTTCTGGCAGTTTTAATGCTGGTGCCAGTCATTGGCATCACTGTGTATCTGGTAGCAAATGGAAACCAAATCCCAGCCAATAATGCCGTTTTTCTAGTCATAGTCACAGCAATTATATTATTGTCAACCTTTGCAGTCGAACTTTTTGGCTTTATCAATTATTATCTTGACGTTTATATTGTGACCGACCAGCGTCTGGTTGATATTTCTCAAAACGGCTTTTTCAACCGCCATATTTCTGAGTTGCAAATTCGCCAAGTTCAAGATGTTTCAGCTCACGTTGATGGTTTCTTCGACACTCTGCTACATTTCGGTGATGTTCATATCCAGACTGCCGGTGAGCGGGAAAATTTTATTTTCACTTCTATCCCGCATCCTTACTCTGTCTCAAAGCAGATTGTGGATTTACATGAAAATGCGACAGAAGATGAAGACACCTCATCGATCAAAAAGTACGATGAGGATCAGCTTGAAAAGGGTTTGGAGAAGGGTCTGGAGAAGGGTCTGGAGATTGAACAGATTGAAGAAAAAGCCAAGGAATTGCTGACAGATCCTAAAACAGTTATCCATCAGGCTCGGGGAGTCTATATACCTAAGTCTAACAAAGCGGCAATTGAAACATTTTCAAAGGAAATGAAGAGTGGTGCGAATACCGGTCAGGAACATGAGCTCAAGGAAGGCGAGGAGTCGAAGATTCCGAAATAACAACAGCAGTAAAACAGAGGATAGAAAATATTATTTTCAAATTAAAACTGTATTTCGCATATCAACTATCTATCGCCAAGTGTCACAAAGTATGATAATATCATACTTTATTTAAATCAGAAACTGTTTACCGTAAATGAATGAAATTTTATCGAAAAGCGAAGACGAAACCAGAAAAATTGCCCAAAAAATTGCCAAAGAAACTAAAGGCGGCGACATTTTGGCTTTGTGCGGTGATATAGGCAGCGGTAAGACAACATTTACCAGATATTTTGCTAAAGCACTTGGTGTTAAAGAAGAAATCACCAGTCCGACTTTTGTGATTATGAAAAACTATGATTTTTCAAGAGACGGACAAGCTTTCAAGCTGGTGCATGTTGACGCTTACCGTCTTAATCAAGCTACAGGGGTCAAATCAATCGGGCTTGAGGAAATTATGAGCGATGAAAACACAATTGTTATAATTGAGTGGCCGGAAAAAATTTGGCCGACAATTAAGCGCGGAGTACAATTAATTGACTTTCAATATGTTGATGCAAACAGCCGAAGAATAAGAGGTGAAAATGTTGCTCTATCTTGAAACTATTTCAGATCTGACAAAAATCATTATTTATACTGACGACCTTGAAGAATTAAATCGCAAAGAATGGCAGACAAACCGGAATCAAACTGAGGAGCTACTCACCCAGTTGGACAATCTGGTTCAGGGTCGAAAAAATCAAATTCATGGCATTTTCGTCAATACTAATACTGGCTCATATACTTCGATGAGGATTGGACTGACAGCTGCCAATTTTCTGGGGGTAGCCTTAAATATTCAGCCCGTTGGTGTCAGCTCTTTTGAGAGTATTAAATTCAAACATCAGAAAAAATTTACCACCCCGCTTTTGCCAACATATCAAAACAGGCCCTTTATCACCAAGAAAAAAGAATAGACAATAAATTTATTTTTTGATAACATTAATTCTGTTTTAGTTTTATTTAATTTTGATTTTAATCTATAAGTTTTTAACTTAAGTGAAGGCTCTGTTTTTTCTGTCTCGAGATATAACATAATGAGTTTTTTCAAAAAAACAAAAAACAAACCGTCTCGAATCTATAAAGTCAATCAACCATTTTATCGGCGTCGAAGATGGAAGTTTTTTTTTGTTATTTTGGCCTTATTGGTAATCAGTATCGGGTCACTCGCTTTTTATGTTTTAAGCACCGGCTCGAAGATCTTTGAAAACGGCTGGGGTGGCATCTCCTTGGTCAAAAGTCTGGTCGGTAATAATTCCGGAACGCTTAAGGGTGAGAAGGATGACCGGATCAATCTGCTTCTGACTGGTATGGGCGGACCAAATCACCCTGGTGGGTATCTGACCGATTCGCTAATGGTTCTCTCAGTCAAACCAAAGGAAAAAACAGTTGCAATGTTATCAATCCCGCGTGACTTGCTCGCTCCGATTCAGAATCATGGTGAAGACAAGATCAACTCTGCGTTTACAGACGGCTACACTGATTTCTTCAATAAGAATTGTACCAAGAAAAATTCCAGTCAGTGCACCAAGGATGCCATGACGGCCGGTGCTAATCTGTCCAGTCAAACTGTCTCGACAGTGACTGGGTTGACGATTCATTACTATATTAATGTTGAATTTGGCGGTTTTGAAAAAATCATTGACCAGCTGGGTGGGATCGATATCAACGTTAGTAAGGCTATCTATGATTCGAACTTCCCAAGCGATGATATGGTCCATACTACAACTTTTAAAATTTCAGCCGGGCCACATCATATCGATGGTAAGACTGCGCTGAAATACGCCCGGTCGCGAGAATCAACCTCTGATTTTGACCGCTCGAGCCGACAGCAACAAATCCTTGTCGCCGTCAAAGAGAAAGCGGCTCAGATTAACTTTTTCTCCAATCCAACAAAAATATTAAGTATTTTTAACTCTTTGACTGACAGTCTCCATACCAATTTTTCGCCAGCTGAAATCAAATCGTTTATTGACATTATCAAGGGTGTTGATAAAAACAATATTATCTCTAAGGTTCTGACTAATGGCCCGAGTGGCCAACTTGTCGATTACAACAATGGGACGTATTATCTCAAACCAAAGACTGGTAATTTTAAAGAAATTCAAGATCTTGCCGCCCATATCTTTGAGACTAAAAAAGATATTAGTCTGGAAGTGTCAAACGGTGCGAAACTGACGGCTTCTCAATTTGACAGCATTGTAACAAATTTTAAAAACGACTCCAAAGCCAATTTTACAGTTACTAACGCCGGGGCGAAAAGTGTGATAGCACAGACAATTATTTATGATTATTCCGATGGCAGTAAAAATGATGTGTTACAATATCTAAAAACAAAGTTCAGCGCCCAGGTGATTTCAAAAACAAAAAGCTCAACCAGCGTAATTGATTTTGGTGTTGTTGTCGGTAAAAATTTTTCTGCTGATTAGATCCTATGGCTTTTCTACGCAATCAAACTTTAAGAAAAATAATCCTGATCATTATTTTGGTTTGGGGTTGCCTGTCCTATTATCTTGCCAATAGCCAGAACCCAATTGCGGTTGGTCTGATAATTTTTATCTCATTGCTTGGACTCGTCTCGATAGTCAAGGAATCATCAGCGATTTTTATATTAATTCTCCTGTCTTTCATCTCCGCTTATGCTTTTTACACTTTTTTTCTTCAGTTTGACCTACCTTTGTGGTTGTTGATGGTCTCGATCATGATTATTTTTGGCTACCTCTTTACTTATACCGAACAGAAAATTGGCATTCTAAGCAACAAGCGGCTGATTTATTTGGTTCTATTCAGTCTTGTTATCTTAGAAGTCTTTCTTATCTTAAGTTATTTTTTGATCAACCCAATCTCACAAAGCTTGGTTATCGCCTCAATTTGTTATCTTTTTATTGGTTTTTGCTATTCCATTTTAGCCAAGCATAGTAATAGTAATTTCATCACATATTTGATTCTGACTTCAATCATCATCATCGCTATCTTTCTGACCTCAAATTGGAGTTCACTTGCGTAAATGTGCTCTTTTCAATACAATGAAAATATTACATCAATCAAACTAAACTGTGGAGAGAAAATGTTGAAAAACTTATTTTTTAAATTAAAAGCGATCTGCCGGAAAATTTTGAATTTTTGTGCCAGGGTCTGGGCCAAATTTATTGCCATATGTGGCACGGTTGGAGAATGGTTGACCGTATTTAGCAAGACAAAAGTTGCCAATTATCTCGCCAAACTTCTGGTCGTCGTTGTCGTTGTTTTAGCTATTGGTCAGTTTGTTTTCGCTATTATGATTTATGGTCTCAAGTCTGAAAACAAGGCGACAAAAATTGCCGCCAAAATTTTACCATTCCCAATTGCCGTTGTTAATCAAGATTTTGTCACTTATACCGAGTATCAAAAGGAAAAGGATTATATCCATCACTTCTATGCCTCAACCGAGCAAGGAGATATAGATTATAAGAACATTGATAGCCAGATTCTAAATCAATTAATTGAAAATAAGATCATCTTATTTAAGGCGCTACGATACCGAGTCAGTGTCAGTGGCAGTGATATTGATGCTGCCATCGATAATATTACAGTTCAGAATGGTGGACAGGACAAGGTTGTCAAGGTTCTGTCTGATCTCTATGGGCTCTCGCTCAATGATTTTCGTGCTTTGGTCAAAATGCAAATGATCCGAGACAAAGTCAATCAAAAGGTTATCGTCCACATTACCGCTCGTCATATTCTGATTCAGGTGGTCAAAGACGCTCCAGCTGATAAAGTTGAGGCGGCTAGGGTCAAAGCTCAGGGCATTCTCGATCAGGTTAAGGGCGGACTTGATTTTGCTGACGCCGCCAAAAAATATTCCGAGGATAGTGCCAGCGCCGGCGATGGTGGACTTCTCCAACCATTTGCTCGCGGTGATATGGTGCCGCAATTTTCTGACGCCTCTTTCAACACCAAGGCCGGGGCAGTCTCTGATCTGGTTCGGTCTGATTATGGCTGGCACATCATCAAAGTTGAGTCGCGGACCGGGTCTGTCGACCAAGGCTTTACCGACTGGCTCGATAGTATTCAGAAGAAAAGTTTGGTTCTGAATTTCTTTAAGATCTCGTAATATCTAGAGAAAAAATGAAAATCGCTTTCGTCACTACCAACAAGGGGAAATTTGAAGAAGTAGAAAACCTACTCAAAAGTTACGGCGTCGATGTGGAGTGGATCAATCGCAAATACGAAGAAGATAACGACGATACAGTCGAAGATACTGCGAAAAAGGCGGCTAAGAAACTGGCTGATGAGCTAAAAAAGCCAATTGTTCTTGAAGACACTGGATTATTTTTTGAGGCTTATGATGGTTTCCCGGGTCCGTCGCCAAAATTTGTTTTTAAAACACTGGGATACAAGGGGATATTTAAGTTGCTAGATGGCGATTCGAAAAAAGCATATTTCGAAACTTTTGCTGCTTATTGTGAACCAGACGGTGAACCGATGACTTTTAGTGGAAAAATGCAAGGTAAAATTGCCACCCAGGTTTTTAATGCCGAAAAGGATTTTGATTTTATGCCTTATGATCGAATTTTTATCCCAGAAGGCGAAGATAGAACAATCTCCGACATGACAATGGAAGAAAAAAATCAGCTTTCTCAACGCTCTAAAGCATTTCGGGAATTCGGAGAATTTCTGAAGGACAGGAATAGTTGATTTAAAAATTCTACATCCGGCCTATCATGGAACAAAAAAATAGCTCAGAGAGCTATTTTTTTAATGGCGGGGTCGACCGGATTCGAACCGGCGATCTTCTCCGTGACAGGGAGACGTGATAACCGCTACACTACGACCCCAAATTGTCTACATTTTTCTTTAACCAATTCCTGCCTGCGTGTGATTTAAAGCATTTTTCTCGCTGGACAGCTTCTTTCGCTGTTGCAAACTTTTCAAAGTAAACTACTTTCCACGGAAGATAATGTTTTGTCCAAAAAACTTTTCCATTATTATGGTAACACAATCTCTTTTCAAGAC
>Ga0209541_10005706_pt1 | contig 21597 bp, 26 predicted proteins | sample RifCSPlowO2_01_FD_184027 | JGI IMG/M metagenome (GOLD analysis project Ga0209541, IMG submission 184027) | Groundwater microbial communities from Rifle, Colorado - Rifle CSP2_plank lowO2_0.1 (SPAdes) (version 2) | ecosystem: Environmental > Aquatic > Deep subsurface > Groundwater | place...
AGACTTAATATAAATATATCAAAAGTATTTATAAATCTTTGGGGCGCGGTTGGCATGGTGTCATGATGGTCAAAAATATATTTCAGATAATATATAATCCATTACCAATATATATAGTTAACGGTTTTGATTTTTGAACATAAATCACTTATTGACGAATGCAAATTTGATAGTAATTTGTTCAAATATTTAGGTCATCTAATATATATATCAAAAATTCATAGTTTTGATTGGTGATATCACTGAATAAAAAATTAATAATTTTAGGAGCAGTTTTAGTTCTAGCTTTGTTTGTGATAAATGCTTGTCAATATAAAAAACCTGTAGGTGCCCCTATAGGAAATAATGAGGAGACTGATGTTGATCCCGTGTCTGCATGCAAGCAGGGTTGCTGGTGGATGTATCGTAGATGCACGGATAGATGTTCAAACCAAGCCTGTAGAAACATGTGTATTGATGATTTGTATTACTGTGCCGATAGATGTAACAATGAGAGATGGACCGACAAATTAGAAGTTCCAAATATAGAAAATCTTGATTAAATAAACTAAATTTAAAACAAATAAAAACACTAAAAATATCTTTTCAATTATGCCATTAGTTTTAATAAATCCCCTAATTCTGAATTTCAGAGGATAAAATAAATAAATTCCTTGCTTTGTTAATCCATCTAAAAATAAATGACTTAAATAACCAAAAGCAAAAGGAATATAGTAATTATTAAAGAATATTTTTATAACTAAACTTAAGGCTAAAGCAAAAAATAGGCTATGTATTAATTTTCTATGTCCAAAAATAAAGTTTATTATCCAGGAAATTATTTTAAATCTTCTTCCAATCCATGATTTGCTATGATCTATATCAGGCAGAATAGAGCAAAAAACTAGAACAAGAATAAAAATTAAAGGATTTAAATCAAAATGAGAAAATAATAACAAAGAAACAAATAATCCAAACAATAAATGAGTTTTGAACATCATATCTTGATTTCTTCAACAATTTCATTAGCTATATCTTCTGCCTTTAACTCTTCAACATTATTAACAATAAATTCTTTTCTGTCAAACATTTCATTTTTTGTGACTTTTCCTGTAAATTTGTATTGTTCTCCTAAAATTTCTATTCTTGCCTCTTCGAATAAAGATATATTTTCTCTCATTTCATGAATATTTGAAATTATTTTCTCAGCTAAATTTCTGAATAAAACAGATCTTATGCTGTCTGTTCCATCATCTAAATAAAGATTTAGTATTGGCTGCTTGACCGTATCAGCATTTTGATGCAGTTCGCATTTTCCATCTAAATTAACCTTTTTATTGCACTGGGAGCAAGCTTCATAAAATCTGGGCTCAAATATCTGAACAACTGTTCCAGAAATAGTTGCATTTTCATTTTCATTTAAGTCTTTTATCTGTTTTTTATTTACACTATAATTCAGCTTAACTTCTGAAATTGTTTCTTCTGGATTTAATTCCAAGCTGGATCTATTCCCCATATGAAGTTCCTTAAAGCCATTATTATCCTTTACATAAGCGTTAATTATTTTAATTACCTTGTCTAATCTTACATTATCATTCTCAATTTCTTTAATATGATTAGTATCCCACATTACAACCCTTATTGTTCCTGTTTCATCGCCTAATAATAAACTGCCTATTTTCCCCTGCCTTGTTCCATTATCAAACTCCCTTACAGAATATACTTGTATTATCTTCCCAACAATATTAACAGAGGTCATTCCTGGAATTAATTGGTTAATTTTTAGCGTTTTCTTGCTGAAATCCTCAAGTATTTTAACCCCAAGCTCATTAGCAACAATATAAGCTGCCCCTTCCCTGCTTATTAAATCGCTTAAATCGCTTAATTTTTTTTTAATCTTTGCCTCTATCTCGGAGAGAGTAAGCCCTTTTTCTTTCTGTATTTTCTCTATAATCTGTTCGTAATTTGCCCTGATCATTTAAAATTTCGTAACTCCCAATGAATTTTCATCAACATTAAATTTAACCTCTAACCTCTTAAAGTCTTTTGATGCTGAACTTAGGATGTTTTTATTATTTTCTATAGTAAAGTATATAATATTTCCTATTTTATCATATTTTTCAGAGGCGCAGGTGCTTATCTTTCCTGCTTTTTTTAAGCAATCATTTAACTCTGCTTTAATTTTGTCAAGTTTATTAAAATCTATTGCTAAATCATAACTAAGTATCTGCTTTACACTATATTTATACTGAAAGTTAGCTAAATTGGTTGAATAAGTTAAATCATTTAGTTTTATCTTAGCCTTATTATCCTCTATTTTAAGTTCTAATAATTCAAGGCCATATTCTTTAAGCTTTTCTCTTAAGATTACTTCGAAATTTTCCTTTAATGCAGGATTGCAAGATTCATCATTAAGAATCCATCTTGTATTGCAGCCAGATTTTACCCCGCCATTACCCGCAAACTCTTCCTGGGTTTTATATAATGAATATTTTACTGCAAGTTCATTGTAAAATAATTGGGATTCAGCATCTTTGAAAGTACTAATTAAAGTAACTTGATTATTTCCAAGATTTAAATAATAACTTAATGACGGGTCTTTTATAATAAATACAAAGAAGGCATAAGTTAAAAGAAACATTGTTGCTAATGCTAATGTGGGCATAAATATTCCTTTTTTATTCATTTTTGCATCCTTCAACATAATTAATTTTAATATTATTTTCTGAATCAAGAGTAGGAATTAAGATAAAAGTGCTGACTCTTTGAGCGTCATTTGTTTTTCCCAAGCTTGTTACTTCAAATAATTTTTCGTTATTTTTCATGGCTACAGCATTAAGATAGTATATAGAACATTTTTCTTTGTCGTGAACTTTTTTAATTAAATTTTCAAGCATTAAAGCAACTTTATTGTAATCATTTTTATAGTAAGAATAAATGATTAATTCAGATAAAGTATTATTATTTTCATCTTTAGTCCTTAAATAATTCAATAAATTAATATTAATTTCATTGCTGGAAATTGCAGTAACTTTCTCCTCTACTTTTCCTCTGCCTGCAATGCTGAATGTAATAAATGCCAAAGTTAAAACTAAGCTTATCAATATTAAGCTGAATACAAACATTATTTCTTCTGTTCCTTTTTTCATTTTAAATTTAATATTGCAATATTCAAGATTCCTTGTTTTTCAATGTCATTTTCCTTTACTAAAACATAATAAGTTGTGTTGCTGCAGTAGAAATTTTTTTTATCAAAGCAAAATTCGAACTTGTTTAGTTTTTCATTCAGTTTTATTATACTGGATTTATCCGTGCTTAATATTAATTGTGCTCCATAATTCTGTGTTGAGAAGCATTTTTCTAAATTAGCCAGTGTAAATTTATTAATGTCGACAATTCCTGGATAAGTTCTTTCATTATTGTAAGCCAAGCAATTTTCATCGTATATTAAATGCTGTCTTAACAATGAGTGTCTTAATCCATCTGTTTTAAACTCAGAACTTAAAGGGATATTTACTATAATGATGATCATTGATGCAACAACAAAAAACACAATTGCCTTTACTATCCAAACAATCCATTCTTTCGTTAAGTCAAATATCTGCCCTTTCTTATCCATCTTTTTTTGCGTTTATAGAGATAATATTATTGTTTTTGCTGATTACAAGCTTATCTTTGGATTTTAAATTTAAATTACCTGAAAAACTCTGAAAATTATTGTCATTAACATAGTAATAAACTTGAGATTCATCTTGAATCTTTACAGAATTTTTTGAAAAAGCAATGTCATAATCCTCTAAATTTGAGTAAGTTATCTCTAAATCCCCATTTGCACTTTGCATGGCATCAAATGTCAATCCTAAATCATTGACAAAATATTTTTTATTAAAGCCTTTTCCAGAGGCTGCATCATCTATGTAATTATAAAGAAAATAAGTCATTATCAATACTAAAACAATGTAAAAAACCCATAAAACTGTTCTTGTATCAAACCCCTTTTTATCCATATTTAATTTATAGCAAAGTAATTTATAAGGTTTGCTTAGCCTTAATTATTATCTTATCCTGAATTTTAGCTGCTGAAAATTCTTTTGGCTTATCCTCTTTCGAGTAATATAAGAAATAGCTGCATGATTCATCTCCTAAAATATCCTGGTTAAAAGATTCGCAGATTGTTTTTTCATCATTGCAGTTTATAATTAAATCTGAGCCTGCAGAAAATAAGCTTGAATCAGCACCACATAAGCATAAACAGCTTCCCTGGCACGAATTTGGCCTTGAAATTGTATTAGAAATTTTTACCTTGCCGCATTTATCTTCAAGAACTGAAATTGTATTAATATTTTTGCTAAAACTGACTAAAGCATAATCTTCATCTGAAAGGAATGTTAAAGTTAAATCGTTTTTAATCTCTTTTAATCCTTTAGCCATTGCCTTAAAATAAAACGTTGTAATGTCTGTATTTTCAGTATCTTCCTGCGGCAGAATTAAATAAATTAATGCTATCAGGGCTATAACAATAAAAGCAGAAATAATTAAACCGCCTACAAAGCTTAATGTGCTTGTGTCTGCTTTTTTATCCATTTTATTCTATTAAAAACCCCCTAAAAATATCAAACAATTTTGTTAGTTGTCCATTATATGCCATTATTAAAATAACCAAAGCTATAACAATAAGAATTAAAATTGCAATAACTTGAAAGCTAAGCTCAACACCATCTTTATTCATTTTAAGAAACTGGTTCGCATTTATCCTGGACCCCAGGGCACGATATGCTTATAGGAGATTGAAAACAATAATATCTTTTAACATTCCCCTCAATATCATTATCTATATTTCCATCCTTATCTTCGTCAAATTTAAACCATTTTTTGCAGTATCCAGAATTTTTAATGGTATTTTCAGATTGGGATTGTGCTATGCTGCATTGCGTGCTGCATGTTGTTGAAGCAGTGCTTAATTCATCAGGTGCTGTTCCAAATATTAAATTAATTAATTTTGTAACTCCGCCTGCAAAAAACGCTGCTACAATAACTAAAACTAAAATAACTAAAATAGCTATAATAATAACGTTAAAAGAAAGCTCTGCACCTTTTTTATTCATCATATCACCTTTATTTTACTTTAATATTTTAATATATAAGCTTTTTGCTTGATAAATTTTAGCAGTAGTTCTTGTTTATATTGCTTACTAGCCAGCATATTTCATTATTGTTATTTTTGTATAAAATATCTTTGCTGTTTAAAATAAATTCTTCTTTTTCATTATTAGAATCTTCAAAATGAACATTGTCATCAAATTTGATTTTTACTTGTCCTGTTAAATACCTTGTATTTGCTTTATAATAGCATTTAACTACATTATTTGATTCTGCCATTGTTAACTCATTTTTATCTTTAATATAAACTAGCTTTGTCTTGTCTATTATCTGCAATTCATGAATACTTGAAAAATCGCTAAATCCTTTGCTTGTTTTGCATTTGCATTCTTTATTTGCACTTTTAGAGCATGTATTTATTTCATTCATCAAAATATCAAAGTTTTTCTTTGCAATTTCATTTTTAGTTGTTAAATCTTGTTCATTAAAAAATCCTAATCCAAGCTGTGAATCAATCCATTTTATGCCTGATTTTCCAGCCCCCCATAATAATTGAGCCCCGCCAATCATAAGAACAACAAGCACTGCAGCAATAAAAAGCATGCTTCCAAGCTTATTTAATGTGAATTCTGCCATTTTTATCTTCCAAACCTCAAAAAGTCCTTTAAATTATTAATAACCTCTACAGCCTTGTCCTTGTATAAAGTAATTATCAAGATTAAGATTATTAAAAAGAATAAAACTAATATAAGCTTAGCGATTTCTTCCCACCCAAAATCTCCTCTTTTATCCACAAGATTAATCAAGCTTAATTGTATTTAAACATTTCCTTGACAACTTTTATATATTTTTTGATATTCTAAATAATATGAAAAGGGGGATTAATTTTTTATTTGGAAGCTTATTTTTGTTTAACCAAGCTGTTTCTCAGGTAAATTTTTCTAAAGATGCTGAGGTTAAGGTTGTTTATAATAACGAAGTTTATATCGTAGAGCAATACAGGCCAGAAAGCAAAGAGCATGCATATAAAATACATTTGATGAATGGTTCTACATTGAAAAAAGGAGATCTCATTGGAGATAGTAAAGATGAATTTCATACTTATCAAGATGTAGCATTAGCATCTAATTTATCCTTGGATAAATGGAATGAAATTTTACATTTAGAAAAGATAAGAAGCAAATTTTTAGAAACGAATGATTATTACAAAGCAAATAGAATAATTAACCCTGTTTTAGAGGAAGTGATTAAATTCGCAAAAGAAATTTATCCAGAAAAAGACTTTAATCAAAAAAATTTATCTGAAAAACTTGAAAAGAAGTATGGTGAAGAAATAAAAGCTAAAACCCTAGAGATAATAAGCAAATTAAGGGAAGCGAATAAAGACGGAAAATTAAAAAATGATCATGATATTAAAGAATTAATTAATGATATATTTTTTGACCCTAGTGTAAATGAAATTATAGGGATAACTGAAAAAATTAGTGATTTAAAAAGTAGGTTAAAAAAAGCTAATGAGAAAGTAATAAATTCTTATGAAATGTTTTCTATTAGAAATGAAATGTATGGTTTACTTAGAAGAGGATATTCTATTAATGCCATGCAGGAAGGTTATATAAAAGCAACAGGAGATTTATTAAGCAGAATGGAGAATGTGGGAACAATTTTGTTTGCAGATGATGCAGAAATGAATAAATTAATTGAAAGAACAAACAAGGAGATTAAGAGGAATGTTGCAAAAACATTGTCTTTATTTGATAAATTAATAAAAATTGAGGAAGAAAAATTTAATCCGGAAAATGAAAAATCTTTAGCATCAAAATTTTTAAAATGGGTCAAAGAACATGAAGCAAATAATTTTTCTTTAGAAGATTTAACTATTGAAAGCACATTCCCTAACCAAGTAAGTCCTACTCCAAAAAGAGATAGTTTTGGTCTGGAGGTAAAGAGAAGGAACATTACGCTTGAAAATTTTAAAGACACTGGGCCAAATGAAATTAAAATTACAATGCCTTGGGATTTCAAAGAATTAAATAATGCTATAGTTAGTTTTGATATTATGCCTTTAGTTGATCATTTAATAGATTATTATGTTATTGTTGGCTGTGAAGGTGAAAAAGGTTATTATAAAAAATCAATTTTAATAAAAAATGGAGAAAATAAAACCAGATGGAAAATAATTTTTGACAAAAAAAATAGTAATGTAGTGTTTGAAGAGAATAAAGAAGGCAAAAGTCATAGTCGAGCAACATTTGATGTAAAAAATTCAAGCTGCTTAAAAATAAGAATTATGCCCGTAACATATTATAATACAAGAGAGAATAGAGAAGAAGATATTAATCTTCAGATATCAAATTTAGAAATAAAGACTAATTAGAAGCTTCCGCCTGCACCCCCCCCGCCAAAACTTCCTCCTTTTCCTTCAAAATTTTCTGGTTTATAATAAATGTAATTGCAAGCATTTCTTATTTGATCTGAACTGGATTCAAATAAAGTTACAGAAGAAAATAAATAATTTGCGTATCCGGCGACTGCAGTAACACTACCCCCAAGAAAACCTATTGCACAACCTACAATAGCCCCGGGAACAGCACCACCACCCAAAGCAAACCAACTAGCTACAGCCCCCATAATGGCTCCAGCTTTTGCACCTAAATAACAACCACCAGCACCAAATCCGCCGGCTTTAACATAAGCAGAAGCTGGAGATCCTGTTGCTGTCCAAAAATCTGGCGGGGTTGATTTTTTATAGACAACAAACGCAGTATAAAATCTTTTTTCTGGGTCTAAATTTAATGTACCTGAACCAAAATCTATTTTAGCATTATCAGCTTTAGTAAAAAATTCTGCGTACGTTTCTCGATTTCCAGGAGGATGTTCATTAGTTAGATATTGCTCAAATTTATCAATATCGATATTTCTTTTGTCTTGGGTTAAATCAGAACTAATTTTTATTTCGCTACAAATTCTGCAGTATTTATCTGCAGAGCCCCAGTCAAAACTTTTATAAAAATCTGCTTCCCCCTGCCCATAAGTATCCCAGCATTCATACATATTATCTGCTAATTTCTTGTAAATTTCTTTTTCATCTTTAACATTTTTAATCGTATCTTCATAAGTAAGACAGGGGGATTTTAATGAACTAAATTCTTTCAACAAAGGAGTACTTTGCAAATTAACCCAGTTCTTGCAGGCTTGTTTGCTTCCTGAACCGCTTAAAAATGGAATGTATCCTGAAGTAATTACAGCATAAAGCAAAAGCAGGCTTATCAAAACAAGAATAATATTTTTTACAGTATCTACATCTCCTTTTTTATTTAACAAGGTATCCTCCTTTAACAACAATAACAACATAAAGCATAACCATTAATGCCAATAATAATATTAATACCAGTAATTCATTAAATGCTATGCCTTTTTTCATGTTACACCTGTGCTAATGCTCGTAGCTAATAAAGTAAATATTATTGTTATGAAAAATGCCACCAAGACATATAATAAGCTACTTCTATATAAGTTTTTGCCCAAGCTGTGCTCTTTAGCAAGATTATCTGCGCCATTTTCAATTCCATTAGCAAGTATTGTTAAAACTATGACAATTTCAACTAAGTATAATCCAACAATTAATTGTAAATAATAACTTGGAATTATATTTTGTATCTGGAATAATTCTATTAATGCTGTAAATCCTGTAGCAGCGCCTCCTGTAGCACCTGTTTCACCTCCAGGAGTAATTGCTGTTTCAGATAATTGTGCTGTTAATTTGCCAAGTATTGTTACGATCATTGTTGCTATTCCAATAACAATTCCTGCAATTATTGGAGTAAGAAAACTAATCTGGGATTTCATGCTCGAAATAACTTCGGCTAATAAATCTTTCAATCTTTCATTAACCTGATGAATTCTGTCAATATAAGTTGAAATGCTTATCAGTGATTTACTTACAACTAAAGGTCCTTTTCTAGAACTTTCCAATAAAACCTTCATGCTGCTCTCAATTAAACTGCTTGGATAATCCCAGATTGCTCCATTTTTTTTATTAAAAATGGCTTCTTTAACGCTTAATCCTAATCTTTGTATATTTATGCTCACTTTCCTGAAAAAATCTCCTGTGGGTGTATTAGACATATTCGCTGCAACATCTCCAAAGCCAACTTCAACAGGAACACCATCTCCAATCCTATTTCCTAATTGAAATAAGCTTCCTGCAAATTCCAATTCTAATTTCTTTGTCTCATTTCTTATTACAATTAATTTTCTGCTCCTAATTCTGTAATAAGTTCCTATTCCTAAAGCTATTCCTAAAGGAAAAAATAACCCAAGAATTACTGCACCAAAGCCAAATGGGCCATAACAAGGTTTATTCACGTTGCAAACTAGTCCATTATCTGCCTTGTAATCAAAAAAGTTTAATCCTAATAATGGAAAATCTGGAACAGAAAAAATATTTACCAGTAAAGGAATTATTCCAATTAAAGATACAACAAAAAATATTAAGAAACTTACAAAAAATGGGCTTATCTGAACTTCTCTATTTCTAAGATTAATTATAATGTTTTTGTATTTTGATAATTCTGGATTTTCTGCAATTAAATCAGATTCAGAATAACCCGTAGGCCTTTTGGCAAGTATGTTGATCCCAATTAAATAAACCATTATGGGGAGTATAAGATTATACATTACTAAGAGAACAATTATTTTTACAAAGCTTGATCCCTGCAATAAACTTCCGAATAAAGGAAGAATAACTAAACCAAGAATAGGAAGGATAACCCCAAGCATATGCAATATTGTTATAGGCTCTTTAAGTTCATGTGCATAATGCAGCATTTTTTCATATGTTCCATTAAGCATTACTTCTAAAGCCTTTTCAAGTAACGTAACTCGTCTGTCTTCGCTTGCTTCATATAAACTTCCTTGTATCAAATGAAACGCTTCTACAAATTCAAGATTATAGTCTCTCCATGATTCAAGATAATTGTCTAAACTTTGTTTTATATTGCTAAATCTATTTGTTTCAATATCCCAAAATACTTTCCTGAAATCTAATGACAATGGATTTCCAATATGGTCTGAAGCAAATTTAATTGCATGCTCTAAATTTGAAGTGTGCCTCATATACATTACAATATATAAAATGCATAAAACCATCTGGTTGCTTGCCCTTAATCTCCATCTTGCAGCAATTATATTAGGAATATTTGTTAAAGGCCTTAATAATAAAAAGCTGATTAAGATTAATAGCATGGGAATTAAAGCCAGCTCAATCCTATTAACCAAATATAAATAAATCCCAAGTAATATTGAAAATAAAACTAAAAAAGATATAATAAAAAAAGCGAAGCTGGCTCCACCCTCTGGGGTAATCTGCAAATGCGAAGTTTCTATCGACTTACTTAATTCTTCTCTTTCTTTGTCTTTAACCTTAACCTTTAATAATCTCTCAAAGAAATTGCAGGATGATTCATAGCTTGTTAATGTTCTTGTTAAAGATTCTTCTCTAAAAGTTCTGTAATCTAGAGAATAATTATCATCGGGAGAATAATCTTCAATCATCTTTATATTCTCTTTTAATTTAACCTGATATTTATCTAGAATATCTTTAACATCCTTGTCCATCTTGCCTCTTTTTTAAAACTCTTTTTTCTTTATCTTTTCTTTAATCCATTCATTCCACTCTAAAAAAACTTTATTAGTATCAATATAACCAAGCTCTTCTCTTATTTTATCCGAAATTTCGTGAAATTTGTCATTGCTTAAAATCGCAAATTTAGCCTCAAGCAATTCCTGCATTTTTAATTTCATTGCATACTTTACTAATGATTCTTTTATTCTTGCCCTTAATAAAATATTGTCCCATACAGCGTCCCAGTTTCCTGAAAATTCTTTTACATTTCCTGCAATTGATTTTAAAATTTCAGAATCTCCATTAATTAAATCTTGACTTGGTTTCAACGTGTCTTCTTTTGTATCGTAAGACATTAAATCAACAAAGCCATTTTCTTTTAAAGGATCATCCTGCCAATGCTTTCTTACCTCTGTTATAGATAATATCCTTCTTTTTTTATGCAAACCATCAGCAGTTTTAACAGGATTGCTTACAACAATAATATCTGTTGCCTTAAAGCTTGTCTTTGGAACATTTAAATCATTTACAACTCTGTCATAAACAGAGTAAGGATCTGCTCCATGAATTGTTCCTGCAACAACATTCGCTAATGCTCCTATTCTCATTGCCTCGTAAAGTGCACTCGCTTCCAGGCTGCGAATTTCTCCGACGATTAAACTCGAATCACCTAAACGCAAACTTGTCCTTATCCCTTCATCTGCTCCGAGTTCAGAGCTGGTATGTGTTAATGCACTTCTTACTTTCATAGCTTGTATATTGTATCCAAGTTTCCTCATTGCATCAACCGGGATCTCTTGCGTATCTTCTAAGACGATTATTCTGTATTTCCTCATTATTTCTACTAAAGTGCTGCCGAGCAAAGATGTTTTTCCGGATGATCTTGTCCCGGCAAATAATAATGATCTAGATCCATCTACTAAAAAACCCAATAATCCTGCTGCTAGCGGATTAAACATTTTATTTTTAATAAATAAAGGATAAGTCCATGGATCATCTCTATGTCTTCTTAAAGCAAATGCAAGTCCATTGGGATTTAACGGCTTTGAGATTACAGCAACTCTTGCTCTTGCATTCTTCAATAATAATTCTGTATCCAAAACAGGATTTGCTTCGTCTAATGGTCTTCCAGAACTTAACCTGAATTTAGATGCCCAGGATTCTCCATCTTCTAAGCTTGGAATAATATTAGTTGTACATTCGTCATAATCCTGGTGAACAATAAAGATTGGGCTTTGTCCTATCGGCCCATTAATTGTTATATCTTGTATTTTTTGATCCTGCAATAATGTTTCAATTAATCCAAAACCAATAGTGTATCTGACTAAAATAGCAGATAATTCCTCGACTTCCTTAAAACTTAATTCTAATCCACGATACTCTGCTAATTCCTGGAGTAAATCTCTTGAAATATTGAAAAAAGTCTGTCTCATCTTTTCAGTATCTGTAAATTCTTCTTTTGTTGGCTTATGCTCGATTAATGCCTGTCTTGCTAATTCAAGGATTTCATATTTATCCTCAGAAATTTTAAATTCAGGAGGGCTTACATGATATAAATATTTAATATCTCCTGGAAGCTTTAATATATTAACCTCTGTGTTCTCATCAAGCTTATAAATTTCAATTTCTTCAGCATTTATAGGGAGCTCGGCCATTAGCCTTGTATACATAAAGTCAGGGGTGATCTCTGGATTAAACACCTGCCTGTATAAACTTCTGTCATTTCCTATGCTGTATCCTGGAATATTTTGTTTCACCAAAGAAATTAATTTTGTATTTTCAAATAAGCTTCTTAAATAACTTAATAATCCAATATAAGAATTCCTTAATTTAATCTCATTTGCATCATTTGTTTTGTCCAGATAAATTTTCTCCTCTCTTATTTCCCTTATTAACTGCACATATGCCCCAATAGGATCCTGCTTTAATAAATTTAAAATAATCTTTTGCACTACATTATTCCAGTGCGAGTATTTGCTTTCTTGGGTTATTCCTGCAATATTCAATAATCTTTTTTGCTTTACTAAATGATTATAGAGGTTTGCTACTTCAATTAATAACTGTGTTTGATCATAATTATAGATATAATTTCTTCTCTGATTAAAAATTATCCTAGTTACGTTAGGAACTTGAATTAACAAATCAACAACATAAGACATAACTAATGGATTATTCTCAATGCTTGGAAGATAGCTCCATGAATTTGCATCTATTCTTATCGCATTATCCTGGGCTTCTTTTATAATTTCATAACCTTTACTCTTTTTTTCAAAGGGCATAGCAGAATTAGATTTAATTAATATAAAAACTTATTCTTTCACAAAATAAGAAAGGCTTTTATACTTTGTAAATGTAATTTATACAATAATCAAGAGGTGAAAATGCCTGAATTTCAGCCGGTTACAGCAGACGAAAGAGTAAGAATTCTTGAATCAAGATATTCTTTGATGAGAGACAGGTTATTTTTAATAAACCAGAATATGCTGGCAGAATATAGGAAATTAAATAAAGAAATAAAATTTATAGATGATGGATTAAAGGGGTTAAAGCTGGAAATAAATGATATTAAAAATTTATTGAGAAAATTAGTTGCAGAAATCGATAGTTTTGCAAGAAAAGATGATTTAAAAGTAGTGCAAAAGTATTTAGAGATAATAAATCCAATAAATTTTATGACAGAAGATGAAGTCAAAAAAATAATTAGAGGTGAGCACCATAGGAAAGGAACTTCCAGCAGAGAAAGTTAGGGAATTAAAGGATGAAGGGTTGTCTGATGAAGATATTATAAAAGCACTGCAACCAAGTTATTCTAATCAGGACATTCATGATACAATGAATCAAGCAGGCCAAGACATTCCTGAAGATAATATTTTAGAAGAGCTGGATAAAACAACTCCAGACTTTCCAGAAGCGCATGATGCAAATGAGGGTTTATCAGAAGAAGCTCCTGCTCCCGAGGATAATAACGATGAACTTCTAGAATCTTCACAGCAAAATTATCCTAATTATTCTGTGCAATCAAGCATGTCAAGCGATCAAATTCAAGAAGTAGTTGAAGCAATAATCGATGAAAAATGGGATGATCTTACATCAAAAGTGGGGGATTTAAATTTGTGGAAAGAAAGCATGAATAATGATATAGAAGCTGTCAAGCAGGAATTATTAAGGACGCAGGAAAGGCTGCATAATTTGCAAAATGTTATAATTGGGAAAGTTACAGACTACAGCAAAAATATTAATGATATAAGTATAGAAATGAAAGCATTAGAGCAGGTATTCCAGAGAATATTGCAGCCATTAACTTCAAACATAAAAGAATTGAATAAGGTGACAGAAGAGTTAAAACAGCACAAAAGACATAAGCCTGAAATAATTAAAGAACATAAAAAAAAGAAAGGCAAAAAATAATTTTTTATCCTTTTTCTACGTGCGAAGAAATGAATTTAGCTGCGAATGCTGCAACTACCATTAAGAATAATGCTCCAAGGGTCCTGGGGTGTGTTACTGCCTTTAATCCTTCTGTCGGAGGATCTCCGCTTTGTTCATCTGGAGCTAATCCTGAAAATACTTCCCCAATGGCAATTATTAACAAGATAATTATTATTACGATTACAGTCCAATAAACAACAGGATCCTTAATTGTTTTTTCAACATCTCCTTCTTTTAACCCCATGAACATAAACAAGCTTAATATGAATAAAGCAACAACAACTAAAACAACAAACCATGGGGTAATAAACTGCACAAATTTCAAGGTATCTTGGGAGAATAAAAATAATAATGCCACAGAAAATGCTGCAATTAATTTAAGCCATTTGCTTTCTCCCATTAATTTAAACTTATCAAGAACAGCGTAGACTAAAACAAAAATAAATAAGAAAGTAAATACTGGCAAAAAGAACTCCAAAAACCCCAAATCTTCTAAGATTGTTGCCATTTTAGTTGCTTATTTTCTTCCAACATTTTTGTTAAATCCCTCGGAAAATACTTCCCAGAATGATTTGCCTTTTCCAGCACCTTTATCACTCTTGCCAACAACAGCCCATATTATTATTCCAACAATAATTAATAAAATTAACCAGCTGGTATTATCCTGTATCCAGAATCCTAAGTCTCCTCCGCCACTGCTAAAATCTAAAACTGACGAATCTGGAACTAAAGACCAATAAATTATAAATATAGACGCTATTGCAAATAAAAATAATGCTATCCCTGAGAAACCATTTTCAACGTTAGCGCCGAATAATCCAACTAAAATTAAGAACATTACAGCAACAATTATGAATAATGAAACCTTGGGCAAAAATAAATTCAGTCTATCAACAATTTCAAACTGATTTACAACTATTAATCCAACAACAATTCCAATAATCAAATTAATATTTTTTTTACCTCCTCCAAATAATTTCGTCTTTTCAAGTATAGCAAAAACAATCGTAAATACCAGTAAGAACGGCAATGCAAATTCATAAAATCCTGAAGATTGTAATTGATAAAATATATCTGCGACAGTAGCCATGTTAAGATCCCTCCTTTGTTTTATCTTTTTTATCGTGAGTTATATACCAAATAGCAAGCAGCATTGCCCCTAAAAATAATAATGATGTTATTATTGCAGTATCCCAATTCTCTAATATAAAAAATCCTGCAACTTCTAAATAAGAGTTCCCGTCTGCATCATAAATCGAATTAAGGAAGATTGCAACAACAGCAATAAACATTATTATAACAAACGCAGTATACCATCCTTTATGCTGTGATTTAAAGTTTAATTCTTCTGATTTTAGGAATACACCTATCATTAATAAAAAACTTACTCCCGCAACAACTAAAATTATTATGTTTGGAATGCTTTCATTAATTGTTCTAACAACATTTGCTGTCGCAACAACCAATAATCCAACAACAAATGCAGTCATTGCATTAAGATTTTTATTTGGGATATCTCCTTCTTTTGTTTTTAATGTTCCAAGAATTCTTGTCTTTTCAAGTATAGCAAAAACTAAAGTGAAAACAAGCAAGAAAGGTAGAACTACATCAAATAGTCCAAAATCTCTAAAAAATTCTATAGCCTTTCCCAGTGGAGTTACCATTATCCTCTTTTTTTAGTTTTTATTCCATCATAAGCTCTTCTTTTTGCTGAGTTTCTGCATTCTCGTCATAACTTGGAATTGCATTTTTGCTTATGATAAAAACATCGCCAACAGCCTTTACTAAATTATGAGGCACAATTACTCCCTTGGCTCCGCCTAAAACCTTTGTTAGATAAGAGTTCTTTGTTGCTCTAACCCTCCATCCTGAAACACGATTAGATGCTATTACTGCTTCTTCTACATTGCCAAAGTATAAGCCATCATCAGTAAAGACCTCCATGTCATAAGATTTTGTTACGTTTCTTGTCTTTAATACCATTTTAGTTCCTCCTTTATTATGAAAATAAAACCTTTTAAATATTTAAACCTTTCTTTTCAATCATGCTTGAATATAATAACTTAACTATTATTGGAACTTCGCATATTTCAATAGAAAGTGTAAAGGAGGTTAATAATTTTATTAAAAAGAATAAACCAGAAATAATTGCCTTAGAGTTAGATAACAAAAGATATACTGCTTTAATTGAAAAAAGAAAAAATAATCTAAAGGATATGCTAAAAGTAGGCTTAAAGGGTTATTTAATTAATTTAATAGGTACTTATATTGAAAAAAAACTTGGCAAATTAGTAGGGGTAAGGCCGGGAAGTGAGATGATTACAGCTATAAAATTAGCAAAAAAACATAAATTGCATATTGCTTTAATAGATCAGGACATTCAGATTACGTTAAAAAAATTAAGCAAAATAAGCTTTAAAGAAAAAATAAGAATAATCAAGGATATATTAAAAGGAGCGTTATTTAAAAAAGAGATTATTAAGATAGATTTGAGAGAAGTTCCAAATCAAGAGTTTATAGAAAAAATAATTAACATAGTAAAGCAAAGATATCCTGAAATTTATAATATCCTGATAAAAGAGAGAAATGAGATAATGGCAAAAGCTTTATATAAAATAATAAACTTGGATAAAGATAAGAAAATCTTGGCTGTAATTGGTGCGGGTCATGAAAAAGAGGTTATTAGAATTATCAGAAGCTATAGCAATAATTAAAATAATATTGTTATTAACAATTATTTTTGGTTTTAATGATGGAAGAGAAAGATTTGTCTTTAACTCTTGGTTTACAAATCTGTTTTTAGTATTTTTAATTGTAAGCCTGGTTGTCTTGTTTAATGTTCTTGGATTGAAATTATCTGCAAAATATTATGGAACAGAAATAAAAATGAAAACATGGAATTCGCAGAAATTTAAAGATGCAAATTCTTTGACAAAAAAATTATCTTTAATTTATAGTACGCCGATATTAAATATCATTGTAACACTTTTTAGCAACGGAAGAATTTATTTGGCAAATGTCTTAAGCTTTAACTACAAAAAAGAGGTTTTAGGAAGAAAATTTCAGTACTTAACTTATTTTAACATCGCTGTAATTGTATTCTTTGGCTTATTATTTAATTTAATCTTGATGTGGATATTTAAAATATTTAGTTTTGATTTAGGACTAAAAATAAGCTTCTGGTTTATATTGTTTAACTTAGTTCCAATATCAGAATTATACGGAGCTAAAATAATGTCTGGAAGCGTAACCTTTTACATCTTCTGCTTAATTTTCTTTTTATTGAATATAATTTTGCTGCAATTTGTTAATTCTTTTAGTGCATTATTTGTTTCTTTATTATTCAGCGTTGTTTTATCAACACTGTATTTCTTTGTTTTTCAATATAAAAAAGCCTAAACATCAGTTTCAGTTAGTATTTATATGATTTCTTCTTACGCAAAACAGCCTAAGTTTTTGCGATTAGCATTGTGTCACATAAAAATTTTATTTATTATTTTAGTTCATAAGATTTTAAAAGAGCTAAAATAAATAAAAGGATAACTATTAATAAAATCCTAAGTCCCCCCCGCCATTTCATTTTAAAATCATTTATTGTAAGTTTTTTAATTTTAATCTGTTTTTTAAACTTGTATAATATAATAAGACCAATTAAACCTGCTACTAAAGGAAAATACCCAATATTTTTATTATATATAATCAACTGATAAATTCCAAGAACAACCGAAACGATAGATGCTATTAAACCAAAATTAACAAAAAAATCCCAATAACCTATTTCCCCTAAAAGTTCTACATTTTTCCTCATTTCCTCTTTTTTAGGAAAAGTTTTCAACCCAAATTTATGTTTTAGATACACCCTTTCCAATATTATCAGTATTACTAAGGCTGCAATCGTCGAATATCTAATGTAAGGTATTGAAAATTTATAAAATAAATAAGCTAATATCAAATAGAGTATCGTTTTAATCCAAAGGTATTTGGTCATAATCATAAACCCAAAAAATATTTTCTTAAATATAAGCTTTTCTAATTAAATTTTAAAGAGACCTAGAACAAAAGTATTTAAACTTAAATATATTATTTTACATTATGTTTGAAATAAAAAATGTAGAACCAAGAGAATTTCAGTTGTCTATTTTAGAAACTTGCAAGAATAATAATACTTTGGTTGTCTTGCCTACAGGAATAGGAAAAACATTAATATCATTGTTATTGGCTATAGAAAGGTTAAATAAATTTCCAGAAAGTAAAATATTAATTTTATCTCCAACTAAACCTTTGTCACAGCAGCATATCAACACATTTAAGCATAATACAAACATTGATCATGATAAAATTTTATTATTAACGGGATTGATTGAAGCTAATAAGAGAAAAGACCTATGGCAGAATTCTAAAGTTATTGTAGCTACACCTCAAACAATTCAAAAAGATCTAGAAAATTTAAGAATAGATTTAAAGAATTTTTCAATGTTGTGTATAGATGAATGTATAACTAAAGGTACTTTAATTAAAATTGGAGATGAATCTTATAAAAAAATAGAAGAAATATATAATGATTTTATAAAGAAAAAAGAAAAAACCTACGTGCAAAGTTTAAACTTAAAGAACGGAGAAATTGAACCCACGCTCATTAAAAAAGTACATAAAATTAATAATAAAAATAACATAATAAAAATAACATTAAAGAATGGACAGGAAATAAAAGTAACTGAAGATCATTTAATTTTAATTAATGATAAAAACAGGTTAAAATGGCTAAAGGCTTCGGATATTAAATTAGATAAAAAAATCGTCTATTCTCCTTATATTAAGAATAATTTTTTAGATGGAATTATAATAAAGGATGAAGATGTACTCGATACTTATGGAAAAAGGAAGAAAATCTTATTAAACAGTTCTAAAAATCCGGTACCATTAAGATTGGTAAAAATGTTAAAAGAAGAGGACTTACTGCCGATTAAATACTCAAATCCGAAATTAAAAATAATTGTTTCTTTAATCGGACATATTTACGGAGACGGGTGGTATACAAAAGAAAATGGCCAGCCAAGGGCAGTCGGTTTCTCAGGCAAGATTGAGGATTTAATTAGAATTCAAAAAGATTTAAAGTTACTTAATATAAAACACTCCAATATCTTTTCAAGAAAAACTCATTCTATAATAAACGATTTAAAAAATGGCAGTTTAATTGTGAATGGAACTAGCAATTCTTTTTATGTTTCGCATAATAAATTAACAAGACTTATCGAGGCATTAAATATTCCCAGTGGAGCAAAGACAGGTATTAAAGTAGAAATTCCAAGCTGGCTTATGCATTCTCCAAAGATAATAAAAAAAGAATTCTTGGCTGCTCTTATGGGAAGCGAAGGTTATAAGCCTAAAATAAAAAAATCAACAAGTCAGCCTTATGTTATAAGATTAAGTTTTAATAAAATAGAAGAAATGTATCATAATGGATTAAAATATGCCCATCAATTAAAAAAACTGTTTAAAGAGTTTGATTTACGGTGCAGTATAAAGATAAAAAACGGCAACTTAAGAAAAGACGGCAAAAAAACATTAAAATTTTTAATTACTCTATCAAATTCTGATGAGCAAATGATAAAATTTTTTAAAGAAATTGGATATAAATATAGTTTTGAAAAAAATAAGGAAGGTAAAAAAATATTAAACTACTTATTATATAAAAAATCACATTTAATAATGCGACAAGAACTTTATAATAAGGTTATAAGACTGAGAAAAAATGGGTTAAAATATAAAGAAATTTATACAAAATTCAAATTAAGTAAAAATATTATTAAACATTGGTTAAATAAAGAAAATCCTGTAAAAACCTCTATGAATATAATTAAATTTGATGACTGGATTAAAATTAACAAAAAATCTTATTTCAATTTAGATTATATTGGAATTAAACAAATAACTAAACTAAAAAATCAAGACTATGTTTATGATTTAACTTTAGATAAGAATCATAATTATATAGCCAACAATTTTTTTGTTCATAACTGTCATAGATCTAGGGAAAATTTTGCGAATACCCACGTTGCAAGATTTTATTTCGAACAAGCGTTAAATCCAAGAGTAATAGCTTTGACAGCTAGTCCTGGTGGAACTTTAGATAAAATAAAAGATGTAATGAAGAACTTAAATTTAGATGCTGTTGAGATAAGAAGCGATATTGACAAAGATGTTAAGCAATATGTTCAAAAAAGAGATATAGAATTAATTGAGGTTGAATTAACAAAAGAGATGAAAGATTTGCATTCTATAATCAAAAATGTTTATCTAAATAAAATTGGTGATCTTAAAAAATTAGGATTTACTAAACCAAGTCATTTAATAAATAAAAAAGATTTGTTAATGCTCCAGATGCAGTTAAGAAAAAATTTAAATTCCGGAGACAGAAGCGCATTTTATGGAATTTCTTTAACTGCTTTATTAATTAAATTAGATTATATGCTGGAATTATTGGAAATACAGGGATTAAGATCATTATCCAAATTTCTAGAAAAATTAAAACAAGATCAAAGCAAAGCCGCTAAAGTTATTTTACAGGATAAAAAAATTCAGGAAGCAATTAAAAACTGTAATGAACTAGTTGAAAAAAATATTGATCATCCTAAATTTGATAAATTAAAAGAATTTATTTTAAACGAAATAAAAAATAATAAAAATATTAAAATAATTTTATTTGCAAATTACAGAGATACAATAGATAATATAATAACTGAATTAAGAAAACTTGATGTAAAATGTGTAAAACTTATAGGACAAAATAAAGGATTAACACAAAAGCAGCAGATTAATACTGTAAAAACATTTGAAGAAAGTGATGATAATATTTTGATATGTTCGAGTATAGGCGAAGAGGGTTTGGATATTAAAGGAGTAAATGTTGTAATATTTTATGAAGCAATTCCTTCGGAGATAAGAAGAATACAAAGAATGGGAAGGGTAGCAAGACTAGAAGCAGGAAAAATTATGTTTTTAATAACAAAGAATACAAGGGATGAAGCTTATTTCTGGAGTTCATATCAAAAAGAAAAGAAAATGAAAAAAACTTTATACGGCTTAAAAGAAAAAAATATTCAGGAGTTTCTAAAAGAAGATGAAGACAAGGTGTAAATGGGTGAATGAAAATCCCTTGATGATTAAATATCATGATGAAGAATGGGGAAATCCGGTTCATGATGATTTAATTTTATTTGAATATATTATTCTTGATGCATTTCAAGCAGGGCTGAGCTGGAATACTGTTATAAATAAAAGGGAAAATTTTAGAAAAGCTTTTAGTAATTTTGATCCGATTAAAATTTCTAGATATACCAAAAAAGATTTTGATAGATTATTAAATGATAAAGGAATAATAAGAAATAAAGCAAAGATAAACTCTGCTATAGTAAATGCAGGAAAATTTCTCGAAATAAAAAAAGATTTTGAGTCTTTCGATA
>Ga0209541_10005710_pt1 | contig 21591 bp, 26 predicted proteins | sample RifCSPlowO2_01_FD_184027 | JGI IMG/M metagenome (GOLD analysis project Ga0209541, IMG submission 184027) | Groundwater microbial communities from Rifle, Colorado - Rifle CSP2_plank lowO2_0.1 (SPAdes) (version 2) | ecosystem: Environmental > Aquatic > Deep subsurface > Groundwater | place...
TTTAGCCATTTAGTAGCTACAAGAGACAAGAGACAAGAGACATGCTACCAAGCAGTGACCTATTCTTGATTGGTATTTTGTCCCTTGTTGCTTGTCTCTAAATCCTGCGAATATCTGCTCCTATTTTTTGCAATCTCTCTTCAATTTTTTCATATCCTCTGTCTACTTGGTAAACATTGCCGATTATAGATTCGCCATTGGCGCATAAAGCCGCTACTATATAAGCCATGCCGGCACGCAGATCCGGACTCTCAATCTCGCGGCCTCTTAATATTGATGGGCCCTTAATTTCAATTCTATGGGGATCGAGACTTAATATATCAGCCCCCATTCTTTTTAGTTCATTAGTCCAATTCAAACGGCCCTCATATACAGTTTCATGTACCAAAACTTGGCCCGTTGTCTGTGTTAATAGCACACAAAAAGGTGCCTGTAAATCAGTTGGAAAACCAGGATACTCTCTCGTTCTGATGGATAATGATCTGATTTCTTTTGATGGAAAAACTTCGACAAAATCTTTACCTAATTTCACCTTAATGCCCGCTCTATCAAATATCCCTAATAAACAATCTAGGTGTTCGGGATTGCAGTTCTTAATCTTGATATGGCTTCTTGTCGCCGCCGCTAAGATTGCAAAACTACCGGCTTCAATCCTGTCGGGAATCGTATTGTACTCTCCGCCATTTAAATTTTTAATACCTTTTACCCATATATAGGGCGTGCCAGCGCCTTCTACCTTTGCTCCACAAGAATTCAAAAAATAAGCCAAACTTACTACTTCAGGCTCACAGGCGCAATTTTTAAGAATCGTCTCTCCTTCAGCAAAACATGCAGCCATCATTAAAGCTTCAGTCCCGGTAACACTGATGTTCGGGAAAACAAATTTAGCTCCCTTCAATTTTTTAGCTGAAATTGTGTAGAGATTTTCGCCATGATCGATTCTGGCTCCTAATGCTTTAAATCCATCAATAAAAACATCAATGGGCCTCTCGCCTATTACACATCCCCCAGGATGAGGAAACGTCACCTTGCCTAATCTGACTAAAAGAGGTGCAGCAAGAATTATCGACGCTCTTAATTTCTTGGCTATTTCGGGATTTATAATATAGGTATTTATTTTCTTGGCCGTCACTACATATTGGCTCTCTTCAGGGTGTCTTACCTTAACACCCAAGTTTTCCAGAAGCTCCACCATTCTCCTGATATCTTCAACCTCGGGAACATTTTTTATAACCACATCTTGAGAGGTGAGCAATGCCGCACCAAAAGCTTTAAGTGCCGCATTTTTAGCCCCTTTTACCTCAATAGTACCCTTTAATTTTTTACCGCCGTTAATGATAAAGTTGGGCATGGAATAATGAGGTTATCTCAAAACCCTCTTTCGAGATAACCTCAGAGAATATATCCCTATTTTTAATAATTATCAAATGCTGGGAAATTTAGAAATATATGTTAAAATATTAGCTATGACCAAACGAGTTAAAAGGTGGCTTTTCTATTCTGCTGTGGCAGTTTTTTTGTTGTTAAGCTATGTGGTTATCTTATATGCTCAAGGTTATAAGTATAGCTTTAAAGAAACTAAATTTTTAAGAACCGGAGCAATAGCCTTAAAAGCTAATACAGCGGCAAGAGTATTCTTAAATAGTAACCTAGAAGGAGAAACTTCTTTTTTTAATAACTCTTTTAGCGTCGACCGGCTCTTACCTGGAAGATACAAGATCACTGTTCAAAAAGATAATTATTCAAGTTGGTCAAAGAATCTCACCGTAGAGGGTGGCCTGGTTGTTGATTTTTCAAATATATTGCTTCTGCCCGAAGAAGGAGAGGAAGAGCAAGAATTATTCGAGGAAGTCAGGTTATTGTTTAAAGAACTTGAACCGATAGCTACCTTAAAACCAACACTTATCTCGGAGATTACTGATGGATCTTTTGTTGTAGATTTAAAAAATCAAAGACTTCTTCGGAGGATCGGTGGAGAATTAGAGGAATTAGCCCAAAACGTCGGAGGATTCAGGCTATCAAAAAACAAAAATAAAATTGCCTGGTGGACAAATAATGAAATCTGGGTAATGTGGCTTACAGACCAAAATTATCAACCATTTCATAAAAAAGAAGGTAGGGAGTTAATTACTCGTTTTCAGATATCAATCCAAAATGGGACCTGGTTCAGGGGTGAAGATCATTTAGTTCTTGAGCTTGAACAGATCGATTCAAAAGGCCGACCCTATTCAATATATAGAGTTATCGAGACAGACAAAAGAAACGGAGTAAATATTATAGAGCTGTAGTCTCCCCCATCTTTAAACTATTTCACAGTGATATAAAGAACTAGAGAGAAAATGTTTTTCACTATTTTATCTCTTTTGCCATTGTGGGGCTTTCCTTGCCTTCTTCAAGCCATATTTACGCCTTTCCTTAACACGCGAATCGCGAGTAAGAAATCCTGCTTTTTTTAGTTTTTTACGAAAATTAAGGTCAAACGCAACTAAAGCTCTAGCAAGACCATGCTTAACTGCGTCAGCCTGACCAGACATTCCTCCTCCATTAACTTTTACAGTAGCTTTGAATCTGTTAGTAGATTTGAGCTTCCTGAGAGGAGATTCAACGATAGTCTGCAAATTTTTGTCGGTGAAATAATCACGATAGTCTTTATCGTTGACCTGAATGATAGCAGAATCACCATCAACGGTATCGGTTGATTTCTTAGTGAAAAGCCTGACAATCGCCACAGATTCTTTTCTTCTGCCAACAGTTTGATAATACTTCTCCTTCTTGAGGTTCTTATCTTCAGCGGACTCCCTGGGTTTCTCGGCAGTTGAATCCAATTTAGTTTCTTCTTCCAATCCCAACGATACAACCTTGGGAGTTGTTTCTTTTTTGACTTTCTTAGGTTTCAGGGAATTCTTAGTAGCCATAGCTATTTACCAAATTTTAAATTCCTGATGATTTTAGCTCTTAATCGATTTTGAGGCAACATCCTGTAGACCATCTGGCGCAAAACCCACTCAGGTTTGCTCTCCCACAATTCTGAGAGACCCCTGGCCTTGATACCGCCATGGTAACCAGAGTAATGATAGTATTTTTTAGTATCAAACTTACTCCCGGTAAATTTAGCCTGTTTAAGGTTTTTGATTATTACCTCGTTAGTGGGTAATTTATTGGGTTCATAAGAAGCAAGATTTTTACCACGTAAAACAAAGGCTATTTTACTAGCTAACCTCCCGAGTGATTGATCTGTGGCATTGAGTATATATTTCATAATTTATTAAAAAGTCATTGCGTAAATTCCACAATCGCCATTTCCGAACCATCGCTGATCCTTCTTCCAAGCTTGAGTACTTTGGTATATCCGCCTTTTTTATCTTTAAATTTAGGCCCTATTTCGACAACCAGTTTCTTAACTGCCTTATCTCCAATAGAATATCTTAACAAACGGCTTGAGGCCAAATCTCCTTTCTTAGCTCGATTTACTAGTTCATCGGCAAACCTAGATAATAGTTTAGCCTTAGCAACCGTAGTTTTGATCCGGCCGTGATCTATCAATGCCGTAGCTAGCGCCTTAGAAAGTGCTTTGCGTTGATTTTTCTCTCTCCCAAATTTTCTTTTATTACCTCGTCTCATTCTTGGTTAGTTATTTTTTATTCTTAGCTTTTGGTTCTTTTTTGCCGCCCTGAGAAAGACCCGTCTTTAGCAACTTGGCCTCCTTTTCTTCTTTAACCTCTGGCACAACAACCTCGGAAACAACCCTAAAATGATCCGTAATAATAGTTGCTGCATCTTTTAAAGCTTGCTCGGGAGTAATCGTTCCATCTGTTTCAACTTCAATTGTTACCTTGTTGTAATCGATTCTCTGGCCAACTCGAATATTTCCAACAGAAAAATTTACAGATTTTACAGGAGAGAATATAGCGTCAATAGCAATAACTCCTATAGGCAGTTTTTCCTTCCTTTGCTGTTCAACGGGGATATAACCAACACCCTTCTCGATTTCCAATTCCATGTTAAATGAAGTCTTTTTGTCCGTTAAAGTAGCTATGCGCTGATCTTCGTTTATAAGCTCAACGTCAGAACTAAGTTTTATATCCTTCCCGGTTAGTTTCTTTTCCCCATTTGCTTCCAGAGTAAGCTTAACTGGACCATCTCCATAAAGTTTAAAGCGAAGCTTTTTGACATTAAGAATAATCTCGATAACGTCTTCTAAAACGCCACTGATGGTGGAGAATTCATGTTCAACGCCTTTTATCTTAATTGAAGTCACTGCTGCACCCCTAAGCGAGGAAAGTAAAACCCTCCTTAATGGATTAGCAATAGTTGGACCATATCCTGGCATAAGAGGTGAAATCTCAAAAGTGGCTTTATTCTCCTCTTGTGAGATGACCTTAATTTGTTCTGGTAGTTGCATTTGTTAGAAACAAGCAACAAGTGACAAGGTACCAAGCAAGAATAATTTAGTTACTTGGTCGTATGTCTCTTGTCTCTTGGTCGCTATTACCTACTATAAAATTCAATAATTGATTGTAAGTCCTCTAGTCTTAACCCACTTCCTTCCAGGGTCGGGTGAGCTTTTAATTTTGCAGTAAATTTATCCTTATCTAGCTCAATCCAATTCGGAGATTCATGGCCTTTAAACCATTGCGGCATAAGCAAGGAAAAGTATGGTGACTTACGACTTCCCTCTCTAATGCCTATGGTATCTCCTATCGAAACCTGACACGAAGGAATGCTGACTTTCTTACTGTTCACCAAGATGTGACCATGAGAGACTAATTGCTTGGCCTGATCGCGTGATTGAGCAAATCCGCTTCTAAAAACTACGTTATCTAATCTAAGCTCGAGTTTATTTAAAATACTTTCGTAGGGTTCTTTCTTGGAAGCAAGGGAGCTTTTTATATAACCCTTGAACTGTTTTTCCAGAAGACGGTAGATATTCTTGACTTTCTGCTTTGACCTCAATTGAAAAGCATATTCGGAAGGTTTCCCAGATCTTTTTTGACCATGCAATCCAGGCGGGTAGGGTTTTCTGACAAGGGCAGACTTTTGAGAATGCGAACGCTCCCCTTTCAAAAAAAGTTTTTCTCCTAATCTTCTTTCAATTTTTTCTCTTGGACCAGTATATCGTGCCATAATCGCTTCGCTTTATATTATCTTATACCCTCCTGGGTTTTCTCCTCCTGACTCCATTGTGTGGGACAGGAGTTTCATCCATGATTGAACTTATATTCAATCCGCTTGACGCAAGACCTCGCATAGCAGCCTCTCTTCCTGGACCGATGCCCTTAACAATAATTTTAACATTGGTCAAATTATATTTCTTGGCTTTCTCAAAACAATCCTTGGCTACTAAATTGGCAGCATAGGGAGTAGATTTTTTTGTACCTTTAAAACCCAACGAACCAGCCGAAGACCAGGCAATAACTTCACCTTTCAAGTCTGTGATTGTCACCAATGTATTGTTATAAGAAACTGAGACATAAGCCACTCCATTGATAACCTGCTTCTTGGCGGCCTTTTTAATAACCGAAAGAATCGCCTGTTGAGAGTCAGCTTGCGATCCAGTATCTGCTTGTGTGATTATTCTTTTTTTACCCATATTGATAAGCTGGTTTAAAACTCTATGTTTTCTCTGAAGTAGATTTTCTTCCTGAACCCATTGTTTTTCTTACATTTCCTCTGAGCGTTCGTGAATTCGTCTTTGACCTTCCATGAATAGGAAGTTTCCTTGAATGACGAAGGCCACGCCAGGCACCCACCTCTTTCAGTCTTTTTATATTCTGACCTATCTCTCTTCTAAGGTCTCCTTCTACACGGTAATTTCTTTCGATAATCTTTTGAATTTTATTTAACTCCTCGTCGCTAAGATCTTTCGTTTTCTTATTGGGATCGATATTAGCTGATTTCAAGATCAAGGCACTCGAAGACAAACCCACTCCATAGATATAAGGCAGTGAGTATAATATTTTTTTACTATCTGGGATTGTTAGACCTAATATACGAGCCATGGTTAATCACAAACAAGGACTACCCCTGCCTTTGTTTATGCTTAGGATTTTTACATAGACAATAAAGCCGGCCCTTTCGCCTTACCAATTTACAGTTATTACACATTTTTTTAACAGAAGCACGTACTTTCACGATAATTGTCTATGGACGCAGCAATGGCTACAATCTTCTAATTATTCTCCCCCTTTTCCCATCTGGACTTAATTCCAACGAAACTTTATCACCAATCATGACTTTTATATAATTCATCCTCATTTTACCGGCAAGATACGCCAAAACTTCCTGGCCGTTTTCTAGCTGAATACGAAATTGGGTATCAGGCAAAGCCTCGACAACAGTTCCTGTAACTTTTTCTTTTTCTTGATTCACCTATTTTTGATATTGGTTGAGAAGTAGCGAGTTATCTAAATCCGCTTAAAAATCGCGGCCCACTTCTCTAAAGCCTCATAAGTACTAGAAACCCTAGAATTACTTGGCCTGCTTATAGTAGCAAAGGGCGATCTTTGTGTCAATATTCAAACTCAAATTTTATCTTGTCTTTATTAGTAGGCACTTTATAAACCCAGAACGGAGATAAAAGTACCCTCGCTGAAGATATATCCTCAATATCCTTTAGGTAATCTCTTATCTGTTTTTCATCCTTGCCTATAAGGTCCGTGACCATTTTTTGCTCATCTATCACGCTGTAAGCTGAACCCTTAACAAATATCGTAAACTCAAGTACCTTCTGGTCTTTATCAAAAACTATATCTTTAAAATCTATTTGGAGTTTATCCGGAAAGATTTTAAAACTACCGGCACTATTTAAAAACTTGCCTATCAGTTCATATAGATCGGCTTCTTTAAAACCAACAATCTCAACGTGGGCCATTCCACTAACCGTAAAAGAATCCACAGCTTCATCTATCTGAGCAGTTGAAGTAACTTCTTTTATGACCGGACTGGGCACATTTAAAATTTTGAGGCCGGCCGATTGATTCTCAAGTTCACTCGCAGCTTCATCCAAAATTCTCTCCTCCACAACTTTCTTAGCATCCATATAATCTTTTTCTGTGACTATCTTAGCTTTACCCACAATACCACCTTTCATCGGCTCCTTAGATAGACCATAAAATTTACCATAACGATCGAGGTCTCCTTTTTCTTTGAATGCCAGGATGAAAAACTTGCCAGGTTCAATGTTGTAGGCATTACCTGCTTTATCAGCGATAACTTCAACTTCAATCGAACCAGGAATTATTTCTCCATTTTGAACTTTGGTACCAGGCACTATGATCGTCTTTAGTGTTCTAAAAATAAAACCGCTATTGGATTCAAATCTGGTTGTCGCAATCAAAGTCTGCGGTGTTGTTCCATAATTATTGTATACGGTAATTTTGCCTCGAGATTTTTGAGCAACATCCCTCTCGCCCGTAGCCTGGAAGGCTTGATCAATCTTCTTATCAATTGAGAATAATTGGCCAGGAATTTTTTTCGAAACAGAATCAACCGTTGAAAACTTGTCTGAGGTGAAAATCTTTAAGCTAAAATCTAGCGTATGAGCCTTAGGTTTTATGAAAATATCCGCACTGCCAACCGTAATATAAACAACGATCGCTAGAATCACTATAGACAAAATACCAAATACAGTGGTTCCTTTTTTAGACAGTAAATCTAACTTTGGCCAGCCAGATTTGAAATTCTTAGACAGATTAAAGTTTATTGATTTTTTAGAAAAGCTTGGGAAAATATCATCGACTTTAGATCTCGATCCCCAAACATCTTGAATATCATCAATTATGCTTTTATCCACAGCTTTTTGATCTTTTGTTTTTCTAATACCAACCCTAGCTGCCTGTTCAGTTTTTTTAGAAATTTTTACAGTCACTGCTTCGTCATCTATTTGAGGCCTTATAATATCAGCCATTGCTCTGTTCTTTTTTGTAGTAGCCTTTACCAATTCAACCATCGGCTGTTCACCAGAATTGTCGTGTGATATGGAGTCGGGGTTAGATTCGCTGGAGTCAGAAGCAACAACATCATCTCCTTCTCCTTCGGTGGATTCTTTACCTTCGCGATCGTCATCAATCTCAAAAGAGTCATCCTCATTATCGATATCATCGTCAACATCAGCAACCAACCTAGTTTCTACTTCCTGCCTTGTTCTGCCTCCGTTAAAACTCTTATTGGCGGTAAGAACAGTGAAATTGTATTGGAGAGCAAGCTCGTTAATCTCAGAATTAGATGTTAGCACTAAAACCTCCTTATTCTGCTTACTTGCTTCAATTGCAAGCGCGGCAAAACTACTCTCGCTATTAAAAGCTTGGGACTTCTTAGGTAGAACGAGAACGACTTCATCGGCGGAAGTTTCTGTGAATAAATCCAAAACCTCCTCAAATTTATCATCCTTGAGAATATTTATTATCTTAGTAGACATCTCAAATTTATTATAACACGATTACCCTAGCCCAATATCAACAGAGCTTCGGAGGAGTAGGATTAGAACTAGCATCACTTGAGCGGAGTCAATTTGATGCTAGTTCTAATCCTACTCCCCAAAATTTTATAAACATCTTCCACATTTTTTACTTCCATAAGCTTAGACCTAAGTTCCTTGGCTCCCTGCCAATTATGGATATAGATCTTAAAAAATCTTTTCATAACATCGAAATTTTTTCCCTCGGGCCAAAGCTTTTGAAAGTTATCGAGATGTTTTGTCAGCAATTTTATTCTTTGACTCGGTGAACTGATATTTTTCTCGGCAAAAAACCAAGGATTCTGAAATATGCCCCGCCCGACCATTATCCCATCGAGGTTGTGTTTTTTTGATTTTTCTCGAACGTCATCCATATCCGCCACGTCACCGTTACCGATTATCAACGGCCCCGTTGATAATCGTCCCGAGAGGCTCTGCTCGGCAATTTTTCCTATCTCATCCCATCTGGCTGGCACTTTAGACATTTCTTTTCTCGTTCTACCATGAATGGTTAGAGCAGATATTTCTGTATCTAGCAGATTTTTTATCCAATCAGGCTCTACCTTGTTAAATCCGAGACGAGTTTTAACTGAAACAGGCAAAGAGCCCGCTCCTCTGATGGCTTCTTTTATTATTTCCTTAGACAGCTTAGGATTTTTTATAAGAGCCGCTCCCGCTCCTTGTTTTTCTACGGATTTATCGGGACAACCCATATTTATATCTATGCCATCAAAACCTAATTCTTGAGCTAGCTGAGCACATCTATACATATTCTCTGGGTTTGCTGTAAAGAATTGGATAACAATCGGCCGTTCGTTTTCGGTAAAATATAATTCGCCCTTGAATTTCTCTGAACCAATAGCACAGATGCCGTCGCAAGAGATAAATTCGGTGAAAAAAACATCGGGACGACCAGCCTCAATTATCACTTGCCTAAACGCCCAATCGGTCACATTGGCCATCGGAGCTAAAATAGTGAATGGCCTATTCAGTTTTTGCCAAAAATTTTGATTCATAAAAAATTAGCTTTAGCTATTCCCATTTCGCAGACCATATTATCATTTTACCAAAAACCTAAAATTTATGGAGAAAATCCCGCAGCCCCACCTCTTTTGAATCATTATGACGAATGGGTGGTACTCAATAAATAATTATGAGATTTTCCTGGGAACCAGATTGGGATGGTCCGGAACGGCCAGCAAGCCGCATGGCCGGACCAGGGAATCCCAATCGGTCAGAGAAAATAAGTAATTATTTATATGAGTACCCCATGAGGAATCCATGATGAAAAAGGGGTGGGGCAAGAGGGATTATTATAGATTAAGGAGAAAATTTTCCAGTGCTAAGCGGTGATTGTATTGAGGTTGAGAGACTATGGATGAAAGCAAAATAAGATTTTTGACTATTTTTTCATTTTTTGGAGATTGGCGAAGATGAGCTGAAACCCAGGTGAGCCAGTAATCTATCCGAGGCTGATAATCCCCTTTTTCGTGAATTTTTTTTGCAAAGTCTATCCTTTCGAATATTCCCGAAGAAAGAAGTTTACGCAAATCATCAATTGATTTTTTTGCCGAAGCAAGACTACCGTCTTCCATTAGATTATTTAACAAACCCATTCTACCCCCGGCTAATTTTATCATAAAATCTCTATCTTCTTTTTTTACTTTTTTGTTTTCAGAAATATGTTTTTCAATTAATTGATTATCGGCTGGTAAAAACCTGACTTCTTCGCATCTTGAAGAAATCGTTGGTAAAACTAAGCCCGGCATTGAAGTAACCAAAATCAGAATAGAAAAAAGGGGCGGCTCTTCAACGATCTTCAGTAAAGCATTGGCAGCCTCGGCTGTCAGAGAGTGAGCACCATCAATAATGCATATTTTATAGGGCCCGCTATAGGGCTTAAGGTAGAAAAATGATTTTAAAAGTCTTGAATCTTCAATATGTATCTTGGATTCACCATCTGAAACTTTAGGAGCGATTAACCTGAAATCAGGATCATCAATCATCTCTCTTCCATTTATCATTCGGGCTAATTCAAGAGCAAAAGTCCTCTTGCCGATCATATCAACACCGGTAAACAAATAGGCATGACTAAGAGCATTATTCTTAATAACGTTCTGAAAATATTCCTTTTGTTTATCATGACCGATTATCATGTTCTTAATCCATATTTCCTTAATAACTCCTCAGCTATCTTATCTGCTGCATCGGGCCTGGCAAATGTTTTTATTTTTTCTCTAACCAAACTATAATTCTCAGGCTTCAATAAATTATCAATTTCCCTAACTAAACTCTCTCGATTTAAATTGTTTTCTTCCATCAGATATGCTCCATAGTAACTAAACTCAAGAGCGTTTAAGTATTGATGATTTTTGGATGATTGGTGAATGGGAACTATTATAGCAGGCTTCCCAACTTGAGCAATTTCAAAAAGAAGCCCTGAGCCCGCCCTAGAAACAATGATGTCTGTAATCGAATATGCCAAAGAAAGGTGTTCTTCGTCAAGAAAAGGATAGAGTCGATAATACCTCTCTACTAATTCGCCGTATTGCCCCAACCCTTCTTTAATCAGACTCCCAACCTCGTTCTTAAAATTCTCGTAGTTTCTATCGCCACATTGATGAATAATATTAAATTTACGAGACATTACCGCCAAGCTACCTAAAACTACATCGTTTAAGACTCTAGCTCCTTGGCTACCACCAATGATAAAAATAGTCGGCCTTTCTTCGGACAAATTAAAATAAGCTCGAGCAACGTTTTTACTTCCCCTGGCTAAACTCTCCCTAGACGGATTTCCAGTCAACATAGTTTTCGATCGATTAAAATATTTTTCCGCATTTTTAAAAGACAAGAAAACTTTTTTAGCAACCTTGCCCAAAATAATATTGGCCAGCCCCGGAACCGAATCTGACTCATGTACAAACACCGGTACAAAAAATAACTTTGCCACAAGAGCTGGGGCAACTGAATCAGCGCCTCCTTTAACAAAGACGATATCTGGCATAAACCAGAACAAATACCACAAAGACTGAAAAAAACCCCCTAAAAACCTCCCGATATCAAAAAAGTTATCGATACTTAAATATCTTCTTAGCTTACCAGTTGGTATAGTTTTATAAGGTAGGTTGCTTTCTTCAGCTGCTCTCTTTATGAAACTACCTCCGAGCATCATCAATCTAAGATCAACTCCTAGCTCAGAAGCTCTCTTCTTCAAAGATTTTTCAACAGCAATAAGCGGATAGACATGTCCACCTGAACCACCACCAACGAGTAAAACTCTAAATTCCATTTTATTTTCAGACTAAGTTTATGGTTCCAATACGCCCTCGACTTCTCCTTCCACGGATATTACCACCTCTTCGATCCCGGGAAATTGTTTTAGAGTTTCGGTTATTTGGGAACGAATTGCCTGAACCTTACATGAGCCGGCAAAACCCTTGTTGAGTTCGGAATTAAAATCAACCATGGCAACACCGTCTTTAATGGTTATTCTTTTAATCCCCGCATCCTTACTTATAGAGGTGAAAAAGCCTTTTTTCACCTCATCTTGAGTTGGACCGCTCAAAAGCTCAGCGAGGGCAAGATAAGCGATCTCCCCAAGTATGCTTGTGTCATAGCCCTTGATAACAGAAATATTCCTCTCCGTAGGATAGGTTTTGTCACAATACAAAGTTTCAGGATCAGTTATATTATTCGAGAAAAAAACCTTAACTACATTATATTTATCGTAATCGAGGCCAGATTCAGAGAAAATTGAATTTTTACTATTTTTATCTTTAACGCCAAAAAGAACGGCCATTAGAGAAGCGCCGATAAAAATAGCAGCTGCAAAAACCAAAAGAGCAATTTGATATCGTTTCATGGACTAAATTATATCATTAATCTTTCCTTCTTTAAAATTCTAGATTTTTCCTGAACTCCACGATTATACCCGCCCGTCCTCCCATCGCTCCTTATGACTCTGTGACATGGAGTGTCTGGATCGTAATTCTTATTTAAAATATTGCCCACCGCCCGATAAGCCTTCGGCCTCCCGGCCAGCTTTGCCACCTCTTTATAGGTCAAAATTTTCCCGTGGGTATTTTCTTGATGACAGCATATATTTTTTGTTGAAATTCAGTCATATCTTTTTATCATTCTAATAAAAATACTGGCAATAGGCCAGTTTATGTAAAAAGTTCTATGAAACTAATGAGATCTTCTTCGAGTAGTTTTTGATTACCCTGAGCAAAGTAATAAAATTCTTTAGGAAAACGATTAGGATAATAAGCCGGACGACTATCGTCACTTTCCAACCTTCTCTCTAAGAAATCACAGAAATAGTTGGGCAGTAATCCTTTACTAGTTCCAGCCATTAGCCACTCTCGAATTTCCTTTAATGGCTGCTGCCCATCCTGCCAATTAATAAGCTTGATCACCAAAGACCTAACAGGAGTAAATCTTTCTGAGTTATCATCCACGGTTTTTACAAGTAAGTAGATTCCTTCAAAAATAGGAACCTCATCAGGTTCTATCACTTGTTCATACAGTAATTTGTGGCCAGCAGGTACTAAATTACTCAAAGAACTAAGAAGCTCGTTCTGTTCGTCAATAACACGAAAGACTACACTCATAAAACTCTCCTTATCTAGTAACAGTCAAAATGATATCATGCAATTATTGTGCGTCAAGCCGTTGCTTCAAATAGCATAGCCCTGGCTCTTTTGAATCCTTGATAAAAAAGAGGGGGCGAGAGGGATTATTTAATTAAAGTACCTGAGACAACCTCTGATTCCGGCACAATTAGCACCGGTCCCGTCTCATCATTTGCCGCCAGAAGCATGCCTTGCGATTCATGGCCCATTAGTTTTCGAGGTTCAAGATTAGCGACAACTACAATCTGTTTACCAACTAAAGTTTCTGGTGCATATACCGTACCAATACCGGCGATTATCTGACGCAAGTTAGATAATCGTCCTGAAGAGGCCTCCGATGAAAGACTACCCATATCGACTTGTAACTTGACTAGTTTATCCGAACCTTCTACTCGGATCGCTTCTAAAACTTTAGCCACCCGCAAATCTAATTTTTTAAAATCATCATAGGCTATTATTTCCATATCGATTTAATATAATTTTTTATTATAAATATTCAAAACAAGCTTGCCTTCACGGCCTAGCTTTGGATCACCCCGATAAACCGTCACTCCACAATTGATTGGTTTATCTGATTTATCAACTTCGATAAATTTTTCAGGAAGCCACCTTTCAAGATTGGCCCGCATCGACATAAGTGTTAAATGGTGTGAGATTAACAAAACGTTTTCCCCAGCGTTTTCTCTGATAATTGTAGAAATAAAACTCTTAATTCTGTCTCTAACATCGGCCTTGTTTTCTCCGTTTAAATGACGATAAAAATAATCCCCTTCCTGCTTAAACAGCAGCCCCTGTATTGGGTTTAGGGCAGAAAAAACTCTCCAATCATTATAGAGGGTCTGAAGTCCATGCTCTTGTTCTCTTATTCTTTCTTCAGATACAGATTTTACCTTTGATAGCTCGGGCCAACCCTCAATCAATCCCCTTAATGTTTCTTTAGTCCTCAAATAGGGGGAAAAATAAATAACATCGGGCAGAGTTATAACTTTTTTTAATTTTAAGCCGGTGTTCTTGGCTTGCTCAAATCCTTCTTCAGTAAGAGGAGTCTGATAATCACTTACTTCAAGTCTTGTCTTTCGCCATACCTTCCTGGCCAAAGTGATTAAATTCTTGCTGGGCCAACCATCATCTTCAGCTTTCCCGTAGTCCTTTGCAAAAACTTCCAACAACTCATTGTAGTCTCGATCTTTCAACTTCTCTTTCTTCAAAAGGTTATAGGCTGATTCACCATGTCTTACAATTGTGAGGATATTGGGCCACTTCATTTGTACTTTAAATTTAATATATCTTAGAATTAAAAGCAAAATATAAAAGCCGAATTTATTTAACTCGGCTGTTTTTTCTCCAGGGCCATTGACAGATAGCTCCCTTCGACAATATCAGAAATGTTGAAACCAAGCTGCGCCGCCAGGTGCATAAGCTCTTGGCTATGATCCTGGTCAGAAGACCCAAGGACCCGTATTTCTGTATAATCACCTAGACCCTCAATCGTGTCAACATGTATAGTAAATAATCCGGCTCGACCATGATTAAGTTCGTAACAATCTCTACTTTTTTTAAGAACTAGAATGACAGGATATAGTTTACATCTTTTTTCTGCTTCTTCAGGATTAATGTCGAATGTCAAAGGTCGACGATGAGAAAGCCACCTATCCTCGGCAGGTCCTTTATACATAAACTTTAAGCCACGGTTATCTTTTCTTATTTTTTGGATCTTATCGAATACGCCGTCCAGATCGCCTACCCCAGGAGTGGAATCAAGATAAGTATCTTCCTGCTCAAGAGTTCCTTCAAATTGCCAGCCTTGACTTTCAAGCTGTTCTCTTGAAGGCTGTCCTTTCAATTTCAATTGCTCCTCGAAATTAGCGGAAAGCTTAGCTTGCTTCTCCAAAAGAGTTGAAGAGTAAGACATGAAACGGGAAACCGGAACGGAGAACCTCCGACAAATGGTGGGCAGAATAAACCTCATTATTTCCATACCCATTTCTTTCACGCTCACACTTGAGGTATCAACATGAAATATTGGAAGACCAGGCACATTCCTATTAACACCGTCAAGAACAGTCTGATAAATATCAAGTTCTTCAGCCATGCTTTTTTCATTCATTTTAGAACCGCGTTCCTGGGTCAATGAACCTTCAAATTCTCTTTTCATTGCCGCCTCAACAGAACAAGTACAAAATATGAAAGAATCAACAAGGTCTTTTTTCAACAACTCGTAAACTGATTTATTCATAATTTGTACAAATTCATCAGTGTAAGTACCTTTTCTTCTGTCCATTTCATACCACTTGAGCATGTCTATCAAACCACGACTTAGAGGTACAAAATGCATTCTAGGATGAAAGGCGTTATGCAACAGATACGCCTCTACACCATTTAGATGAGTCGCCTGCATAAGGAGCGGATCGCTCGTAAGCCTATTCCTGACATCCTCTAATTCAGCCGTCTCAGGCGGACAAAAACCTTTCAGACCGTTGCGCTTAAAAACCTGCTCTAATCTTCCGGTTACAGTTGTTTTCATTGTCTTGGGCAGACCAAACAAATCAATGAGTATCGTTTTAGGCACGTCCTCATCTTTGGCAAATTTAACGTTTATAGTTTCCTTAACAGCTCTAAGCATTACTGCCATTTCTTCTTCAGAAAAATTCTCTGGGAATGGTTCAGGTAAAATACTAAAAGGCCTAGTCATCGAACTCCAGTCGCTCATAATAATTCCCTTTTGTTAGAGAACATCTTAATGGATTGAATCTACAAAAAATCAAAGATTGGGTCAAGGAAAATGGTGTATTGAGAATTTCATTCTTATATTCTATACTTGACCGACTATCGACCTTTTACAAGTAAGGACATGTAATGCCTGAATGGCAGATTACTCCGTCAGAATATTTTAAACGGCTGGATCTTGACATTAGCCAGCTTGAAGAAAAACTAAACCTCCCAAGCATTGAGGAAATAACTAAAATTATACCCCTTCGTGATATTCATAAAATTACTTCTTTAGTGCCTATGAGTTTTGATCTTCTCTTGTATCTGCTTAGAAAAATACCCACCCTAGACGGCAGATATCCCTTTACCGAAACTTCGATCAGTATGACCAGAATGGATCCACGTAATTTAAAGATCGGTCAAAAATTCGTTTATAGGGAAAACTATTTAGGATTACTCGAAGAAGTTCCTGATATATTCCAAAGGTTTGCAGTAACCCCCGGTGGATTGGGGGATCTCGGCGCTTACTTCGTCTTTGGACTGAATGGAAATAATGAACCTGCACTAGCTTGTTATATGCCTCCTATAATCGAGAAGCATGGATCAGATCTAATCGTTATGGATGGAATCCACCGTGATTATATAGGCAAACAGACCGGCCTAGCCCTCACAGTTATAGTGGCTGAGAATATTTCGCTTCCCTTCCCCTGTTCCGCTAAGAGTTGGTCAGATATAAAAGTTATTTCATTGTCTGAAAAACCAAAGGATATTAACGAAAGATATTTTGACTTGAAAAAAGAGTTGTTTAGAGATTTAAAATATCTTGGTATCGACGGATAATATACGAAACGAATTATAAAAAGACCCTCATTTTGAGGGCCTTTTGATTTTCTAATGAATACTTGTACTGCCTAAATCCAAATAATGTTCGTAAACATCCCTTCTAAAAAGAAAGGGGCGTGAAGTAACATGGACAAAAATAACGCCACAATATCTCACTTCTATTACATAATCGCCGCCCATTTGTGAACGAACAGTCATGATTTCCGCCCCCGGCTCCTTATATAACTGAAGCATTTCCGACCTCTGAACATAAGACTTCTGATCACCGCTTAAGACAATGCTTATTTTTGCAAGTTCGACTAGCTGATCAATATCAACCTCGCCAACTACCTCAAAATCTTCCCTCTCCGTCGAGCTCATTACACCCTCCATCCGCTGAATTAACCTTTAGGTTATACAAGTGTTCAGTTATAAAGTCAAATTTTCGAGGTTACTATCGCATCAATTTCTTCGAGAATTAGTCAGTAATTAAAGTGGGCAGATCTCCGAGGCAACTTAAGAGTTCATCCGATTCACTCCAGCCACATTGGCCATTAGGTCGACGTTCACATCTCGCATCTTTGTAACAAGTATATTCGGGTAAAAATTCGCATGTAGTAACCACTTCTTCTTCCGCACATATCTGGCCGGAGCAACCAGTAATCATACACTCTGGCAGTTCAGACCTAACCGATTCTGATGTGGGCTGGGGACTTTCAAGATGATTTAAAATATTTCTTGGCCAAAGTAAAACTACAGCGATTATGCCGATTGCTATCACAATTGCTGAAAATGAAATCTTCTTAATCATTTATTTCTAAGAAATTTATAAATTTCCTCGTTTGTATTCTTATCTATCAACTGGACATCGGTGTTCTCTACGAGCGAAACTATATCTCGGCCTGAAGATATATAGACGCCTCTCACCTGCTTTGGAATTGCCTGGAAAACGGCTTCGGGACTAGAGAAAGAGATAACCGGTGTAACGGTGAAATCTCGTCCAAACTTCTTCTTCAACAGATCAACAAGAGAGTAAGATTTTTCCAAAAGCCCGCTGATAAGCCCCTTGAGATACTCCCCGTCCTGTAGTAAATCATCCCCGCTAAACTCAATCCTCCCGTTTCCAGATCTGACATCGATCAGCCAAATACCAGAAGATCCAATAACAATATAATCAGCTTTGACGTTATTGGGCAGAGAAACGCTGTTTAATATCTTAAATCCATCGGAAATTTTTTTCAGACCCTTTCCGAAGCCAAGAGTCTCTTTCACTAACTTCAGCTGTCCAAAAACTTTGCCGAATAGCTCAAAGACAAGATCAAGCAGTAGGAAGAACACTCCCAACCAGACGAATCTTACAAATGGAATGTCTCCAAACCAGGTATAAATAGGCCAACGCCAGTTAACTAATCCAGCGCTAACTATCACTAGAAAAAGCGCTAGATAAAGAGTAATTTTTCTAATTTTTTCAATCATTATATTTTGTCCGAGTGAACCAGTTACAGCAACCTCCTAATCTCATTTTCATAATTAGGAAAGTATCCCACAACATCGGCAAGATTAAATCTTTTTAGTATAAGTTCTTTCGGCTCTTTACCCAGCAAAAACTGAAAAGTCAGTCGGACTAACTCAGCCGGTTCGACTCTTCTGTTAGTCAATCGGGTCCAATAATCTCGATCAACATCAATAGAATACTCGATCAGTCCCTCCCCATGACCTAACTCAACCAAAAAAGTCCAATGATCCGCGGCTTGGCTAATCTCAGTAATCCTAGTCCCATCAAATTCTTCGTTAAGTTCTGCCAATTTTATTAAAGGTTAGGGTTATAAACTCACGTTCTGCTTTATTATAACATTAGAGTAGTCGAGTTTTCCAACGAGAATCTATATAAGACGAGGCTTCGCTTAACTTGAGCGCAGTCGTTCCATTTCCAGTACGAATATAAAATTCTTCCTGCTCATCAAACTTCAAATAAGCCGGCCTATCGCCTGAAGCAGTTTGAATTAAACAATATTCCTTATCTCCAGTTTTGTGAAAAGTCAGTTTTACAAACTGTCTAAATTCTGGCCCAATCATCATATGGAACACATTCGTAAAATGGTTATGGAAACCGTCGGAGTTGGGCTTGGGAAGAGATTTATAATCTTTCTCTAAACCAATTACACTACCGGAATCGTCAACACCAATAAGCAGCTGTCCGCCACCAGAATTGATAAAAGCAGTAATGGTTTTCATGGCCGCTTTCTCAAGATTTTTATTCACCTTGTTCTGGCGATCATCCCAACGAAATGAAGTTTTAAATTCAAGCCGGTGATGTTCTCCTCTGGAAATAAGATCTTCAATTGAGATCGTGCCAGCCGAACCACCGTTGGTCTCTTGCAGTGTTTCTTTTAAGCTTACAATCAACTCAGTATATTTCTGGGGTTCTGGTATGTGATCTAAAACAGCAAATCTTTTCCCATTACTATCTGTCAAATAAACAGAACCATATTTAGTAAGACGACCAAGCGGTCCCTGACGATAACTGACCGAGTGAACAGACCTAATGGGAATTGCTGTCTTCAGACGGAAAATGATTCCTCGTCCATAAATAATCTTGTCCAGCTTGATATCGTAATATTCCTTATACCAACGAAAAAATATAAAAAAGACAATAACAGTCTCGGTAAGGAATATCCCGATGGCTTCAGCTATATGAAAAGACAATGAACCCACTATGGGTAAGTGCTTATATATCTCCCCATAATCAATGAGCACCCCCGATAAAAAAAAGACTGAAACTGCAGCCAATTGAAGCACGATAAAAGTTTTAGCTATCACCACCGGGCTCTTCTTGACCAAAAGAGGTTGATTAAAACCTAACTTATCCATGTATTAATTATGTCCCTATCTCCTAATATTGCAAGGCTCGGATTGAGGATTAAAACAAAGATTTTATGACCATACCCAAGAGCCTAATTTTACTAAATATTTTTTGAATAAAATCAAACAAACCAGGTTTGGATTTGGGAGTCTCTGGCAATAGTTCCATAAAACTATCTGAGGAAAGATCTTCTTCTAAAGTTTCAACTTTCTGATTATTTTCTCTCATATCTATCGCCGATTCTTTATTCGGCTCAGAAATACTCATAATCAAAATCGGACTAACCGTCGTTATCGGTGTTTGTGTCACCGGGATGGCAGACGGAGTCAACATATTAATCGGTGAATGAATTGGACCTGGATTAAGAGTCAAAATCGGAGAAGGTGTCGCAATGTATGATGGGAGCGGTGAACTTATTGGTATCGGAGTCAGCATTATTGAAAACGACGGGGCCGGAGATTGATCCGAAGATTCTGATCCTGAAGAAGGAACAGTGGGCAAAGGGGTCGGTGTTGGAGTCACAGCTTCTGGAGCAGCTGAAGCACTGCCTGAACTATGGCAATGTCTTTCATTATACAAGATGCCATACTTATCACAGTTTGTTCTGCAAACATGACAGCCTTCAGAATCTGTCTTCCCCGGATGTGCTGTCGCCAATAAAGGAAAGAACAGTAGCACCGAGAACAGAATTAAAAATTTATAAATCATAAGTTAGAAGCTGTCCAAGAAGTCTCTTTCGTTACGAAAGTTTCAAATTTTGAGATAGAAGTTATTTAAATTTTTGAAGAATAGTTAAACACTATTCAGAGAAAATTTAAATAATCTTAATAGCCAAAATTTGAAATTTGCAGTAGAATATGGACTTCTTGGACAGCTTCTTAATAACTTATGATTCTAATCGTTATAAATAATTTTGTAAATAGATTTACTCCAGAACTCAGATCCTAAGATTTTTTCTTCTTTGTTTAATAAGATTAATGGAGCTAATGTCTGCTCGCCCACCGTTAAAAGGAACGATAATTTTCAATGACGACCATACATTTTTAGGATCAGTGTAGCTGCAAAATAATTCTGACAGATCGTGAATTTTATAAATATAATTTTTTAGTTTTTCTAAGCTTTCTGGGGTTAATCCTGGAAAAACTTTAATTATAATGCCCCTATCATCATCTGATCTCTGAATTGATAATTCTAAAGTTTGATTCATGAATCTAAAATGTTGCATAACATCTCCCAATACACTCTGAATCTGTAACTCTAAAAGATGACCCTGGAGCCTAGTTCTCGGCTCTATTTTATTTATATTGATAACCGAATCTGCTCCCATTTCTAAAATTTCTGGTTGAAAGTCAAGATCAGGCCTCAAATAGTTCCGATCCTGAATTTCTGAAAGAGTCGTAGCCATAGCTTCGCTTCTTGGGCCTCTTCCAGGAAGCGCGATATTGTATGCCCTACTGCTTAGCTTTCTGGGATTAGCATGTGATATCTCATATTCTTCTTGGGGTATAGCTAAGCCGCTAGCCGGACCAATTGCATAAATTTCGTGATTGCTAAGCTTTTTTCCTAACGAGATGTCATGCCCAGCAAAATCACCCCTAACTATTTCACAAGATTTTTGGGAAGTAAAAGGGTTACCGCCCTTTGCATCCGTAATATCTAAACCGCAACCGGCCATAATTCTTCCGAGCTCACTTTGCTCATAGCCAGTCGCGAATATAATAAAATCGGCATATTGAGTGTCTACTTGACGCTTAGTTTCGTCTTCCTCATCTGAAGTATAGGTGATTTCAAAACGACCCCTACTAGTATCGGGACTTAGCCTTATTTTCCTAACCCTAAATGGTATTGTTTTGAACTCATCAAATCTGGGCCCTAAATCAACGTACCTTCCGGGATTATTGTCGTAAAACTCTTCTTCATTCCTAACAGGCTGCCTTCCCCAGGTTAACGACGGTCTGCCCAACTTTTTTTGTTCCTGAGAAATACTATGGGCATAAGACTCTGCGGGACCAAGACCTAAAAGGAACTCCATGACCGTTGAACCGGAATCACCGCCACCTATGATATGAACTTTCTTTCCGGCAAAAGGCCTAAGGGGAGTATCG
>Ga0209541_10005711_pt1 | contig 21590 bp, 39 predicted proteins | sample RifCSPlowO2_01_FD_184027 | JGI IMG/M metagenome (GOLD analysis project Ga0209541, IMG submission 184027) | Groundwater microbial communities from Rifle, Colorado - Rifle CSP2_plank lowO2_0.1 (SPAdes) (version 2) | ecosystem: Environmental > Aquatic > Deep subsurface > Groundwater | place...
GGGCGGGAACGGGAAATCGCTAGTATTGTTGCTCGCCCTTGTGCTATTTCCCCATAAAAAGTAAGTCGAGTTGGATGCTGTAGTTTCCATGTTAGCAGGGGTTCTTTTTGAACCAATCTGGTGCTTTCTCACCATATCTTACTAGGGTTTCGGATTCGTAGTGTCCTGGTGCTCTTTGCGCTTGTTCTTCCTTGCTTAGAGGAGCTATGTTTGTTTTTTCCCCTGACCAAAACTGAAAGTTCGCCTTGCCCTTGTCAATGCAGAGTTTCACACATCCTGCTACTGCATCCGATACATCCTTGCTCGGCTTGACGTTTCCGCCTTCTGCTGGAGAATATACTATGTCGCCTTCGGGATGGTCTACCTTACCAGACTTTGCAACCCGCAACTGCTCAAGCTCCCGAATCAGGGTTGGGTGGTAATACGCTTCTAGTGTCCCTCGGTAGATAATAGATTTTGTGGTATCGTATGCCGCGTTATCCCTGTCCACGCTTTGTTCGTCTGCCTGAACTCCTTCGCGCCGCAATAGCTGAATGGAATCAGTTGACTGCCATCCATCGAACGTTACTAAGTGAATCGGAAACTTTAGCTGCTCGTCTCTCCGTAGTCGCTTGATGAACTCTCGAATCTCGTCGAAGATGATTTCGCCACCTGGTACTGCTCGAATCTGAAGCACCAAATCTAACACTACGCCTACTTCCACATTACCTTCTGCCCCACTCAAATCGTAATGCTCATACTCCAAAACGCCCTCAACAAACTTTGGCGTAAGGGACACCTTCATTCCCCGTTTGAAGTGCCCCATCGCAAACCCGCAAGCATCGCCTTTACCGTCTTTGTTCTTTGCTAAGTCAACATGGATAAAGTATGGCGTGACTTCCTGTGGCTTGAACCAATCCTTGAATTGCACCCCACGCAGGTTAATAACTGACGTGAGGTCGCTCACAATCGGATTCTGCTTGCCCGCAGCATTGATAACTTCGCTGATGCGAGACTTGAACTTGATATAGCCGCCCTCGCTAGTGCTTCCCAAACATTCATAAATACGCTGTGAGCCTTCGGGGTCTTTTGAGTATTCTTCTAGGAAATCTTCCTTTCGCCTTCTCAGGTTGACTTCCCATGTTGCGGCTCGCGTTCTGTATGTTCGTGGCTCACGTTCCGCTTGTTGGAACCGCGTCATCATATAGTCTTCATCACGGCGCTTGTATGATAACAGCAACAATTTCATGTGGTCAGGGAACCGCGACACACACGTTGAACGCAGCGCAGCATACAATTCTCGCGCTTTCGAGGGGTCGAATCCCGCAATCTCATCAAAGATGACAAAGAACAAGTTGAGTCCTTCCCCTGTGTATTCCTCGGAGTCTAAACTGTGTGCTGTGATGTTCTTGGGGAATCGTATCTCTCGCGCTAGAATGTCTCGGTGCAGTACCAAGCCCTTTTCCTCAAACCAATTTTTGCCCGTCTTTGGATTCTTGGTTGCCCGCACCATGATTTTGAAGTATTTGAAAAAGACTGTTTTCGCTAGATGCGCGTTGATACACACATTCGCCACTTCGAGCTTGTCTTCCAATTCTGACTTGTATTCTTCCGGCACATTCTGATTGAAATACTGCACTGGATTCCTCATGCACAGCAGCTTGTAGCATACATAGACTAGAACCTTTGCCGCCGTTCTATCCTTCCCTGCCCCTTTGCCCCACAACGCTATCCCCTCAATGAACTTTGTATCCCACGTTCGGGGGTTAGCGCCCAACATGGCGTCCACAAACTCTTGCTGCCTGGGAAAGAACGGCTCCTTTAGAAACTCCTTGAAAAAGGTCTGCACATCTACAGGGGCTTCTTCCCAAGTCTCGCTGTCAGTACCCGCCGATGTCGGAGTATGAATTATTCGTGTTCGCGTTCGCTCGACAAATGACATTATGCCTTCGTGACTGCCTCGGTCATTCCATTGAACCACGCAGCCGCCGCTCCCAGGATAAAGTCTCGCCCCGTATCGTCTATCGGTGCATTAGCTACAATTTCTTTCAACTTAGTCCAAATTGTTTCCGTGGTCAGCTTGCTCTCTAGCAGGACATTAACTTTCGTCCTCGTTTCAACTAGCTTCGCTAATGTTTCGTCCAACCGCCGAACGTCATCATACTCACCAAACTCTTGAAGTACCTCAATCACTAGTGACAGCCATTCAATCTTGCCGTCCAACTTAGTAGGCCCTGCCTCGAACTTTGCATCTCCGGCACGTAACCGCACCGTATCACGTAGCCGTATTTTCAACGTATTTTCACGTAATTTACGTATCTCAATAGTTAGCAGACCAACTCGGCGCATAATGTCCATGTGCACCTTGAGTTGTTCACCTGTTAGTGTACGTCTGTCTACGCCTTTGACCTGTTCTCGCAGCGTTTCCTGTTCTGCTAGTAACGCCGCTGCAATTTCCTGCTCCTCTTGTGGGGTCAATGGCTGCTCGCTCATTATAGCCGTATCCCGCTTTCTTGAGCTAGCACCTTCAATAGCTCCGTGACATTCCTAAGTCCAATTCTGAAAATGGTTTGTATCAATATCTCTTGTCTTGAATCGTCTGCAAACAGCTTTGCTACCTTGTAGTTTACTGCTTCCTGCCCGCTAAGTAACAGGTGTACGTCTATTTTGACTAGTTCTCGGAGTTTATCCGAATCGGTTTTGATTCGGCTCCTGAGTTCTCGCAGTCCGGCTTCTAATTGTTCCTGCTTCTCCGTGTCCATTTTAGAAAAAATATCCCCTCACTTACCGTACTTTTTAACACCTGTATTTAACCTAATTAGCCTTCCTTGAGGCCTCCTTAATCGCTCTCTTACTAACCTACGCAATTCGCTACGTATCAGTGAGTTGAGGCGGCGCTTTGCCCTAGCTATGTGTCTCGACACTGACATTAGGTGGGGTAATCCAATTTCCTGCATGATTTCAGATTCAGTCTTTACTTCTTTCCCATTGAGACCGTAGTACCGTTTGATAATCCACTGTTGCATCTCAGGTAGCTTTGGGATACATCTGTGGAGTGCTTCAACGAACAATTTTAGCCGTGGACTCAGCGGCATTTTCATCCAATCTTGGGGTACTTTCTCTGCGTAAATCTCAAGTTGCTCTGGCGTCATTAAGATTTCAAAGCGGGAACGAGCGCGGGTTGATGTTGGCGCAACTATTTGCGTCTTTAGATATTCCTCCCATTGTTTCTTCAGTTTGGGCAATGGCAGGTTATCGTCTGGTCTGGTTATTTCCTTTTTCCGCTTTTTCATTTCTCTCTCTCCGTTCCAAAACAAAACGAGAGTGCAACCCATTCGGTCAGGTCACACTCTCGGTGCATATACCGCTGAGGTCTTACTTACAAATCTTCTAGCCTTTGTCTACACTATAGCACAACTTTTGAAAATTGTCAAGTATTCTTTTCACTTTATCTTCAATGCCTTCGGTCTTATCAAAAACACAAACGGAAGTAGTAGCAACCCTACAGCGATCACAACACTCCACCACAGCATGAGAGGAACAAGCGCACAGATGACAGCAAACGCAGAGATACGTTCCGAGATAGTCATTTTACATTCGGTGGAACGTGTCCAACACTTTTTTCCCTTTATCTTCCCGCCCTAATTTTTCGTATTCCTTGATTCGCGCTCCATCCACTTTCCCTGCCTGGATGACAAACTCAAGCACGAAATATGGAGTGGCGTTGAGCCGTGATTCCCGCCACCGTACATACTCGATTATTTGCTCTGTTACCGTTGTGTTTTTTTCAGCCATCTCCGTACTCCTCATCTATAGCAGACCAATCTGCTTCGTCATCTTCTGGAAAATCTCGGAATTTTGGCGCTTTCTTTTGACTTTCCTCAAATCCGACTGGGTTTATTTTTTGCGCTTTTACTCTTTCTATATTTTTCAGAAAATGTGACGGGCGCAGTATCACTTTACTCTCAGCATCGAGCGACTTTTCATCTATTGCAGAAATGACTGCCGAGTTCACCAATTCCCGAATGTGTGCCCCCGTAAATCCGTCTGTCCTTTCTGCAAGTCTTTCCATAAGTCCAACAGCATTTTTGATTGCTAGATTCAAACCCAGTAGATGCAACTCTAGCATTTTTCTTCGACAGTCTATATCTGGTTTTAGAATTTCGATAACGCGGTCAAATCTTCCTGGGCGATTTCGCAGTGCCTCCTCTAATTCTTCTGCCCTGTTCGTTGTGGCAATGACTACCACAAACTGATTTGCGATAAGACCATCCAACTGATTCATTAGCTCACCGAGGATGCTCCGATTCTCTCGCTCTCGATGCCCTCCGTACAAGTCAACATCTTCCAAAAATAGCACAGCGGGTGCGAGGCTTCGTGCCATCTCACACACAGTTTTTACATCACTAGATTCGGTAAGGTGTCCAGGCGTAACCCAAATGAACGTTACATCCGTCAACGTAGCACACAGAATCTTACCAATGAGTGTTTTTCCTGTCCCAGGTACACCTTTGAGGATAAGTCCACGCTTGAATGTTAGCCCATTTTTCTTATATACCTCTATATTAGAAAACAAGAGATCAATGTTCCGCTGTAATTCTGCTTTTAGTTTTTCCGGCAGTATAATTGAATCCCAGGTATATTTCTCCTTCAAATCAAGGTATCTAAATGCTGGATTGATTTTCTTGCCGCGTAGGACATTATGCGTTTCTGCGTACTTTTTCCATCCAGCGAAGAATTCTATTGCCCATCCTTGTTGCTCCCCCTTTACATGTAGTTTTACTTTGAATCGGTCAACCGCCCACTCCGAACAATGAAGTACGATTGGCCAACCCTCAGAATGAGTCATAAATATATAGCCAGAATCAATGACTTTGATATTCTTTCCTTTACCTATTTCCATATCCGTATACTCAAATGGGTGCCGATGGTTGCCATCAATCTCTAACGCGAAGTTTATTGTCAATCCTTGCTGCTTAATGTAATCATCGAAGATAGCAAGTTGAATTATTTGCTCGTATTTGGTGAGGTATCCTGTTACTACTACAATGTTTTCCACGGCTATTCCTAAGTGCGTACTAAGGTATTCATACTTTCGTGTTTCCCATTTGTTTCCCTCTCGCAGCACTTCTACAAGGTCGCTCTTGGTTAATTCGTTGATCTTTTTATTCTCCGCCGTCATTTTCTGCATCCTCCAAATCCTTTGTAGCTTCCCGCATTAGTTCTCTCGCTGTCGGTCGCCGCCTCTCTGATTCGGGCTGACGCGGTACTACTTGCTCGGCTGGATTCCGTCGCCAAGTTTTACGTACTTTGATTCTCTTTGGGTGCTTCATTGCGCTTAGCAAACGCCGTATCCATGTCCAACTGTTTTACGTATTCCCACGCTTCCTCTTTTGTGTTGAACAGTCGTTTTCCCACTAGCGTCTTGATTTCCAACACGACGGCATATCCTTTTTGCGTTTTGCGAATTTCCACACTCTGCATTGTTAATCCTCCCCAGCTTGCTCCTGTAGTGCTCGGTCTTTCCTCTCCTTTAATCGCTCTTGCGCTAGTCCCAATGCCCTCGTCGTCAATTCTTTGCTCAGTCGTTGAGTACCAAACGCTTTATTAAACTCTGAAATTACGCCACCCGTATTTGAGTGGTACAATGTTCTTTGGACGCGCAACGTATCGGCTCGCGTAACGTAGCCGTTTTCAATTCGCTCAACCGTGAACACTTCATTTCGGTGTTTCGGTGGTAATTCCACTTTCCGTGTTTCCATTTGTCTGTCCTCCTATCTGTGTACCCACAACTTGAATCTGTATACCCGCAGCTTGAAGCAGCGTGTTCGCCTCGTTTATAGCAATAGCGAAATTGATACCTACATTTCCTCCTGTATTGCTGATTATAGAATGGCAAATTCCTACAACACGTCCATCCAAATCTGTAACAGCACCACCACTAGAACCTGGATTCATCATGGCATCTATTTGCAACAAATGTCGGATATTTACTTGCGGCGGTATTCCTTCGAGAGCGATACTTAATCCTCGGAATACGCCCCACTCCATTTGCCCATTGTTTGACTTACTCCCTTTTGCGCCCTCTAAGGAAGGCGTTGGCTCTTGGAGTTCTCTGTCTCTTGCTGAGATTATGCCCCTAGAAACTGAGGCTACCGTTTCATTACCTTTGATAGTTCGAGGGGATGGAAAGCCAAATACCAAAATTTCCTGTCCCGCTCGCACAATGTTGCTATCGCCTAGCTTAGCTGCGGGTAAACCGGAGGCTGCAACCTTAATCAATGCCAAATCCTTGTGAGCATCGGCTAAATAATAAGTCGCCTGATAAACTTTTTTGTCTATCAATCGCACAAAAACATGTTGCGAATTAGATACGTTGTGTTTCGCCGTAAGAATGTATCCCTCACTTCCCACAATTATTCCCGTTCCTACAGTATTGACGTTTGTATTGCCCGCTGCGGTGCCAATCTGAACAATTGTGGGTAATACTCTTTCCACTACTTCTATGTCATCTTTTATCGGCGAAATCGCCACCGCAGTACCCAATGTGGATGCTGACAGCGAGGCCAACAATACAAACGCCCATACAATTCGAGTAGTCAGTCTCATTGTTTTCCTACCTCCAATGTGTAGAGTAATTTTTTCAAATCCCACGTTCGTATGCTCAAGTGTTTAGTATCAGGATAGTTTGCCACTATTATTTTCTCTATGTCGAATGGAACACTAAACTGGTCAGTTGAGGTTTCCTGCCACCCATTTATATCTGCTAGTCCAACGATGCGGCGAGTTTCATCGTAAAACGCCGCAACTGCGTGACCTAGACCTTTGCTCGAAACCGCCACCGAAGTTGCCACATAGTACACAAACCTGCGCCCCTTGTAATGAAGTACATATGCGGAAAGTCTCGCGTAATCATCGCAATCACCCCTAAGCTCTACCATCGAAATGATCGGAAAGTTTGAAACGTCCCAAAAGCGTGAATCGGAGCGATAGTGCCAATTTATTAGCGCGTACCGCAAAATTGTTTCGGCATCCGCAACATCCAACAAGGAGTGAAACTTTGACCGCAGCCCCATAGTCAGGGGGGAATTGATAACATCATTTAGCGTCCGCTGTATACTGTGGCTCACTTCTGAAAATCGAAATCCTGTATGAGTATCCATTCGGAGCCATTTGTACAGTGCCACATTAAGAGCAATGGCGACGGCTACATAGATTGTGATACAAGTAAGGTAATGCCGGATATGTGCTTTAGTCATCACCACACCTATCCTTAAAATGATATAACTTTACGATAGTCCAAGCCCCTATCGCGTTACCGACGGCATATGCCGAAACTAGCAGCATCCAAGCATGGTTATCTAGGTGCTTGATGATATTACTGAGAACAAAGTACCAGACAGTCGTGTAAACAAAACTAGATACCCCACTTTGTACTGCGCGGCTCCTGGCAACAGATTTAAGATGCCACGTATTCACAAGTTCTTCTATCAAACCTGCCACCAATACCATTCCAACTAAAAGCCATAGGTTCATTGTCATTTCTTCCCGTACTTTTTTTCGATGAACTCCACTAGTTGTGCCCAATTCTCAAATATCTGCCCACCATCTTTTACCATGCTTAATACCCAATGGTTCCAGTCGCTAACGGGGTCATAACACACCACATAAAGAGGAATATGCCTATAAAACGCTTCGTGCATTTCTGCAATGGTGCCGCCAAACTTCTGCCGCCAGTCTAGGAATACAATCAGCATATCCGATTCTCTGACCATTTCTATGTCCGAGTTGCGGACTCTCCGCATGTGGTCAAGAAACTTATCCCAATGCCCCGCTGCAACCCACCCTGCCATCATTTCCTTCGCATCATTTACAGTGCCATCCGTCAAGTTAGCCTCGGACTTACAGGGGTCAAGAACCTTGATGCCGAGTTCTTCCAGCTTGGGCTTGAGCTTATCACGCCATTTCACGCCGCCGTCCCTTGCATCTTGGATGCTTCCGCAAAGGTATGCTTTAGGCATCGGATGCTGCCCGTGCTAGTTCACGATTCCTCATAGCGCACCTTCGGGGTATACATCTCCACACTCGGAAATCTTCCTATCCTCATAAGGGGCAACTCGTTGGTCGTAAAATCGGTCGGCTGCACAGCCAACCACTTCTGCTGCTTCCTGCATTTCATCATAGCGAGGAAATAAGTAAAATGCAATAATCAATTTGGTGATAGCATAATTTGTAACGCCCGCCTTCTTATCCGCCAAAAGCGGGGTACTTTCGATTTCTGAGGCTAAGGAGGAAATCGCCTCAGATAGCGAGTGAGCATGGTTTAGCATCTGCCAGTCGAACTCTCTGCGAGCCTCAATTAGCTCGCATCGAATCTTGTACGAGCTTACGCGGCGGCGCACGAACTCTCTACGTGCGGCACTCAATACTCCTATTGCTTCGTTATAACTTTGATAACTAGCGATACTGTAGATTTTGTCCAGCAAAGTGAATATCGCAAAGCTGACTACATCACCGCGCCGTAATGCAAACTCTGGATTTTCTGATATGGCATATACGAGGCGTTGAATCGCGGGATTTAGCATATCGCGTCGTATAGGGTCAATGTAGGGCATTTCTCATTTCCTGTTAGTCTCTAAACTTTTTCGGAGCCTGTCAATCTCTTTAACCGCCCACCGCAGCGCAGGTTTTAACTGCGGCCATTCGGAAACTTGTCCACTGATACTTCCTGACGCAAAACACCGCAATGCAATTTCTAGGCTTTCATCGCTCATCGGATTGGATATATAATCTTTGACTTTCACGGTATGATATTTCCTCATCATTGTCTCATTACTGACGCAATAAGTTTCTTTTGCCTACTATTCTTCTTGGTTGCCCGCAGCGCATCCCACAAAGCAGGATTATAGACTAGCTTTTCGACGATCTTCCCTTTAGAATTTTCTCGTTGGAATCTCACCATCCCATATCCGGCTGAAAGGCCGATACTATTTGGTGGGGAAACCTCTTGTGGGACTAAAACCAGTTGCGTCATTCTAGGTCGTGTCCTTCATTCGCTTCTTTATCCTGCTTTTCGCGGCACTCATCACATATATCTTGCTCAGCTACAATGTCGTTGTATTCGTCAATCAAGTCATCCATAGGAGAATCAAACAACCTCCAAATGTGGAAGTCAAGAAGCTCTCTTATCATTTCATCGCGGGTTGCCATTTATGCCTCCTCGTTTCTATATGTGCGCTAACGTGGGGTTGCAAATAAATGTTCTAGCCCACTCTATAAACTCAGCATAGGACATTCGATTCTTGGCTCTGTTGCACAGAAAGCAACATGGTACAACATTATCCATTTCATATCCTTTGCTATTATCAATTCGGTCTAATCCAATAGTTTCAATCTTATGTCCGCTATACCAACAAGGCTTCTGCCAAAAAGTCATAAACTGGTCGAAGGTTAAACTAAACCCGCGTTTTCCGGCATTGGCTTTATACATTTTGTATGCTCCTTCAGGAGTCCGCCTTATTTTCTTCTCAGACTTTCTTGCATATTCCCGATATTTTCTGATGTTTGCTAATCGGTATACCTTCTGTACCGCGAGGATATGAGCCTTATTAGCTTGTCGGTACTGCTGACCTTTTCGTTTTGCTTTAGGGGTCTGTCGGTCTATACGACGCTTTACTAGTATTTCCTCACGATGTTTGCGATAATAAGCTAATTGAGGGCTTATCATGTTCCAATCTTCCCTATTTTTCCTGTCGTAAGAATTGGAGCGCGTCCGGCATAGCCTCCGTGAGTTCGACAAAAGAACTCTTGGTATGCGGTCTTGCCTGAGTAGCGAATCCCATTCTTCTTTAAGTCTTGGCCTCCACAATGAGTGCAACGGAAATCCCCGTAATAAGTAGCTTGGCTAAATCTCGGCTTAACGTGCGGTTTGATTTTGTTCCAGATTGTGCGCGTGTCAGCAACATCTTTACGATTATAGCTCAACATCTTCTGGAAGCTCTTTTCGTTCTTTTTTTCCACAATATCTATCCAATCGGAAAACTCCATCTTCATTTTACCACCTAGACCTAGTTCCTTCGAGATATAATCTAGGCTGTAAGATGGAAAGATAAAATGCTTCCGCATCTGTTTTTCGAGGTCGTCCGTATACTGTGTCCACTGTGGCAACGGCGGTAGATTTTGAAGGAAGCGTTGCGCGTTGATGTGCTTTTCGTCGAACCTAGCTGAGTTCTTTCCAATCGCCACATCAGCCTGTTTGATGATTTTGTCAAACTCTCGAACTACCTTAGCCGTATCCTGTTCTTTGAAGCCCCAATCAATCGTCTTAACTGGTTTGCCATCGTCCCACGCATAACTGATACAGATGATTTTATATGCGCTACCCTGTTTTGCAATCTGATGTGGATATATGACTTGCTCCCCCAAACGCCACACATAAATTAAGAGTGGCGAAGTCTCAATATCGAAAAAAAGTACCTTCGGTTTCTTCTCGTTGAGTTTCATCACTGATCGCTCCCGTTTTGGTTATCTCCCAACAATTCTCGCATGAGAGTTTCGAGGGATTTTCCACCTAATTTGTATTTGCTGGCTTCCTCTATCTCTACTGTAGTAGCTAAATCTCGCAGTTCTTTCTTTACACTTTCTGGCATCAAGTGTAGGAGTTCTCCAATTTCCCTCACCATTGCAGCCTGTTGTGTCGCAACCCGCAAGCTCAGTACGTTAAAGGCATCATACAAGTCGGCATAACCTTTAATTGCCGCACCAACACGTGTCAGTACGCTATACAACTTTGTAGCTACTATTTTGTCCTGCCCTTCCTTACTCATAATCCCGTTCCCGCATTCCCGACAACCCCCGCCCAAAATCGCCCGTATCCCTATGTATAGGAGGCTGAGTACCCACGGCGCACCACCTACACAAGTCCTCAACTAGTTCCGTATGTGTGTCTAGTTGTTTGACTATATAGCCCGCAGAAAACTTCTGCTTGCAATTCTTACACACTAATTTTGGAGTATCCATTCTCTCTCCTCACTGTTATCAGTTCATCGGGCGCATACATGTCCGCTATATCGGTGTGCGTTACAATAATAATTCGCTTGAACTGTTCCTTGAGTGCATCCGCAAGTTGCACAAACTTTTGCCGCCCGATTGCGTCTAGTGAACCAAACCCTTCGTCCACAATCAGGGTTTCAATTTGGTAGCTATTCCGTCGGGCTAACACGCTGGACAGAGCTACCCGCAATGCCAAATCTATCCTAAATCGTTCCCCACCACTCATCATACTATATAAACGGGAATTTGTCAAGTAAAAAATCTCAATATCGAGGGTATCCCCAATGCCGCCGGTTTTTAGCTCTTTTTGAGTACGAATCCGCAACCCCATTTTACCATCTGTCAGCATTTCTAGGAGTTTGTTGGCCGTTGTTTCAATTTCAGGTATCACATTTTCGATGACTAGCGCGGGTATGCCGTTCTTTCCAAATGCGTCCTCTAGCAGGGAATATCGCAAGAAATCCACACGGAGCTTCGCGCCTGATTGCTCTAGTTCATCCATCTTCTCGCGGAGTCGCCGCCGCTGTTCTGCGTTTGCCTTTGCCACAATACGTTCTTCGTAGAGCTTTGTGAGTTCATCGTCTGTCTTTATCAGTTGGGCTTGCAATTTGGAATCCTCCGCATAGAGAGAAGTAAGACTTTCCGATCTTTCATTCGAGCGTTGCGCCACGCTCATCCGTACTTCTTCTAGGCGCGTTAGCTCTATGTTGCCTTTGTTTATTTCATTGCCAAGTTGTGTACGAACGGTTGCCAAGTGCGACTCAGACAAGGAAGAACGACAGAGGGGACACTCCCCAAGTGGTGAGGACAAATAGGTAAGCCTGGCAGATGACTTCTTGACTGCTTCTTTAATGTGAAGTTCGTGAACCTGATTTTCCCCTTGTTGCACTTTCAGGTTTTCCAATTCGCATCTTTCTAACTCTACGGAATCTCCTATCTCTTTGAGGCGCAAAGTGATAGTATCTTTGCTTATGGTCGTGTTCTTAATCTTCGTTTCAACGTCGGTGGATACATCCTTCGCAGAGTCTAACGATACAAGGTCTTTTTCATAGGAAATCCTTTGAGCGTCAATTGCAGCCATCTGATTTTGTAGCGTTGTTCCTGTTTTTCTTGCAACGTCCGCACAGCGTTCGTAGCTTTCTAGGCGAAGAATCCGCATTAAGACTTGTTTAGCTTCCTTTGGTGTTAGGGTGCTGAACGCATCCGCCCGCCCTTGTTCCACACAGGCAGTGCAAACAAACGTATCATAGTCAACGCCTAATATACCCTCGATCTTCTTTTGCGTCTCGGCTATGGTTGCTCCGTTGATGGATTCCCCGCCGCCCATCAACTCTACTATCCGCGAGAGATTGAGAATTGTTTTCTTTCCTCTTTCCCGAACTCGCTCCACCACGTAATAATCATTCCCGACTGAGAATTCCAACCGGACTAGACCAACAGATTCCCCCTCCGTGATAACTTCATCCCCGCCGCCACGCGCCTTTCCAAAGAGTGCCCATGTAACACTGTCCTTCACCATAGCAGATTTCCCTACTCCATTCTCTCCGACTACAATAACGGGGTTACGATTTGACACATCTAGTTCAGTATTCTTGTGGGAGAGAAAGTTCTTGAGTTCAAGTCGCCTAATGTTCATTGTCCCCGCTCCTTCGGGTATAATAGCCCCACCTTGTCGGGGTTGTGCGTCTCAAACAGGTTTTTCAGTATCTTCGTCTCTCGCTTATCCCGCCCTAGTATGTAGCAGTATTTGTGTTTGGGTGGTACGTTCCTAACTTTGCATCGGGCTTGATACTCTTTTGCCATGCGCTTTAATGTCGTCGCTACCTCGGTGGGCATCTTGTCCCAAAACATTTTGTTCCGATGATTCCATGCGCTATTCCATTCAATTCCTAGTTCTCGCGCATATTGCTTGTACTTCGCCCTATAGCTAAACTCTCGGTTGGAGAACCAGCCCCTTGCGGGATTCGTCGGGTCGAAATACATTTTTGACGCTCCCGACGTTCGCCCCAGGTAAATGAAATTACACGCTTGATAGATTGTGCCAAGTTCTTTCGCTTCGGGGTCTGAATAGGCTGTAAACACGCGGAACTCCGTGTTTTGCACCCCCCACCGAATTGCCCACATCAAGAGGTAACTTGCCAGGTTCTTAGGCGACCATGAAATACACGCACCACGTCCAATCAGTTTTTCCAATCCTCGGTTTTGCTCGCCCAGGATTTTTGAAAAAGCGTTGGGAGTCGCCATCACAATAACGCCCGCCAGTCTGCCTTGATAAGTCGCCACGAATCGGTGGGTTGGATACCCTGGCATCCTGCCGAGCCATTCGTGCCGTTTGATGAACTCCGCAATTTGCTTGCATCGGTCAGTATCCGTTTTTGGAACGAATGTCAAGTCAAAATCGGCAGTCGTCAGGCTTCCCGCGCTTTCCTCAGTTAATCCCGCCTCGGTCAAATCTTGCGCCAAGTTTTTGAGGCGTATATCGTACTGCCAACAATGGGGTTGGTTGTAAACTTGGGGGCGCTCCGCTGGCTTAATCATTTCTGCGCTTCCGCAGCCCGCTCTGTTAGCATCTTGTCCAGCACTTGTAAACAAAACTTGGGCGCGACTTTCCGAACCCTGTCAAAGTTGATAGTCTCGAACTCCTTAACTATTACCCAGGCTTCTTCCTTCATAATGTCCTCAATCACATTCTTGGGCAAATGCTCCATTAGTTTCCGACTCATCGGAAGCGCGGCTACATCATTGTAGTCCATTGTGAGGCGAAGTACCGCCTTTCGGATTCGCGCCTCCGTGTAAAACGCCTGGATAAACTTCGTTGTATCGTCCTTCACGTCCTTGATTCCGCCGCCGAACGCTGCTATGTTCGCCTCTTTGAACTCCTGGCGCACAACCTTTGCAAATAATTGGCGTCCGTACACGTTCTTCCTAAAGTAATTCTTAATAACAATGCCTTCCATTAGCCCGTCGTAGTAGGCGCTCTTGCCGATGAAGTTTTCAAGACGGGTAGGGTCAAGTTCCTCTGCCTTGATTCTGGCAATGAGCGGTACAACAGGTAGTCCAAGCCGCCCAAACTCCTCCGCCATCGCCGCATAGGGCAGAAAGTTACCAGTGATGGTATTGCGAATGTCGAAGCCTATGAACTTCGGCATGGTCGCCCAATCATAGTTGATAGTATGCTTGCGGCACCACTCGCCGTAGTAGATATAGTCGGGGTTCAGGTACTTGGCAAAAAGTTTGGCAATGTCGTATTCACCGTCCGGCAACATTCCCCTGCGGTTCAGCACGTCAATTACCCATCTGGCGTTCTCATCAAATTGCTGCTTCTGCGCCCCTGGTGCGGTCAATTGAAAATGGTGATTGCGAGTCCCAAAGAGAATATCCCCCTCCCATAAGCGGAATTGAGCGCAACCACCATCAATTTTCTCGGTAATAACTAGTTCATCCCCTGGGGTCAAAATCCCGTAGTTCTCATCTTGCCCAAATCGCTCAATGTCAACATAACGAATAAAAGACGGATTACTCATCTGGTGTGCCTCCCCAAATAGTCTATCGCATATTGCAATACCCGAACCGAATCTTGAAATAATCCAAGCGCCATATTGCAGGTTTCACATAAGATTCCGCGCACCACGCCTGTCTTGTGATTGTGGTCTACCGTCGCTCTCAGGAGTGGTATATTCCTATTCTTGATTGTCAATTTACGATGACAAATATCACACGCGCCTTCCTGCTGCTTCAAAAGATTTTTATAGTCCTCTAGGGAAATACCATAATTGTAACGGAGATAAACGTCCCGCCCATGCAGGGAAGCTCGTGTCTTCCTAGCTCGACGAGCAAATGTAACCCGATTGTCGTTGTAACGCCTTTTCATCCTAATCAGGTTTTGAGCGCGATTTTTGAAATGCGCTTTCCGTGCCCGCGCTTTGATGGATTCTTTATTTTTCCGATAGTAGATTTTCTTGTTATAAAGGATTTTCGTCCGATTTTTGCGATAGTAGTCTCGTTGTTTATGGGTCATAATTTTCTCCATACAAGAAAGATTGTAACGAGACCAAACACATTGCTGGCAATCCACACAGGTTCATGGATTGCGAGCGCCCGTACTAGGTAACAGGTCTGCCCCGCCATGAGCATAGTATACGTCATCTTGCTCACTTTGTCAACATTTTTTAGCTGCGGTATCGCCGCCGTTACCATAAACGCAATCCCCAACCACCCGAAAATGCTACTCAACATTTGGATTCTCCACGGTAATCATAGACCTTCACCAAGCCGTAGCTTAAACGCAAGTGCTTTGCCGAATAATCATGTGTCATAATATCGTTTAGGTCGATGTCGCAAACTTGAGCACCATCGTAGATACGCTCTACAAACTCATCACATAGCAGTTGCCCAGGTCGCCGGATGCGCGGTAGTTTCATCATTTCTAGGATAAACGCCAGCCAGTCAAACTTCACGTTTGATTTCCACATGCCGCGCATCACCCACATGAGCCGCTCCGCTGTCTGTCCATGTGAGTCATTGTTCACGGATTCATGCCGCAGAACGCATAGCTGCTTTCTTGCATAGTCGCGTTGGAACCGGCGTTGCGCCAATCCTCGATTGCATACTTCCATTGTATAATCATCCTTGTAATATATGACGGCATGGTTCCAGAAGCATCCCCGAATCTTTTGAGCCATCCGGTGTCGCCAACGTCTGCCGCGAATTAAAATTATATCCCCTGTGTTCAGTTCAATCATTTGGGAGGGGTTCAATTACGAGCGTTTCATCAGGATTGCCCGCCGTAAGATTTCGGTGCGCTGCACGTACTTCGCCGAGAAACAAGGAACAGAACCGCTCCATTTCCGCGTCGTACTTACTAGCATCGTCTACCATCACGGCAACGGTTAATTTGAATGTTCGCTTTTTTGGTTGATTTCCATATCCCATTAGTTGCTCCCCATGCTACTGAACGCCAAGAGAAGTATTCCCACAATTCCCGCCTCTATATGTTGCGGGGAATAGAGGAAAGTAATTACGAGAACCCCGCCAAGCAGCAACATAAGTATCGGCATCAATCCCCTATGCCTCCTTTAACTTCGTGCGCTGCACAATCTCAAAGTTCCTTGCTGGTCGTTGTGGAGCCGATAGTAGCTTGGGAGCTTCTTTTTCACTTCCCAATATCGCCTCAAGTTCTTGGATTGTTGGCGTTCCCATTGACGCTACACCCGTTAAACTACGAATGTATCGGTCAATCGGGCGAGTAAGTAGTTCCCTCAACTCATACAGTATACGCTCTGCCATTTTTGCGCGGTAGTATTCTAGCTCATCTAGTCCCAAGTTCGCTTCTCGCAGGTTTCTAACGGCGCAGACGCCCACAAGATCACAGCCCGCTAGTCCAATATCAAGCACTAACTCTGCTTCGATGATTCCAACATGATAAAGACCTTGCGAAGCAAAACTTTCACTGATTGTCCACGCACAACTATTCAATCCCTGTTTAATCATCATATACAAAAGACCGTTCAATCCGTATGGCGGAGTTTGCATAACCAGGTTTCTCATCGCGTATGAACTAACTAATGTTCCCCGCCATCCTACTCTGCGAAGCGGGTCTGCGGAAGTCCCTTTTAGTTCTGGCATTGTCGTATAATCTCCAAACCAAGCGCCATTACCGATTTCTTTTCTGCTTCGGGAAGTTCTTTTTTATCAAAATAAAGTTCCAACGCCTTTTCAGGAGTGATTGATTCATTCACTTGCTTATTGCGGGGGGCAACATCTTTGGTTATATCATATTGGACAACTAATTCTTTTGTGCCCACAAACAAACTATGTACATCACTCTCGTTTACTTGATTGGCAATTTCCTCTTTAGTACCATGAAAGATGACTTTCACAATTGCGCCTTCTTCAATGCGCGTAGGAAAAGTTGTGAATGGTGGATACAGGTCATATTGAAGCATGGGGCGCGTTTTAAGGGGAATAAATCGGTATGTATGAGGTCTAGTATTGTCGGTAATCTCAAGAAGAATTACACCCTTCTCATCTTTTCGTTCTCCAAAATCTACGTGCTCAATACTACCCGCATATATGACAGGTGGTTCCTCAGAAAGTACCTGATGCTTATGCACATCACCTAACATATATGCTATACAGTTCGGATATTTAGCAATAAGCTCGTCAACGCTCATTGATTCCATGCTTTTATAGTCAGTTGGCCCAATCGTCGCCTCTCGCAACAGAAAGTGTCCCATGAAAATCCCATCTTCAATATGAGGATTGGAATAGATTTTCACGTTCGGGATTCTTAGTTCCTCAAACGCATGATAGCTGTGAGTACCATCGGGAAACTCATCATGGTTGCCTCGTATAATAACAACTTGAGGCCATCCCTCGAACGACGCCCTAGAGCTATTTGTAATCCTCGAAATCCATCGTTCAAACGTGGTCAACTCTTTACTATGAGGACGACGGGAAGTAAACGTATCTCCCAAGATCAAAACTTTGTGTACCATTTCCCGCTCAATAATTTCTGTAATCTGATTGAGTGCCGCCACTGTATCATCGAAGCGGCGATTCAGGTTCAAGTGAATATCTGAGCAGACCAAGTAGCGCATCATTACGCTCCTTTATCCACTTCCCTGTCATACATAAATCCTAGCATATCGTCAGACCGCAGCTTAAACGAGAACACAATATCCTCACTCACAAGGTCTACTGTATAGTCTCTCCCAGGTGTTTGCAGGACGCCATTGAGAAAGACTGCCAATAGAGAAGTTGGTATGTACGCAGACGAGATCACGTCGTTCCTTCCTCGCTTCAATACAACGTTCTTGGTCATGCAGTGCGTAATCCCTGTCACGGTTTTCGCCCTCCTGGTATTACACCCTTTGCTTGAAGTGCTGCCAAACAGATAGCTTGTCCCAAGTGCGGAGCAACCCCCTCCCCGCTGGTTCCTTTCCAGTAGCATGTCCAAGCATAATATCTACCCCGACAATTGACAAGCCCGCGCTGTGTGCCGCGTCTGATGAACTTGTTTATCACCATTTCGGCTTGGTTCATGTCTGTTGTGGGACGCCACCCAACACCAGGCCGGCCCTTCCTGTAAAACACCGTGTTCCATACTAGAAAGGGATACCGCCCGTCTTTCGGTCGCCAGCCTTCAAACCTGCGAGATTTCCCGCGCCCTGTCCAATATCGCGCTCCCTGCTTCCACCCCATGATACGTTTCGCAACCAACAGGTCAATTTGCTCGTTGGTCATGGCTTTTCCTTCCTGCGCTTTTTGGCTGCATCGTCAATCTTCTTCTCTATCGCCGCTTGTTCCTCAGCGGTTTTCACAAGTTGTTGAATATCCTCATCTTTCACGTTTGATTTTTCTACATGGGATTTGAGGTATTCAATCACTCGCTTTCTAAGTTCGTTGTCACCTTCTTCTACCTTACGTTTGATTCCAACGAGACCTACAAGCTCATCGAGTTCTGCCCCTTCCGCGTCGTAGAAATCTTCTCGCTTCCCTTCAATAAACACTTCATAAAATGCGGAGTCCGTGATGTGCTGTTTAAGTAGGTCGTCAATGGGGCGCATTTTCTCCACCCGCACAACCATCGTCGGAACTGTGGGCTTCCGCGATTGTGGCACCGCCTCATCCTCCTTCTCAGGACGAATATCCTTACTTTTATCATAGACGACTTTGATTTTGTTCGTCCGTATGTATGCGGGAACGTTCATCACTCTGAGTAAAATAAGTGGCTCCTTTGTGCTTACCAACTCTTTGAATAATTCTGGTGATAATTCAAGCGTCATGTCAAATGGGTCGAGCTTGGAAATATCCTCCGCCTTCTTAATCTTCTCAGGCTCATTGCCATATTCATCGTAGCGGTTGCCTACTTCCTCAATTTCAAGAACATCTGCTTGAAATCTTTGATTTTCACAAACAACCAAGACGGGGCTTTCAACTTGCACGGTTCCGCCCCCGCCACGACGGTTTCCAAGTTTTTTGTACCGAAGTAACAATACTTCTTCATCAGAAGTCAGGCTCAAAATGTGTTTGATTAGTTTGTCTGTAATTTGGACTTTCATGTGTCCTCTTTTTTGTGCTGTTCGTGAGTTGGGACACTAATAGTCCGACGCTCTAAGTCGCGCATGAATTCAACAAACTCCTCCATGAGGTCTTTATAGTGCTCTAGTTCTTCTTCCATTTCTTCAATCAGCCTATCTAGTCGGGCTTTTTCACTTTCACTCGTTGCTTCACGACGCTTCTTCCTTAGCTTTGCGAGTTCGCGTTCATGGTCTTCAATTTTCTTTTTGGTCTCATCATACAACATTTCAATTCTGCGCCGCCACTCCTCCCGCTTGGTGAAAGTCGCAGTGCCTTCGGACTGCGCTTGGCGCACTTCCTCTTTTACGATTTCAAACTTCTTCCTCTTGACGGGATAGCAAGGCATCACAACCTCCGCCCTTTCTTAAACCAATCGTAGTAATTCCACCGCTCACTCGCCAAAATCGTCAATGGTTCAAGCCCAACCCGTACTCTTTGCCAGTTCAGCAACATGCGCCCCGTGCGGCCATTACCATCTTCAAAAGGATGAATCCCCTCAAACATGATGTGGTCTTTTCTGATTTGTTCTTCGGTAATAGAGTCGGGAGCATGTAGAATCCACTCGTCCAGCATACCCGAAACAATAGTCCACGATGGGGCTACGTAGTTGCCTACATACACACCGCAGGTACGAATCTTCCCCGCGATTTCGGGATTCAGCTTGGACATGATTCTCTTGTGGAGTCCAAGTATCGTTTCGAGACTCCATGACTGTTTTTGAAGCCATGACCACGCCCGATGAGACCGCGCATCCTCAGCGGGGTCGTCAACTTCTTCTATTAGGTTGCTCTCCCGTATCCAATCCACCATTACCTTGCTCCAAACAATCCCTTCTTGACTTTCCCTGCGTCCCGACGGTCGAGTTCAGCACGAAGTACCCTTGCATCGGAGTTCATCTTATCTTGTCTCTCCCGTGCAGCCCATATCGCGTCTGCCTGATACTGTTTTGTAACGTTCTCGCTGTATGTAACAGCAACTTGTCCTGTAACGGGGTCTAACACTACTTCCCCTCTCCATAGGCGCTTGTTCAATTCCTCCTGCTGCGCTTTGGCTTGTGCTTCCTCTTGCTCTTTCTTTTCCTGTTGCTCTTTCTTTTCCTGTGCTGCTTTCTCGGCCATCTCGTCGGACATTAGTTTCTCCTTTCCTTCCTCATTCTGTAAAAGTTTCCGCTCATCCCCATGTAAAGTTCTTCGATGGTTCCTTTCTCTGTTAGACGGCACAAAACTCGCGCCACCGAAGATGCTGAAAACACGCACCCATGTTGTGCATCCAAACCAAATTGAATGTCGGCAAATGACGCCGGAAGGCTGTGCCGCTCTAAAAATGCAACGACTGTTTGTTGATTTAATCTCACGCAAGAAATCGGAGAGCAGTCGGGCATTACTTCTTTTTCCTCCGGTTCTGCTTGCGAACACGCTCAAAGTTGTTCATCACCGCCAAGATGAGCCTCGCGCCCCCGATGGTACGGTTGGTGTACGCCTTCGCCGGAATCTCTAAGGTAATGGCATAAGGGACACCTTTCTGTGTAAACATATACTCCTCAATCGTCTGCTCCCTACCGCTAGTAACAACTCCGCCCTCGCATTTTTCCTTGTAAACTGTCTGCGCCTCGTAGATGTCGAAGTAGTTTTCTGTATCCTCTAGGGCTAACTTTGCTAGAGATAGTGCATTTGGCAATCGTCTCTCGTAGGCATACATTTCCTCGCGGTCAACGTCGCCGTGAACATCAATGAACAGGTCTATCTTTGACGGCAGGTTTTTGAAGATGAGTTCGGTTTCGTTTGTCGGACGCTTTCCGATGCTCCAATTGCTGCCTTTCCGCTCACCATTTAGACGCGAGACATGAACATAACCCCATACATTAACACAAGGAAAAATCCAAAAATTGAACATGTCAGTATCTAAATCACTCAGCGTGTGAATGAGGGAATCTATTGCATACGATTCATCGCCGTGAAATCCTGCGGCGATAACCGCATTGTATTTGGCTGTGCGTTCCTCGCTCCGCAGCATCAGAAACGGATACCCCTCACGCTTTTCCCCATACACTAACGTTGACAAGACTTTAATTCCCAAGTCTGCCTTCGCTGCTTCGGCAACGATAGTGTTGAACAGCTTTAGGTAATCTCTAGTTTGTGGAATCTCAACTTCTGCGCTCATCGTTACCACTTCTCCGCGTTGCCTGGTATGTCTACTTCTATTTCCTTGATCTCAACTCCATATCCTTTCCATCGGGCTTGTAATATCGGGCGTATATAGTTGGCGCGTTCCTGTGCTTTTTCCTCCGTTGACCATAGTGACTCCGATGTTCCACATTCGTAATCTGTTACTAGTACAGCCCAAACTTTCATTCCAATTTCAAGAGGGGGTAATTCCCCAACTCCTGCCTCCCATGTGCAAGACAAACAACGGTCGCTTCCCTACTTTTGCGGCGTTGACACACAGTTCTAACAAGTCATCCAGGTGTAGAGTGTATT
>Ga0209541_10005713_pt1 | contig 21585 bp, 26 predicted proteins | sample RifCSPlowO2_01_FD_184027 | JGI IMG/M metagenome (GOLD analysis project Ga0209541, IMG submission 184027) | Groundwater microbial communities from Rifle, Colorado - Rifle CSP2_plank lowO2_0.1 (SPAdes) (version 2) | ecosystem: Environmental > Aquatic > Deep subsurface > Groundwater | place...
GGGAATCGTGGCCTTTAACCTTTCGCAGTTCGACGTGCTCTTCCGCGATGTCACGATTGCGTGCCTCACCCTCTCTCTCGCACTTATTAATAAGCCACGTAAACAAACCGTATGACTAAAAGCATATGGGCGGTCGTTATAATGGTGGTGCTCCTGCTCGGGGTAGGGGCGACGATGGCGTACCGCGCGCCACTCACACGGCTCCTCAACCCGCCACGAGAGCCAGCTCCTGCCCCTACGTCTTCCGGCACAGTTCTCTCGCAGAACTATGCGACCACTACCTTTTCGTTCGGATATCCAGAGAGCTACACGCTCAACGAGGGTTATACATACGATGCATTTGGTCCCAAAAAATTAATACACGGCATTGCACTTACTATCCCCGCCAGTATGGCAACGACTTCGGCTGGAACAAACTTGTCCTCCGACACGCGCATTTCCGTCGAGCAACTCCCGCGGGCAAGAAACTGCACCGGCGATATATATCTGCAGGAAAATGTTTTCTCCTACACTTTTACCGAAGGGGGCATCTCCTACTCGCTCGCCACCACCAGCGGCGCGGCTGCAGGCAATCGGTACGAAGAACTCGTATACGCGCTGGCGACCAGCAGCCCTTGTACGTCCGTGCGTTACTTTCTCCACTCGAGCTCGATAGAGAACTATGATCCGGGCACACACACCGAGTTTGACCGCGCGGCGCTTCTTAAAGAGCTTGATGCAATCCGTCGCTCGGTGGTGCTGAAGACCGTTGTGACGCAATAAAAAAGACCTTGCGCATGCAAAAACACGCAAGGTCGGGGAGGGATAGGACTAGTGTAATAAGTGGCGCATCCACTTGCTTGATACAGCGCGGGTCGAACCCCACTCCCCGTTGATACAAATGGTGAGGGTTTGGAACACCCCCTCTTGTTCATTGTCGCGCACATTCGTGACATAAAACGGTCCTTTCCCCTTTTCGTCTCTTAGTTTTTTTATTGACTCCGGTCCGTTATCCACCGCTTGGTCGTCCCAGAGAATATATTCCCCTTTTGTAAACTTTTCAGCAGCGTCGGCCATCTTCATCCTCCTTCATCAACGAATCTGCAGAGCACAATAACACAATCAAAAAAATTTGGTAGGATATTGTTGGGTGCCCATATTATGTTTCTAATGCGGCGTAATCGGTGGCAGTATATGAAAGTGCGTGAGCACGCGCGCGCACTGGTGCATGCGCGTCTCGGATATTTTAATGCTGTGTACGGGTTTTCAGTGGGAAAGGTTTTTATAAAAAATCACAAATCGCGCTGGGGCAGCTGTTCGGAAAAGGGAAACCTCAACTTTAATTACAAAATTTTTTTCCTCCCGCCCGCGCTGAAGGACTACATAATCATCCACGAGTTGTGTCACTTAGGGGAGTTTAACCACTCGTCGGCGTTTTGGACGCTTGTCGCGCGGGCCGCTCCGCGCTGGCGCGAGTGCCGCCGCGCTCTCAGGCGGCTCTCGTCGAGATAAAAATAAAAAGAGCGGCGTGGGTTCGCCGCTCCCGTGTGTCCTATGCCTCCGCAGTCGAGACAAGTGTTGCGGTAATGTCTTTTACCTCCTCGGTAATAAAGTAGAACTTTTCACGCTCGTCGTATTGCTCGTACCATTCTGCCGCATCCGGCGACTTGGAGGCGAGCTTTGCCAGCGCCTCGGCGCGCGGCACGGCGTAGGCGCCCTTGCCGGTGGAGAGGCATCGCAGAGAGACCCCGACCCACAAACAGCGCACCCACTCCGGCTCCTCGCCCTGCGGTGTCTGCACTATCGTAATCCAGTGTGTCAGTTCCCCTGTCTTTTCTGTCATCAACGGGCTCCTTTTGGCGTACTCCGCGAGAATTTTACCACAGTAGGGCGCATTATCGTGTACGCTTATGGTATGCAAGACAAACATATAGTTATTGCTCAGCAGGTGGGCGCGCTTACTATGTTTGGCGCGCTGTTTGTGGCGGCATCACTTGTAGCCAATGTGCACAAAGACGCGCTCGCGGAAGTGGTAAATGCGGGAGGTGCTGTGGGGATGTTTGGATTTATACTACTCATCGCCGTGTTTGTCGTTTTTGTTATTCCGCTTGACCTGGTTCTTTTGGTGCCGCTCGGCACAGCGGCGTGGGGGCCGGTGCCGACGGCGCTTATGAGCATTGCGGGGTGGACGCTCGGCGCGGCTGTTGCGTTTGGTGTTGCACGGCGGTGGGGCGCACCTTTCGTAGAGCGCATAGTAGGAATGCGGCGCGTGCGCCTGCTGGAGAATCGTGTTCCAAAAAAACATCTTTTTGGCACAGTGGTTGCGCTGCGTATGCTGGTGTCTGTCGATGTGTTGAGCTATGCGCTGGGGCTCTTTAGCACTATGTCGTGGCCGCGGTATATTGCCGCCACCGCTCTCGGCGTTGCGCCGTTTGGCTTTTATTTTGCTTACGCGGGAACGTTGCCATTTTGGTACCAGATAGCGGCAGTAGCCGCCGCTCTTGCGCTTGCCTCAATAATTATTATGTACTGGGGCATCCGCCGCGAACCGTAGGGTGCTGTCTGTTTCTTTGTTATACTTGAAAGTATGTATATGAATCGCTTTGGGGAGTGGGGCGGCACTTATTCTAACGATAGTTGGGGGATGATGAGCGCAGGATTCGGCGGGTATGAATGGGTGCTGTGGGCGCTCGCAGTAGCGGTGCCGCTCCTCATCATATTTGTTGCGTGGTCGCTGATATGGAAGGGGCTCGCTCTTTGGCATGCGGCGCGGCGCGGGCAGTACGGGTGGTTTATTATTTTACTCGTGGTCAACACGCTCGGTATACTCGAAATTATTTATCTATTTTTTGTCGCCAAGCTCACATTTAAAGAGCTGTTCTCCAAACACGACCACCGAGTGTAGCCCCACAAAATTAGTTATCCACAGATTTGTGTATTGTGTGTATTATTGCGCACAATATGTGCTACTCTGTGTGTATGTATACATACAATCAATCACTCACGGGCAAGCAAAAGCGCGTTCTCGACAACATCGAACTCTATATAAAGGCCAAAGGCCAGCCGCCTACGCTTGATGAACTGCGGCAAAACTTGGGGTTTAAGTCCATACGGACAATAACGCAATATCTCGAAACACTGGAGAAAAAAGGTTTTATCGTGCGCCGAAAGAACCTGCGGCGCAACATCGAGTTGCGCGCGGTAGGCGGGGCAGGGCAGGCTGCAATGCTCGTGTCGGTGCCGGTGGTGGCAAATGTCGGCTGCGACGACCTCTCTGTCTTTGCCGCCGAGCAGACAGACGAATTTTTGCAGGTGGATAAAGAGATAGTCGAGAGCGTGGGCGAGATAGTCGCGGTACGCGCGGTCGGCGACTCGATGGCCGATGCCGGGGTCAAAAGTGGCGACTATATTTTGGTTCAGTTTACCGACAGCGTCAAAAGCGGCGACAGAGTGGCCGCTATCATCGGCGATATGGTCACGGTTAAGCGGCTCGAGCGCCGCAACGGGGTCACCATTCTATATCCGGAGAGTAAGGATCCAAAGTACAAACCCATAGTACTGCGCGACAACTTTAAAATCGCCGGGCGGGTGCTATGCATTATCCCTGCGGCCGTCGCCGAGTTTGAGGATGTTGTTGCAGTCCCCGACGAAGAGTGGAGATAATACTGCTATTATGGACGAGATGCTTCTATCAAAACAAAAAGTGCTCGCTAAAGTAGGTTCCCGACCCTACTTTATGAAAGACAATGTGGCGCTCTACCATGGCGATGCCATATGGTTGCTCAATCAACTACCCGAAAACTCCATAGACATGATATTTGCCGATCCTCCTTATAATCTCTCCAATGACGGTTTCAGTGTGCATGCCGGTCGTATGGTCAGTGTTAATAAGGGAGATTGGGACAGGAGCAAAGGGTTTGAAGGTGACTACGACTTTCACTACCAGTGGCTCGACGCTTGTAGGAGAATTCTAAAACCCCACGGCACGTTGTGGGTAAGTGGTACTTACCACTCTATTTACCAATGCGGCCATGCATTGCAATCGCTGGGGTATCATATTCTCAATGACATTTCGTGGTTCAAACCAAACGCTTCGCCAAATTTAAGTTGCCGGTTCTTCACTGCAAGTCATGAGACCTTGATTTGGGCGCGTAAAGAAAAGAAAGCAAAACATACATTCAACTACAATCTCATGAAGGAGGGGTCTTGGCCGGAAGATAAAATTAAGAAGCCCGGTCTCCAGATGCGCTCAGTATGGTCAATGGGGACTCCAAAACCGACTGAAAAAAAGTTTGGCAAACATCCAACCCAAAAACCTCTTGATTTGCTAAAACGAATCGTTCTTGCCAGCACTAATAAGGGGGATATTATACTCGATCCATTTACCGGTAGTTCCACTACTGGTCTTGCGGCAGTTATGCACGATAGAAAATTTGTAGGAATTGATATGGAAAAGGACTACCTCGAACTGTCGAAAAAACGCCTCCTTAATATGTAATATTTTTTATGGCTAGTAGTATTTCTTGGAAGAAAATTTGTGGCGATCATAAAGTTCTAGAACACGATTTTAGTAAATCTCCCTTTCTTTTATCCTCAGCTCAAATAAAACGTTCTGTACAGGCGTTCACAACTACCGGCGAAAAAGAAGTTCGTATTCTTTGCAAACAAGACACACGTGAAAGTCGTCCAAAAATATTTCAAGAAAATAATTTATTTTTACTGCCTATAAAAAATGGAGATTTTGTAATAATTAAAGGGGAAGGGTATGTAGATATCCCTGAAATTACAAAAAAACCTACCAGTTACACATCAAAGTTAGATTTTGATTTGGAAACATCATTGGTTGGCGACTCTGAAATGCAACACTTAGACTTTGCTTACGCGTCGAGTTTGATTCGTACCTTCATGGAGGATACGTCGTTGGTTTTGACAATTCGAGGCAGAAAGTATACTCCCATTTTTGATTTCTTTGTAGGGACTCAGAAAATTAGTACTCGAAGTGTTCAGACAGAAATTGACGCAGGATATGAGGGGAAGGACAAAATTGTTCTTGTAGAAGCGAAAAACAAAGGTGATAAAAATGTAATCATTCGTCAATTGTATTATCCGTATCGTCAGTGGAAAGAGCATACCAAGAAAAAAGTTTACACTTTATTTTTTGAGAGAAGCAAGGAAAAAGTATATTCTATTTGGCAATTTGAATTTTCTGATCCGATGAATTACAACAGTATTAAATTAGTAAAATCAGGAAAATTTCTTATAGTTTAAAAATTTACTCTTCTTAAATCTTCAACCACATATATGCCTAATAGCGAACAGGGATGGAGGGAGCGGCTTACTCCTGAGCAGTACACGGTCTTGCGGGAGAAGGGGACTGAGGTACCCTTTAGCGGTGCGCTCCTCAAAGAGGAGCGCGAGGGAGTGTATAAGTGCGTTGCCTGCGGCAATCCTCTTTTCCCCTCACATGCAAAGTTTGACTCCGGGACCGGTTGGCCGAGCTTTGACGAGGCGTTGCCGGGAGCGGTCAAATATGTCGAAGACACCACACATGGTCAGCATCGCACCGAGGTGGTGTGCGCGCAGTGTGGAGGGCACTTGGGGCATCTGTTTGACGACGGTCCGACCAAAACCGGCAAGCGGTATTGTTTAAACTCGGTGTGTTTGGAGTTTGGTGAAGGAGAGAAATAGGGATTTTAAAAACTTCTAAGACCATGACCCAAGAACAAACGTTACAGATTTTAAAAACAGGCGCAAATGTTTTTTTGACCGGCGAGCCCGGGAGCGGCAAAACCTATACTATCAACCACTATGTTGCGTGGCTGCGCGAGCGCGGGGTAGAGCCCGCCATAACCGCCTCGACCGGTATAGCGGCGACTCATGTGGGAGGGATGACCATACACTCCTGGAGCGGCATCGGGATAAAACGCGATCTCAGTGAATGGGAGCTTGAGGCGATGCTTGAGCGCGAGGCGTTGGTACGCCGCGCGCGCAACACTTCTGTGCTTATAATCGACGAGATCTCAATGCTTGATTCGAATCTTTTGGGAATGGTCGACCGAGCACTGCGCACTCTGCGGGGTAGTGAGCGGCCCTTCGGCGGGCTGCAGGTTATTTTTGTGGGGGACTTCTTCCAACTGCCCCCGGTCTCCCGCAGCGGGACCCCGAGCGAAGCGGCGGGGGCTGGGTTTGCTTTCACTTCTCCCAGCTGGGCCGCGGCCAACCCGCTCTATTGCTACTTGAGCGAGCAGCATCGGCAGGAGGATGATGCCTTTTTAGACCTACTCAGCGCATTGAGGGCGGGGATGCTTGAGGAAAAACACAAGACGACATTGCGCGCCCGCGCGCAAAAACCCGCCGAAGGGTTGCATACGCGGCTTTACCCTCACAACGCCGATGTAGACCGTATCAACGACGAGCAGCTCGGCAAAATAGACGCGCCGGCAAAGGTTTTTGCGATGCGCGCGGAGGGTGCCAAGGCACTCGTTGTGTCCTTAAAGCGCGGCTGCCTTTCGCCGGAGACGCTTGCTCTCAAAGAGGGGGCAGCGGTGATGTTTACACGCAACAATTTTGAGCACGGCTATGTCAACGGGACTCTGGGTAAGATAGAGGGGTTTGCCGACAGCGGGTTTCCGCTTATACGCACGCATGGCGGACGCCTCATTGAGGCCTCACCCGAAGAGTGGCGTATCGAGGAGGGTGGCCGGGTGCTCGCAAAAATTGTGCAGGTGCCCTTGCGGCTTGCATGGGCTATCACCGTGCACAAGAGTCAGGGTATGAGCATCGACAGCGCAGTGATGGACTTGAGGCAGGCCTTTGAGTATGGACAAGGATACGTTGCACTTTCCCGCGTGCGCACGCTCGGGGGTCTCTTTCTTTTGGGATTTAATGACCGAGCACTGCAAGTGCACCCGACGATATTAAAGCGAGATGTACAGTTTCGTTCTGCCTCCGGAGAGGCGGCAAAGGTATTTAGCACGATGCCGCCTCTCGAGCTTGCCGAGCTTCATAAGACATTTCTTAAGGGTGTCGGTGGCAGGGAGCCGGAGGAGGTACAAAAAACAAAAGAGGCGGGCGAAGGGCAGAGCCGTTTGGAAAAGATGCGGCAAAAGCATCCCAATGCGTACAAGCCGTGGAGCAAGGAGGATGACACGCATCTTACAGAAATGTTTCGCGACAAGGTGACACTGTCTACTCTGATAAAAGATTTGGGCCGCCACCGCGGTGCAATAGAATCGCGCCTTGTGCGGCTCGGTTTGGTCGAACCGGATTAGTGTACAATAAATATATGCGGTCTTTTGTTTTTTGTGCGCTACTCGGCCTCGTTTTTTTAATACCCATGTTTGCGCTCCCTCATGCTTCGGCGCATGAGGTATATGTACTTTCTCCAGAGATGGTTGCACATAATATTTCTACTCCCTCACCCAACCCCTTTGACGCGTTTTATACCAACATGTTCCAATTCTTCTTTTGGGGATTTATGGCCTTTGTGCTGGTGACAACGGTCTTTTTTATGTCGCTCACGCACCGGTTGGAGGTTTTCTTCGAACCATATCTCGTCCGTCTGCGGCTGCTCGCCCCGCTCGCGGTGTGCATTACGCTCGGTCTCTCTTTTATCGCTAGCGCCTACCATTTTTCCCTCTTCGGGCCTGAGCTTTCTCTCGGCACTTTTGGTGCGCTCGCCCCTGCCGTTCAACTAGCACTCTATACCGCAGGTGTCTTATTAGTGTTCGGATATTTTGTCCGCGCCATGGCGCTCGTAGCGCTCGCGGTATTTGCCGCCGCCACGGCGCTTCACGGTTTGTATATGCTTAACTATCTGGGATACCTCGGTGCCATTGCCGCCATGGTGCTCGTTTCCAACGCAGGCGCGCAGGCCAAGCGCTTTTTGCCGCACGCATTCCTCATCCTGCGCATCACCTTTGGCATCTCGATCATCTTCGCTGCTCTCTACGCCAAATTTATCTACAGCAACCTCGCGCTCTCGACCGTCGTTGAGTACAATCTCGTGCAGTTTTTCCCTTTTGAGCCGCTCTTCATTGTGCTGGGCGCCGGCATCATCGAGCTCCTCATCGGCACCTTCTTTATCATAGGGTTTGAGATACGACATACAGCACTCTTTTTTCTCTTTTGGATATTTCTTTCGCTCCTGTATTTCGGCGAGTCGGTCTGGCCGCACCTGGTGCTTATCGGCATCACCCTTGCACTCTTTATGTATGGCTACGACAAGTGGACCCTCGAAGGTCGTCTCTTCAATCGCGGCAAACTCCAGCCGTTTTTGTGATATGCTCCACTTTCTATGAGTGAAATCCTTTTGGCGTCGGCGCTTGTTATGCTCGCGTCGATAGTGGGCATTGTTTCCGTATGGCGAAGCGCCGGAGCGGCGCTCGAGCGCAACCTACACTTTCTTATCAGTTTTTCTGCCGGCGTGTTCATCGTTTTTGCCTACGGGCTTGCGCGCGAAGGGATAGAGCACTCGGGCTCCACCACCGTTGGGTTGCTGTGGATGTTTGGCGGCGCGCTGTTCGTATGGGTGGCGTTTAAGTTCATGCCCGGGCTCCACCAGCACGAGGTGCGCACTACCGACCACGACCACGAGCATGCACATCTCCACCTCGACCCGCGCCGGATGCTCCTGACCGACAGTGTGCACAACGCCGCCGACGGCATCTTTTTGGCGGCAGCGTTCGCTACCGGAAGCGTGTTCGGGTGGGCGGCGGCTCTGAGCATCTTCGTCCACGAAGTGCTGCAAGAAATTTCGGAGTACTTTGTACTGCGCGATGCAGGATATAGTGTTGGTCGCGCACTCAGAATCAACTTTGCCACCTCGGCGACAATAATGGTGGGTGCGGTGGGGGGTTACTTTTTACTCGATACGTTCGAGATGCTTGAAGGCCCGCTCCTCGCCGTCGCCGCCGGGGGTGTTATGGTTGTTGTTTTACACGACCTTATCCCGCACTCGGTGCGCGAGGCGGTGAGCGCGACCCACTACCTCAAGCACCTTACCCTCTTTGTCGTAGGGGCAGGACTTATGGCCGGCGTTACGGCTCTAGTGCCCCATGTCGAATTGGAGCACATTGACACACCTGTCAACTTGCAGGCCTAGGGGTGCCGTTATACTATGGCGCTCTATGAAAAAGGTACTTATTTCTATAGCAGTGGGCCTCGGTTTTTTGGTTCCCGCAGTCGTTCTGGCTCAGAGTCCTACCACCGGACTTTTAAACGTATATGTCCAAGTCATCAACCCGACAGGGGTTGCCTACTCGCCGTCCAATTTTACCGTGGCTGTCTCGGGCAATAGCCCTAGCTTAACGAGCTTTCAGGGTTCGCAAAGCGGAACATTGGTCAGCATTAATCCCGGCTCTTATGCAGTGACCGTTATAAATCAGTACGGCTTTAACCCCTCCTATTCCGTCGGTTGCGACAATACGGTATCTGCAGGGCAGACCCAACTATGCGTAATCACTATGAGTGGCGGCACCTTCAATCCTCCGACGACCCTCTTCCCCTGGACAGCCGCTCCGCCGCCTCTTTCCTGCTACAATGAGACCCCGACGGTGTCGCTCGGACAGTCGGCGCGCTTTAGCGTGCAGGGCGGCTCGGGCTTTACCTATAACTGGAGCACCGCTACTCAAAACTTTCCCAACATTGGGCCGGTGCTTACCACCACGTTTTCCGTGAGCGGGATGCAGACCGTTACGGTGACCAACGCCAATCAGACGGCCGTTTGTACCGTAACGGTCCTGCCGACTTACGCTCCGTACGCACCACTACCCGCCGCTCCCGGTACTACGCTCTATCAACAATATCCTCAAAATTATTCCGCTTATGTCGCGCCGCGCATGCCGAACACGGGAAGTGAACCGAGCAACGGAACAGAGGTCGCTTTTGCCGTAGTGTTGGTACTTGGTGCGGCATTTATGACCTACCCCTATGTCAAGAAAGCTCTTGCTGTTGTCGTCCGCTAAGACGGTTGTTCTTGTCCCCGCCGCTCCTGTATCTACGCGATATGTCTACTATATCGCCGCGGTAGGCATTGTGTGCGTACTCATCGGCGCTGCCGACGTGAGCGCGCGGCTCGCTCGGGCAGCTTTCGGCGACAGCGCCGCAATTGTTGCCTTTGCGCCGCTTGCCGCACTCGACCTTCCGGCCGCGCCTTCTGCGCGGACAGCGCTTGTCCCCGCAGTGCTTCGGATACCCGCGCTCGAGGTGCGCGCCGAGGTTGAGCAGGTCGGCGTCAAAGCCGACGCTACCATGGGTACACCACAGGACTTTAGTAATGTGTCGTGGTACTCGCTCGGCTCGAAGCCCGGCGAGCCGGGGAGCACGGTCTTTGCCGGCCATGTCAACAATACTCGTCTGATGTCCGGGGTCTTTGGTAATCTCTCGCAGATCAAAAAAGGGGACTATATTTCCGTAGACGATGAGGCCGGCCGCTCTCTGCTCTACCGAGTATATTCGGTGGAGACCTATGAAAAAAACGCGCCAACCGATGCTCTGTTTACAACTACCGGGGTCGAACAGCTGGTGCTTATTACCTGCGACGGGGACTGGGTCCCCTCGGCAAAAACGTTCGACCGGCGCCTGGTGGTAATTGCCCACCCGGCCTACTAGTGCTACACTAGAGGCGTTCAAGTAAGTGTCTCCATGCGCCGCTGTGCCAGGAGGGTCGCCCTTACGCAGAACGCAAGTACTATTTGTTTCTCGTAATTCATGGCACGCAAACTCTTTGTCGGCGGTCTTCCGTATCGCACGACGGGTGATGAGCTCCGCGATGCCTTCGCCCAATCGGGCGAGGTCGCAACGGCGAGCATCGTGACTGATCGCGAGACCGGCCGCTCCCGGGGCTTTGGCTTTGTGGAGATGGTTGATGACGCAGGCGCCGATAATGCAATTTCCATGTGGAATGGAAAGGAGTTCGGCGGTCGCATGCTCACGGTCTCCGATGCCCGTCCTAAAGCGTAATCCGCCAGCCGGCGGACTCTCGCGCAGTCTCCAAAAGCCCCCGCGCACTGCGCGGGGGCTTTTGCTATTACATGGTAAAATTTTTTTATGCGGCAAAGAAAGGCCGACCTCAACAAACTTGTTTGGGAAGCGCGGCGCCACTATCTTGAGGACGCTCGGACGCATTTGCCGTGGAGAGCGACGCGCGACCCGTATAAAATTTTGGTATCCGAGGTGATGTTGCAACAGACGCCTGCCGAGCGCGTCATACCGTATTACAAAAAGTTTATACGCACGTTCCCCAGCGCCAAGGTGCTTGCGCGGGTGTCGCTTGCGAATGTGCTCAGTGTCTGGCAGGGGCTCGGTTATAACCGGCGGGCAAAATTTTTGCACCAGGCGGCAAAAATAATAAACAACAAGTACAGCCGATACGACAGACGATTTCCAAATACAGTTGAAGAGATAGAAAAGCTGCCGGGGGTGGGGCACTACACCGCGCGCGCGGTAGCCGCATTCGCTTTCAACTCGCCAGAGGTGTTTGTCGAAACAAACATCCGCACCGTCTTTTTTTATCACATGGGCGGGCGGCGCACACTGTCCGACGCAGAACTTTTGCCACTTGTTGCCCGCGCGTTCCGGGAGTCGCACATGGAACCGCGCGAGTTCTACTCGGCATTGATGGACTACGGCGCACATCTGAAGAAGCGGGGTATGCGGCTCAATGCGCGGAGCGCGCACTACAAAAAGCAGAGTGCTTTTGAGGGCTCGGCGCGGCAATTGCGCGGCGTAATTCTTCGCGAGCTCCTGGTGCATCATGCGACGCTCGCACTGCTTGTACATCGCATCCCGCGCAGTAGAGAGGAACTTACGCACGAGCTGACGCGGCTTACTGCCGAGGGGTTGGTGTCTCTGCGCGGACGCTACTTTGCAATCCACAAATAAAACACCCCGCCGAAACGTTCGGCGAGGGTACGAAATTACATCTTTGGATGTTCTCCCGAATTGGAGCAGGACTGCCCTGTCGTGGGGTTGAAGTGCTGCGCGAAGCGGTAGAATTCACCCAGCGGTGTTGTAAAGCTGTCTCGATTTGCCCCACTGTCTTTGTTGAGCGGCACTATGTTTTTGCAACGAGGGCAACACATAGTCATGTGGAACCATGCAAATGTTGCGCGCATACGTTTTTCCTCCCTGTTCTAAAACTCTGCGCCAACTATAGCGCATCTACACCCCGAGTACCACAGGGATGACAGCAATTTACATAGGGTAACCCTATGGTAACCGGCTCTCCAAAGTAAAAAGCGGACCAAAAGTCCGCTCCGCCGGTCCCAATCAGAAGCACGATGCTTTGATTTGAAAGGCGTCATCCAGATTGAAGTCGGCGAGCATGGCGGCCTTTTTTTCTTTACATTTGCTGAGGTCACCATTGATCTTGATCTCTTGCGAATGGATGGCGACTGCTTTTTGAGGGCTGAAGCCATCTCCTCTCGCGACTATCAAGAAGACGACGAGGAGTATTGTGGAAACAGGCATAGGGAAACCCTCCGTAGACAGTGTGTGCAGTTCGAAGGCACAATATTAACAAAGTACGTCTTTGTCAAGCTCTACACCCCAAGCGTCACCGGGATCACAGCGGAGTACTTCAGGGTCTTTTCGAAGAGGACGCGCGCCATGTGGCACAGGGTCGTGTGGATAAGACAGTTTACATAGGGTTACCCTATGGGATACTCTCGGTATGCAGCGGAAGGTGATTTTTGCAGAAAAAGAATTTTACCACCTTTATAACCGGGGTGTCGAAAAACGAAAGATATTTTTAGACGAAAAGGATAGACGTCGGTTTTTAAGATTATTGTATGTTGCCAATGGGACGGCATCTTTTGTCTACCGCGATATCCAAGAGCTTCCCTTTGTTGGCATTGATCGCGGGGAGCCCCTGGTTGCGATTGGTGCATACGTATTAATGCCCAATCATTTTCACATTCTAGTTAAAGAAATTAGGCCGGGCGGGATAAGTAAATTTATGGAGAAGTTGCTGACTGGCTACTCCTCGTATTTTAACAAGAAGTATGGTCGGACTGGCAGACTGTTTGAAAATTCGTTCCAAGCCCGACACTTGGACCGCGATGAGTATTTAAAATATACATTTTCTTATATTCATTTGAACCCAATAAAACTTATAGAGCCAAAATGGAGGGAATGGGGCATAAAAAACAAAAGTAATGCCTGTGACTACTTAGATAGCTATCCCTTTTCGAGTTATATGGATTATTTGGAAAGAGAGCGGGAAGAAAAACTCATCCTTTCTCGAAAGCAATTTCCTAAGTATTTTCTGACTCCCAAAAGTTTTAAGTTACTAACCACAGAGTGGCTAGCGTATAAAGAGCATTTTACATAGGGTTACCCTATGGTTTTTTGCACACAGGACACTCGCAGACAAAGTTTTTCATCCTTTTTCCTCCAAGTTGAACCTACTATCCTCGACTATAGCGCATCTACACCCCGAGTACCACAGGGATGACGATGGGACGCTTGTTTGTTTTTTCGAAGAGGAATCGGGCTACCGCGTCGGTGACGTTGTTTTTGACAAAGTCGAAGTTGACCGGCTGCTGGCCCTTGGCCGAGTCCTCGATTGTTTTTTTGATGATGATGCGCGCCTGCTGCAGGAGTTCCTGGCTTTCGCGCAGGTAAACAAAGCCGCGACTGATAATGTCGGGCGACTTGCGCAGGCGACCGTTCTTCGGGTTTACCGTCGCGATTATCACAAACATACCTTCCTGCGACAGCACGGTACGGTCGCGGATGACCACTTCTTGTATGTCTCCGATGGAGAAGCCGTCCACCAGGCGCAAGCTCGCCGGGGCCGACTCCTTGAGCCGAACTATTTTCTGCCCTTCGTCCTGTATCTCGATGACGCACGAGTTGTCGGGGACCACTATTTCATCATCGGCGCGACCGCAGGCCTTGGCGATGTCGGCATGAACGCGGAGCATATAGTGGTAGCCGTGGAGCGGCATAAAGAAGCGCGGATTGATTTTTTGGTGTATCCAAAATGTTTCGTCGCGGTTGGCATGGCCGGAGGCATGCACATCCATTGTGTCGCGGTGGATTATTTTTGCCCCCTGGCGGCTCAAGTTGTCCTTGAGTTTTTGCACGCTGCGCTCGTTGCCGGGGATTATCGAGGAGGAGAGCACCACCGTATCACCCTTTTTAATTTTGACATGCTTGTGCGTCTTCATGGCGATGCGCATGAGCGCGGCAAACTCATCGCCCTGCGCTCCGGTCGCGAGTATCACCACCTTGTTGTCGGGCAGATGCTCAAGCTGAGCGGCGTCTATAAACGTCTTTTCCGAGACCTTGAGGAGGCCGAGGTGCTTCACTATCTCGATGTTGACCTTCATGCTGCGGCCCTCCACCAAAATTTTGCGGCCGACCCGCTCGGCCTGCTCTATCATGCGCATAAGCCGCTCCAGCTGGCTGGAGAACGTTCCTATAACGAGACGACCGGGGGTGGTGGCGATAATTTCGTCGAGGTTCTTTTTGACCACGCGCTCGGGGAGAGAGAAGCCCGGTCTCTCCACGTTGGTGGAGTCCGCCGCAAGAAAGAGTACGTTGCGCCCGGCAAAGAAGGAAAACTCTTTTTCCTCGGTTTCTGTCGGGACACCATCGACATGGTCGAGCCGCAAGTCGCCCGTAAAGACCAAGTCGCCATAAGGTGTTTCGACAATGATGCCCATGGAGTCGGGGATGGTGTGATACACCGAAAAGAAGCGCACGCGGAAGTTGCCGACCTTGACGCTGTCCTCCTTTTTTACTTCGTGGATATCGAGGGGTTTTAGATTGGGGAACTCTTCTTGCCGCTTGCGTATCATCACAGCAGTGAGCTCGCGGGTGTAGATGGGCGGGTAGCCGATGCGGTCGATTATGTAGGGGATACCTCCAATGTGGTCGAGGTGGCCGTGGGTGATAAAGAGCGCACGTATCTTCTCGCGGCGTTCCTCAAGGTACTTGGTGTTGGGGAGGATGTAGTCGATGCCGGGAGTGTCATCCTCGCGAAACTGAAATCCCGCATCGATGACTATGATGTCGTCGCCCATTTCGACCAGAGTCATATTGCGGCCGATTTCCTCGACTCCTCCCAGGGGGATAATGCGTATAGTGCCGGCCGCAAGCGGAGGTATGGGCCGCTCGTCGCCGTTGAGCAGGGGAGTATGTTCTGGGATTTCGCGCATAGGATGGGGCTGATGGGGTTTTGGCCCTCCCTGTCGCAAGCGTCCTCTCCCGCGTCCTGCGGCACCGGCAGGACTCCGTCCTCGCCCGCCCGCTCGGCCGGAGCCGAACTTTCTACCGGGCCCTCTGCTTGATGTTTCCATAATGAATGATAGTGATAATTAGTGCGTTACAAAAAAGGGCCATACGCGGTCAACCTCTCTGTGCCATTGCGTTATGCTCAAGAATCGGTCGCTCGGCGTTTCTATAAATCCAAGGTCAACGCCATGGATAGTCTTAGGGACACTATACACGAAATCGGGCGTATACAAAAACACGGCGGGGATATCCTTGCGCAGCTCGACGAGAAAGAGGGCAAGCGTCTCCCGGCGCGTTTGTTCGTTGCTGGTTTGTCTAAGGGTGCTTAAGGCAGCATCGGCATTTTGATTGGCATATTCGGCAATGTTGAGTCCGGGGTCGTTGCGCTGACTGCTGTGCCAAAAGGCATAGAGATCCAGTTCGCGTCCGATAACTTCGCCGAAGAGGAGCGCATCATACTTGCGCGGGCGGATAACATTTTGTGCCAGGTCGCTCGGTTCGAAGATTTTAACATTAACCTGCACTCCCACGCGCCTCCATGTTGCCCGCAGATATTCGGCCGCCGCCTCAAGTTCCGGAACATTTGCCGTGGCGAGGTCGAACTGGAGCATGATTGTCTGCACGTTTTTGCCGCTGCCGATGGTCTTGCTCATTATTCCATTTTCGTCCGGTTTCCATCCCGCAGCTATCAACCGCTCGCGCGCCTCAGCCGCGAGATCCTTGTCGGACACCTCCTCTTGCTGTTGCAGCTCTCTAAGGAGCATCGGGGGGACAGGATCTCGCAGCGGAGTGCCGTATCCGCCCAGTACTTCCTGCACAAGATCGCCCCTGTTAATAGAGTCGTTGAGGGCCTTTCGTACCACCGCGTCGCGCAGGACGGTTGATTGATTTTGATTGAAGAAGACGCCAAATACGCGGTTGAGCGGCGAGGTACGGATGTTGCTCTGGGGCAGAGTGTCGAGGTTGCTCGGCGAGATACTGCTTGCCGCATCTATATCGCCGCTGCTAAGCGCGGAGAGCAGAGCCCCCTCGCTCTGGAAAAATTTAAGAGTAATCGAGTCCAGATACGGCTTACCGAGAGCGTAGCCGCCGAAGGGCCGGAGCGTATAGGTAGAAAGGATACCGGAGGAAGAACGCGAGGCAGAGCCGAGCCGATAAGGCCCGGAGCCGACGGGTTCCTGATTGAGCTCGCTAAAGGGGAACTCCTCGTCGGTCACCACTCCCCAGCGTGCTTTGGGGAGTATGCCGAGCGTCAGATTTTCGATAAACGGAGCATATGCTTTTCGAAGCGTAAAGCGCACCGTGCGCGCATCCACTTGCTCGGCCACCACCCCCTCCCAATTGGCGCGCACAGGCGACTTGAGTGCAGGGTCCTGCGCCTTGCCGACCGTGTAAACAATGTCGTCGACACCTACCGCACTTCCGTCATGAAAGGTGAGACCATCGCGCAGTATAAAGGTGTAGGTCTTACCGTCCGGCGAGACGTCATAGCTCTCGGCCATATCGGGCACGTATCCGCCTTCGGGGGTTGCTCGCAAGAGGCCGGAGTACACCAGCGCAGTTACGTCGCGATCGGCGTCCGAAATGGCGAGCAGCGGGTTGATAAAGCGCGGCGTGCCGATAATACCCTCGGTTAACGTTCCTCCGTATGCCGGAACCTGGACTACGAGCTGCTCTTTGACCATGTAGAGGAGCGCCGCACTGCTTATCACCAACAGGGCGGAAAAGAACAAAAAGAGTGCGCGGCTGCCGCGCCCAAACTGTGCGATCGTATCCTGCACCCGGTCTAGTGGGGGCAAGTGGACTGCAGAAGCGACTGTGCGCCAAAGGTCTTTCATAACGACAAGCAGAAGACAAAAAGCGTGCGGTTTTCGGTCTTGTGTCTGGCGTTAGTGGATAAAGAGCGCGACGAAGGCCGTCGCTGCAAAAAGGATTCCTATAATAATGGAGGCATAGAAAAGATACTTCTCCGAGCCGCGGCGCGTATGATAGCCGGCTGAAAAGTTGTCTCCGCCGAAAGCGCCCCCAAGCGACGCTCCTGTTTGTTGCAGGAGGATGCACGTCACCAAAAGCACAGACAGTACTATTTGTATGTAGGGGAGTACCACCGAAACGGCCATTACGAGAAATCCTAGCATAGTGCCTGCCGGAGCGCAAACTTGACTTATGGGAAGCTTTTTTTTATAGTGCGTTCACTATGAAGAAGAAAGTAAAGAAGAATGCCCCTAAAAAGGCCTCGCAAAACCCGCATAAAAAGGGTTCCTCAATTATCAAATTCCCCGTGAGTCCCGCAGGCGACCGCGTTCTTGTAAGAAACATCGCTCCGGAGGAAGTGACCTCTTTTGGAATTATTATCCCCGACACCAATAAAGAAAAGTCGGAGGAGGGCGTCATTATAGCCGTCGGCCCCGGTAAAAAGAACGATGAGGGCAAGCTTATCCCCGTTTCCTACAGCGTGGGAATGCGGGTGCGCTTTAGCTACGGCGATGAGATAAAGATAAACGGCATCGATCATATGCTGGTGCACGAGGACAACATTACGGCGGTTATCAACAAATAAAATATTTCACTACTACTATGGCCAAACACATTTTATTTAATGAGCGGGCGCGCCGGGCGCTAAAATCAGGCATCGATAAGGCAAGCAACACGGTAAAGATTACGCTCGGTCCTCGCGGGCGCAATGTTGCGCTCGACCGTGGATACGGCGGCCCCACTATCACCAACGACGGCGTCTCTATCGCCAAAGAAATTTCGTTTAAGGATAAGTTTGAGAATATGGGCGCCGAGATAGTCAAAGAAGTGGCGAGCAAAACAAACGACATTGCGGGCGACGGCACCACTACGAGTGTTGTGCTCCTGCAAGCGCTTATAGAAGAGGGGATGAAGCACACCGAAGCGGGACTCTCGGCTATGGCGGTGCGCCATGGGATTGAGAGCGCAACGGCGGAGGCGGTGGTGGCACTTAGGTCGCTTGCAAAAAAGATAGGCAACGATGATGAGGTGCTCCAGGTGGCAACCATTTCGGCCGAGTCCGAGGAGATAGGAGCTATTATTGCCGACACTATAAAAGAGGTGGGCAAGGACGGCGTCGTGACGGTTGAGGAGAGCCAGTCGCTTGGTATAGAAAAAGAGGTAGTCGAAGGGCTCGAGTTTGACCGCGGCTACGTGAGCGCCTATATGGTGACCGATCCCGGCCGCATGGAGGCCGTCTACAAAGACCCGGCTATCCTTATTACTGACAAAAAAATATCGAGCGTCGCCGAGGTACTGCCGATACTGCAGAAAGTGGCCGAGTCCGGGAAGAAAGATTTGGTGATAATCGCCGAGGATGTTGATGGAGAGGCGCTTACCACGTTTGTACTCAATAAACTCCGCGGGACCTTTAATGTTCTTGCGGTAAAGGCCCCCGGCTATGGCGATCGCAAGAAGGAGATGTTACAGGACATCGCCGCTATGACCGGCGGACAGGTTATTTCGGAAGAGGTAGGTGTTAAGTTTGAGAACGCGGTGCTCGAGATGCTTGGCCGCGCACAAAAGGTTATTGCCACCAAAGACAGCACGGTGATAGTCGGCGGCAAGGGGCCAAAAAAAGACATAGACGCCCGCATCGCCCAGCTGCGCAAGCAGATTGAGGACACGACGAGCAAGTTTGATAAAGAAAAGTTGGAGGAGCGGCTCGCCAAACTTTCGGGAGGCGTGGCTATTATCCGCGTCGGTGCCGCGACAGAGACGGAGATGAAGTATCTTAAACTCAAAATCGAAGATGCGGTCAATGCGACCAAGGCCGCAATAGAGGAGGGTATTGTTGCTGGCGGGGGCGTTGCGCTGGTTAAGGCCGCACAAAAAGTTGCCGAAGGGTTTGAAAAAAAGAAAGACAAGATGGACATTGCGGCGCGTGTCGGCTACGAGGTGGTACTGCGCGCTCTTGAGATGCCTCTGCGCCAGATTGCCCAGAATGCGGGAACAGACGCGGGCGTTGTGGTGGAGAAGGTTAAGCAGGCCAAAGGAAACGCCGGCTACGACGCGGTTAAAAACGAGATAGTGCCGGACATGATGGTGGCGGGCATCGTAGACCCGGTTAAGGTGACCCGAACGGGGCTCGAGCGCGCCGCATCAGCCGCCGCGATGCTCCTTACCACCGAGGCGGCGGTTGCCGAGGAACCGAAGGAGGAAAAGGATGCTCCGATGCCGGGCGGCGGCATGGGTGATATGGACTACTAACGGCAAGAGGGTTTCCCCTTGCAATCCCCACAGAATTGCTATACTTAGGGTATGTTTCATCTCACATGGGTAGTGCCGACTATTATTGTAATTGCATTGGCATGGGTCATTGCGGTCTACAACCGCTTTGTGCGCCTGGTACAGCGCTCCAAGGAGGCATGGTCCGATATCGACGTCCAGCTCAAGCGCCGCTACGATCTTATCCCCAACCTGCTCGAGTCGGTTAAGGGCTATATGGCGCACGAGCAGGGCACACTCGAGAAGGTAACTGCGGCCCGCGTGGCCGCGATGGACGCGGGCGGCGTAGAGGCCAAGGGCAAGGCGGAGAACATGCTCACGGGAGCGCTCAAGTCATTGTTTGCCGTGGCCGAGGCATATCCCGACCTCAAAGCCAACACCAACTTCCTCGAGCTCCAGCGCGAGCTCTCCGATACCGAAAACAAGATCCAGGCGTCGCGCCGCTTTTACAACACAATGGTGCGCGACCTCAACACTGCTGTAGAGTCCTTCCCCGGCAATGTCATCGCGGGCTTCTTTCGCTTCGAGCAAAGAGAGTTTTTTGAGCTGGAGGAAGCTGCCGCGCGGGAACCCGTGAAGGTCAGCTTCTAATGGCTTCCAACCTCTACACACACCAAACAGAAAATATAGCCAGGACATGGGTCTTGATGGTTGTCTTTGCACTCATTGTTATCGGCGTGGGCTGGGCGGTGTCGTTTTACTTTGAGAGCCCGGCACTGCTCTACGTGGCGGTGGCCTTTGCCGTTTTTATGAACGTTGGCTCGTACTGGTTTTCCGACAAGATAGCCGCCAAGATGGCGGGCGCGCACCCGGCAGACGAGCGGCAGTATCAAGAGCTCCACAATATTGTAGAGAACCTGGCTATAACCGCGGGCCTGCCCAAGCCGAGGGTTTATATAATCGACGACCCGGCGCCCAACGCCTTTGCCACCGGGCGCAATGCGGAGCATGCGCTGGTCGCTGTCACGACGGGCCTGCTTTCGATGATGGAGCGCTCCGAGCTCGAGGGCGTGCTGGCGCACGAGCTCAGCCACATAGGTAACCGCGACATGCTGGTGGCCACGGTGGCGGTGGTGCTGGTGGGGTTTGTTACCATTATTTCCGACATATTTTTGCGCGCGACGTTTTTTGGCGGGCGCGGCAGCAACGACAACCGCGGCCACCCGGCGCTTGCCATACTGGCGGTGGTGATGATAGTGCTCGCGCCCGTTGCCGCAACGCTCATCCGCCTGGCGGTGTCGCGCAAGCGCGAGTTTTTGGCTGATGCTTCGGGTGCCTTGCTTACGCGCTACCCCGAGGGCCTGGCGAGTGCGCTCCAAAAAATAGGCGGATATCCCGCGGCCTTGCGCAAGGCAAACACCGCCACCGCGCACCTCTTTATCAGCAATCCTTTTGGCCCGGCTAAAGCAATGTCCGGCCTGGCAAAACTCTTTATGACCCACCCTCCGGTGGAGGAGCGTGTCAAAGCGCTTTTGGGCAAGTAATATAAAAATAAAGAGCAGGCACGGGGCCTGCTCCTTGGTCTGCGCTACTGCCGGAGATCAGCCGACAGTCAATATACGCCGCATGGCCCCCCAGAGTGCTTGACTTGACACCCTTGGCTATGCTGATATGGTCTGTGAAGGATCTGTGCGTGTGCGGGGCCAACAAAGGGAGACAACACCAATGGCGGTATTGAGAAACGGCAAACCCATCGAGGAGTTGGACCACGACAGCGGAGAGCCCGAACGGGCAGAAGCAATGCGGCGCTGGCACGAAGGGCGTCGTGTCGAGGAAAGGGGACCGAGCCAGTCGGGCCTCAACAATCACTGGAACTCCCCGCGATCCTGGAAGCACAATAGGACGATGCGGGTCTGAGTTAGGGGCGACTCGCGCAAGCGAGCCGCCCCTTTTATTTTGTGCTATATTTTGTGCGCATTGGGCCCTCGACAGGGTCCTGAAGCAGGAGGCGTCGGATAGTGGTTTATTCCACCACCTTGGAAAGGTGGCATACCGAAAGGTATCGTGAGTTCGAATCTCACCGCCTCCGCAGATTGAAACTTCCAGTTCAGAAAGGGCGGACGCACGCCGCGATGCGGGCGCGGCGTGCGACAATTCCTCTCGCCGCACAGCGGCGAATTG
>Ga0209541_10005715_pt1 | contig 21580 bp, 24 predicted proteins | sample RifCSPlowO2_01_FD_184027 | JGI IMG/M metagenome (GOLD analysis project Ga0209541, IMG submission 184027) | Groundwater microbial communities from Rifle, Colorado - Rifle CSP2_plank lowO2_0.1 (SPAdes) (version 2) | ecosystem: Environmental > Aquatic > Deep subsurface > Groundwater | place...
GTCTTCGTATCGCTATTGGCGCAACTCCTATCCTACAAGAGGTTGCTATTGGTAGGCCAGTGCAATTCCTGCGGAATGGTAGATTGCTTCCGTTGTCTGCATTGCTGCGCCGCATCGATTCAGCAGCAGAGACAACTGAATGGGTTGTAAACGGCAAATATTTCACGATTCCAAAAGGCAAGAGTGGACAGTTCGACCTCTCGCGTGATGGCGTTGCTGATGTGGAAGTGATTGTGGATGCACTCGGTCGCATTGGCGCGTCGATTACTGCAAAGCTTCCTGGTGCGGTGAGTGCGATACCATCAACAACTCCACTGTTCAATATGCCTGTGACCGACACTGCTTCGATTCCAGCAACTCCCGCGAAGCCTTCGATAAATGTCGAGAAAACACCGCAGACTACAGAAATAGATGTTCCAGTAACTGCAGAAATTCCAGAACAGAAAGAGTCATTAGGAGCTAAGCTTTCAGGATTGTTCAAGAACGTGAAGGTTAACCTCTCGCCTGATTCGTGGTTTGTCAAGGGCGGAATCGTGCTTGCGATCGTGGTGCTTGGCCTGCTTGGACTTGCGCTGTCAAGAAGTTATTATGAGTAAAATATTTAAGTCATAGCAATACTGGAGTTAATTATGAGATTGTATTTTGCAGTATTGTGTGTGTTGCTCGTTTCTTGTGTTCAGGTTGAGCAAAAAATTGAACAACCTCCCGTGGTGCAAATTGAAAATACACAACCCTCTGAGAATACGTGGTGCTTGCAACGAGTGCAGGAACAATATCTTCCTTATTTCAATGTGAGTTTTGATGGTCTCGCGATAACAAAAATTAAGTGTTGGCCAGAAGCATCCCTGCGGCCAGTACAGTTTGAAATTGAAGGAACACAAGGCAAAGATAATTTATCAATTTATTTTTATACGTCAGGAGGAGCATCATACGCACTCACTGAACGGTGTTTAAAAATAAACGGACAGTTGGTTATTTCTAATAAGTTGTTCCAACGAACAGATGGGTATGAGGTTGAAGAAGAGCCATCTTGCAAGTGGCACACAGATTAATTATTTTGTGAATATTAAAGTTCCAGCAACCTATCTAATTCTTCCGCCGCTTTCTTAACTTCGATTAATTGCCGCTCGACATCTCTTTGAATGTCTTCAACAAGCGCGCTCAGTCTGTCCCCGCGAATAATGTACTCGTTCTGACGGTGAATAATGATGCCGCGTTCCATCAGCGTGTTGAGATGGTGGATGACGGTTGCGCGGGTAAGCCCAAGTTTTCCTGCGAGTTCTTCGCTGGTCAGTCCTTGTTCTTGTTTCACCGCTTTAACCAATTCAATAAACATGCGAAAGCAGGATTTGTTTTTGTCGCGTTCGCCGAAAAGTCCAAGTGAGCTTCCAAACCATTGGAGTTCGTCGTTAAGAGAGTTCGCTCGCGGCTTGCGGATGGTGGTGATGACGATTCTTTGGACATACATGGTTAACCCATATAGTTTGGGATTTCAGGTGCAGGTTCACCATTTTTGGCGAGCTCTTGCTGTCTTTTCTCTGCCTTGGCAAGCGCTTTTGGTTTGCTGATTTTTCCAAACTCGGTTTCATACTTGCCAATTACATTGGAAAGAACGTTGATGAGTGCTTTTGCGTGCCAGGGGTCGACCATGACGACGTTGTGTTTGAGTTGGAAGCTGGGTTTTTTTCCGCGGGGGTCGCTTCGTGGCGTGATGCATTTGAAGTCCATGGACATTTGCGTCGGGGTGAAGTTGACAGTTACTTCGTGCGCGAAGAAGGGGTCGCCTTCATGGATGTTGATGTTTACTTGGTCTTGGCTCATGGTAAGTTCACCTCGTGCTGTTGTTCACAAAGGTGGTGAATTATTTAAATCTTCCGTTTAAAAAAGAAAGCTTTATATACCGGTATCAGTTATCACCTAATGAGTTGACTTGAAGTCAACGGTGATTTGATGAATGAGAAACACGAGGACACAAAGACGCAAGCTCCGGCGGCGGACGACGCAAAGGCCGCACTCGAGCAAAGCCAGACGCTTGTCGCAGAATATACTGATCACCTCAAACGCCTGCAGGCGGAGTTTGAGAATTATGTGAAGCGCGTTGAGAAAGAACGCGTAGAACTTCACGCGCGCGCATCCGAGCGCTTGATTCTTAAACTGCTCTCGGTCGTTGACGATTTCGAGCGTGCGCTCCATCAGCTCAAAGAAGTTCCTGCTGAGACTAAGAAGGGAATCGAACTCATATTCAAGAATTTGCACAAAGTTCTCGTTGAGGAGAAGGTCGAGCCGATGGCGTGTGTCGGCCACAAGATAGACCCTTACAACCATGAAGTTTTGATGCAGGTCGAAAGCGAGGCTCCCGAAGGAGAAATTATTGAGGAGCTGCAGAAAGGATACAAAATGAACGGTCGCGTGATTCGTTACGCAAAAGTCAAGGTCTCGAAAGGACCGAAGACAGAACCAAAAACACAACACAAACACTCATCGGAGGAACACAAACATGACTAATGAAAAAATTATCGGAATCGATTTGGGAACTTCAAACAGCGCAGCGTCCGTCCTTGAGGCCGGTCGTCCGAAGATTGTCCCTTCAGCGGAAGGTGCTTCATTGTATGGAAAAGCTTTCCCGTCGTTTGTCGCGTTTACTAAAGAAGGTCAGGTGCTTGTCGGAGAACCGGCGCGCCGTCAGGCGGTCTCAAACCCACAAGGTACAGTGTATGCCGCAAAGCGTAAGATGGGGACGAATTTTAAGTACCAGATTTTTGGTAAAGAGTATACTCCCCAGCAGATTTCTGCGTTTATTTTACAAAAGATTAAGCGTGACGCGGAAAGCTTTTTGGGCGAGAAAGTCAGCAAGGCTGTGATTACAGTTCCTGCTTATTTTGATGACAACCAGCGTCAGGCAACCAAGGACGCTGGGACCATCGCAGGTCTTGAGGTCGTGCGTATCATTAACGAGCCGACGTCTGCCGCGCTTGCTTATGGTTTGGAAAAGACTGGCAAGGATCAGAAGATTCTTGTTTTTGACTTGGGTGGTGGAACTCTTGACGTCACAATTATGGATTTTGGTGATGGAGTCTTTGAAGTGATTTCGACTTCAGGTGATACCCAACTGGGTGGAACTGATATGGACAACACGCTCATCAATTTTGTGGTTAAGCAGTTCCAGAAAGACACTGGAATAGATTTGAATGATGATGGTGTCGCCATGCAGCGTATTCGTGAGGCGTGCGAGAAGGCAAAGATTGAGCTTTCAACCACGCTTGAAACGGAAATCAACCTGCCGTTTATCAGTGCTACCAATGTGGGTCCAAAACACTTGCAGATGAAGCTCACGCGTGCAAAGCTTGAGGAGCTTATCGAGCCGATTGTCAAGCGTTGTCAGAAAAGCGTTGACCAGGCCCTCTCTGACGCAAAACTCAGTGTCAAAGATATTGTTCGCGTGATTCTTGTTGGTGGTCCGACCCGTATGCCGATTGTGCAGAAGTACGTTGAGCAGTGGTTTGGTTCAAAAGTTGAGCGTTCTATCGACCCGATGGAATGTGTAGCTATGGGAGCCGCTATTCAGGGTGGAGTCTTGGCGGGAGATGTTAAAGACATTTTGCTTCTTGATGTCACTCCGCTCAGTCTTGGTATTGAGACTCTTGGTGGAGTTTTCACAAGACTAATCGAGCGCAACACCACGATTCCAGTGAAGAAGAGCCAAGTGTTCAGCACCGCTGCGGACAATCAGCCAGCAGTCACAATAAGGGTGGCACAAGGCGAGCGTTCCATGTTTTCAGACAACAAAAACCTTGGACAGTTTGATTTGGTTGGCATTCCTTCTGCTCCGCGTGGGGTTCCGCAGATAGAGGTTGCGTTTGATATTGACGCAAACGGTATCTTGCACGTTATCGCGAAGGATTTGGGGACTGGCAAAGAGCAGAGGTTGCAAATTACTGCGCCAAACAAGCTTGATGCTGCCGAAGTTGAGCGTATGCGTAAAGATGCAGAGGCGTTCGCTGACGCTGACAAAGTGCGAAAGGAAGAGATTGAAGTCATCAACCAGGCTGACACTCTTGTCTACTCATCTGAGAAACAGCTCAAAGAGTTCGAAGGAAAGGTGGACGAGAAAGAAATCAAAGCAGTCAAGGAAAAGATTGCCGAGCTCAAGAAACTGCTCGAGGCCTCGCCAAGGAACATCCCGGACATTAAGAAAAAACTCGAGGAGGCGAACCAGCTGTTCCATGCCGCTGCGACTGCGCTCTATCAAAAAGCAGCAGCTGCAAAAGGAGGGAAGGGCGCGAAAGTTAATGAAGATGGGACTGTTCAAGGGGAAAAGGTATGATTAAATACCTCGCCTACACGGCAATAATCATGTTTGTTTTGTACGCGGTTTTTCGCCTTCTAGGGACGCGCGCAATTTCGCGTCTTGTTGAAAAGGAAATAGATGAAGTTGTAAATGGTGAGGAGTACAAGGTGAAAGGGCGGTTTGAGTGAGCGGAGCTGTTTCTAAAATACGCGCAGTGGTATTTGATTTAGATGGCGTTTATTTTGAGAGCGGTACGCAAACGTTCATCAAGAAATTGCAGGAAAAGTTTGGTCTTTCAGAGTATCAAATCAAGGAAGTCTACCTCAAAAGCCAACAGATGAAGGAATACAAGAAAGGATTGATGAGTGGAGATGCGTTCTGGGCATACGCGATTAAGACGTGGGGAATCAAGTCGACAAAAGAAGAGTTGCTGAGTTTGCTTGTGCAAATTTATGAGGAAAACCCTGCGACAGTTGAGTTGATTTCGTATTTGCGAAGAAAAGGAGTAAAGATTGCCGCGTGCACCAACAATTTCAAGGAAAGGATTGAAGGCTTGCAGAAGCGTTTTGGTTTCAAGAATAACTTTGATGTATTTGTCACATCTTATGAAGAGGGTGTGCTCAAGCCCGATCCAGCATTGTTTAAGATTCTTGCTCGAAAACTGCAATTGTTGCCAAGTGAAATTGCAGTAAGCGATGATCACCAGACTGTCATTGATCCTTTGAAAGCCGCAGGGTTCCAGGCGTTTTTGTACCAGGGACTTGACGATTTTAAGAAGAGGGTATTATGAGCAAGGATTATTATTCTATTTTGGGCGTCGATAAGACTGCATCGCAGGAAGACATAAAGAAAGCGTACAAGACGCTTGCGAAGAAGTATCACCCTGACATAAATAAGGATTCTGGTGCTGCAGATAAGTTCAAGGAGGCAAGCGAAGCTGCGGCAGTGCTTGGTGACCCGGAAAAGCGCAAGCAGTATGACCAGTTTGGAAGCGCAGGTCCTGGACAGAACTTCTCAGGGTTTGACTTCCGCGATTTCGCGGGTGCTGATGTGAACTTTGACGATATTTTTGACAGTCTTTTCTCAGGGTTTGGGTTTGGTGGGCAAGGAAGAGGAAGGCGTCGCTCGCAAGGCAGGGATTTGGTGGCGGAAGTGTCTATTTCTTTGGAAGAGGTTGCGAAAGGTTCAACGCGGGAATTGCATTTGCAGCGGCAGACAAGTTGTGAAAAGTGTGATGGTAAGGGAGGATTTAATTTTATCACGTGCGATACCTGTAAAGGGCAGGGCACGGTGCGACACACAAGACGGACTCCGTTTGGGATGTTTGCGTCTACTGCTGCGTGCAGCACATGCCAGGGAACTGGTGAGCGGCCTGAAAAGCAGTGTGAGGATTGTCGTGGTGAAGGAAGGATTGTGACGCGTAAGCCTATCAAAGTAAAAATTCCTGCAGGGATTGAAGACGGGATGCGTTTGCACTTGCCTGGTGAAGGTGAGGCTACCGGAAGGAACGGCGAGCCAGGCGACCTCTATGTTGTCGTGCGCGTCAAAGAAGATGGGCGTTTTGTCCGGGAAGGGAGCGATTTGCGTATTGTTCTGCCTGTTAGTTTTGTGACTGCGTGCATCGGTGGTGAAGTTGAGGTGGAAACATTTGATGGTAAAAAGAAAGTGGAGATTCCGCAAGGAACACAGCCCAATGAAGAGCTTCGTTTGGAAGGTGAAGGTTTACCTGAACTGCGCGGCCGCCATAGTGGAGATTTGATTGTGGAAGTTCAGGTTGAGATTCCCAAGAAATTGTCAAAGCACCAGACTGAGCTGCTCAAAGAGTTTCAGAAAGGAGATAAAAAGAAATGGAATTTATTTTAAGGATCACGCCAGTCCCTCCACAAAGTTGCACAGTTCTTGTGCTTCTTCTCGTGTTATCGCGCCGCTTACAAGCAAGCTGTTGATGGCGCGCAGGTCTTGGTTTGCGTTTTCGTAGGCCATGATGTTCACCTCATGATTGATTCCTGGCAGTGTTCTTAAATCTCTTATGCAGTCGAAGTGCGGACCGTCTGTCCACAAAGTTTAAAAAGTGCAAACCCTCGATTTGCAGTAATGTTGAACATTTACTTGCCACGGCCTGAGTGGTTCTTTGGTGTTGACACGACGCTTGAGGCGTTTGCTGGCATCATAGCTCTTCTGATCGCGTTTGTGTCGTACAAGTTATACCGTTCAACCAATGAGCGAAGCTATAAGTATTTTCTTGCGAGTTTTGTTTTGCTGGGCGGAAGTTTTCTCTCGCGTTCTGTTGCAGACGCGTTTTTGGGCAAGTTTTTCAATGTCTCACCAAATATAATAGGGTTGGTATTTTTCGGTGGATATGTGGGGCATATCTTTCTCGCGCTTGCAGCGTATCTGTTGCTGATTGCAAGCACGTACAAGATTGAGGACAAACGTCTGCTTGTGATGATGTTTTTGCTTTTAGTCCCAGGACTGGTCTTTAGCGCGAGTTATTTCTTGAGCTTTTATGTGTTAAGTAGTATTTTGCTTCTTTTTATAACGTGGGCGTATAGTCAAAATTATCGCAAGGTTCGTTCAGTGACTTCTGCGCTAGTGTTTGGCGCGTTCATCCTTTTGACGCTTGCTCAGCCGCTGTTTATTCTGGACATGCGTTCGAACATATGGTATGTGTTTGCTCACGCGGTGCAGGCGTTCGCCTATCTGATGCTGCTTGCCGCCCTGCTGAGAATTTTGCTTAAACGATAAGGACTTCACATGAAACGGACTAAAATTGATATAATTTATGATATGCTCAAAGCCATCCAGGACAAGGGTGGCACGATTATTCCGACCCATCTTCTGTACAAGTCAAACCTTTCCCATCAGCGCATGAAGCTGTATTTGGAAGAGTTGAAAGAGAAGAAACTCTTGATTGAAGGGCATGAAAAAGACAAGTTGGTCTACAAGCTCACCGATGAAGGTTTGGGTTTCTTGAAGAATTTCAAACAGTTGAAGGAGTTTACCGAGGCGTTTGGGTTGTGAAAAGGTCGCCGGCGCCAGGAGTTTCAGGCCTCTCGCCCGCCAACAAAGCGAAAAGCTTTTGAACCCGGAAACCTTTGCAGGTTACGACTGTATCAAAGTTGTTGGCCAACCAGATCGGCCGCCGGCTTATTTTTTATTATATTGCTGGCTTAAAGTGTCTTTCTCAAACAAAATCGTAAAATCTTCAGCTTTTTCTGAAGAACTACCAGTAACTTTATTATGTCCCGTAACTAGTTCTGAAGTATGCACTTTTCCCACATCGAACTAAAAGAACTGGCAAAAGCGTTGCTGGCAGTCTCGCTGATGTTCACAATAGCGTATGTTGGTCTAAGCACAGCTGCAATCGGCGCGTTTCCAATCATTTTGCTCACTGCAGGCCTTGGCTTTGTGCTGCACGAGTTAGGTCATAAATTCCTCGCGCAGAAGTATGGTTGTTGGGCGGAGTTTCGTGCGAACAACCAAATGTTGCTTCTTGGCGTTTTGCTCAGCATAACTGGAATCGTGCTTGCAGCGCCCGGCGGGGTGTATATTCGTGGCGCGACAATTCAGCAGCATGGGAAGATTGCGATCACTGGTCCACTGGTGAATGTTTTTCTCGCAAGCCTCTTTGGATTTCTGTATTTTTTGTTTTCTTTAACATTGCTCAAGTATGGTTTTTCGATAAACTCGTTCTTGGCGATGTTTAACATGATTCCCTTCCCACCCTTTGATGGGCACGCCGCGTGGAACTGGAATAGGGCGGCGTACGGTGTGGTCGCCATCGCGGCGATAGTGCTTGTCGCGTTGTCAACGTTCGTATAATACCTTAAAAAGAAGCGCAAATAACATAGGATTATGAAAACATACGGTGGTTTATTTGAAATACTTATTTCGTTAGATAACCTCAAAGAGGCGTATAGAAAAGCAAAAAGGAGAAAAGAACACAAGGCATCAGTTCAGGAGTTTGAAAAGCATTGGCAGCTTTATCTTGTTCAGCTCCATCTTGAGTTGAAGACTAAAACGTATATTCCTCGAAAGCTCAAGACATTCATCTTACGGGATCCAAAACAAGAATTATCAGTGTGAGTGACTTTCGCGACAGGATTGTGCATCACGCATTGGTAAACATCTTGCAACCGATTTTTGAGCCACGATTTATGATAGTTACGCAAGCAGGAAAGGTAAGGGAACTGCGGCCGCACTTGAGCGCTTCGACACTTTCTTAAGAAAAGTAACAAAAAACGGAAAAGTGCGCCTGGCCTCAGAGCAGAACATTGGAGGTTTTGTATTTAAAGCAGACATTAAGAGTTATTTTGATAGTGTTGACCAAGTAATTCTAATTGAAATTATTGAAGAGCGTATTAATGATAAAGATATACTTTGGCTCATCGATCGAATTCTGCAAAATTATAATTCAGGCACTCCTGGGAAAGGGATACCTCTTGGAAACTGGACAATCGAATTTTTATACCCTCTTCTCAGTTATGTATGTAAAGGTAAAACCACGCCATTTATCTTCAATATAGAAACAAATGGAAGCAAATGAAGTAACTTGGAAAGAGAAGCCAAACGAATATTGCCACTGGACAGCTGTGCGAACAGAGTATTTAACGGACTCGAGTAGATTAGTTTTCATGACAAACACGTATCTGGGACTTGCTCCTGAACTAGTGCTTGATATTCATAGAACAGCGTTGATTCTTCGAAAAGAGAAAAAATTAGGTCAACGGAATATTTCACGTAAACTTTTTGAGAAATATGGCGTTTTAATTTCTGAAAGTACAATTGCAGGTTGGCTCTATCAAGGAAATGTTCCTTATGCAAATTCAAGAACGCAGTTTAAACCTAAACCGATTCCGGCAAAGGATGTGCTGCACAAACTCTACGTTGGTGAAGGGCAAAGCGCGAATAAGATTGGCGTGTTATTAGGAGTCTCCACAATAATTGTAATTAACTGGCTGAGACATTATTCTATTAGCCCACGAACCCATTTGGAGTCCATGCAACTATTTGATGTAAAAAAAGCACTTAGAGAAAAAGCACGCATTATGCCCACCAAAGAATATTCCACGTTAACATCGGAAAAAGCTTATGTTCTGGAAGTTTTGTGCGGTGATGGTTATATTGACAAAGGAAGATTGCGTCTTGAAATTAGATACGACAAAGAGTTCGCAGAAGAATTTAAGGACTGCATTGAAAAAATTTATGGAGGCGTTCACAAGGTTAATTACTACGCTGCGCGGAATACGTTTATAGTTGACATAAGCCGTGAAGTAATGTGTTCTGACCTTTTCAAATACGGTGTTTTTGATACGTGGAACTGGATTGTTCCCAAACAAATTCTAAACTCAAATGATGTTAACATTATGGGCAGTTTTGTAAAAGGTGTCTTTGATAGCGAAGGTCATGTTGAAAAATATGGAATAACGATGCTTACTGCAAGTAAGAATGGGGCAGATAACATGATAACGCTTCTTTCTCGCTTAGGAATAACTGCTCATAAATACAAGAGCAGGCAGTATGCGGTTATTTCGATAACTCATTGGGAGAATATGAAAAAGTTTTCAGATCTGGTCGGATTCAACATACGGAGAAAACAAACCGCTTTGGAGAAATCACTTAATGAACGAAAATATCACGTACAAGTCAGAACCAAATAAAGATGAAGAATTAAACAATATTCTGAATCCTTTGGTGAAAAAATGGTTCCAAGGTAAATTCAAGTCTTTTACACCCTCGCAGCAGTATGCAGTGATGGACGTGCATTCAAGGAGTAACATACTAGTATCTGCTCCCACTGGCAGTGGAAAAACACTCACTGCCTTTCTTTCTGTTCTCAACGAACTTGTAGACTCTGCTGAAAAAGGAATATTGGAAAATAAGATTTATGCAGTTTACATATCTCCTTTGAAGGCATTGGCTTCCGATATCAAAGTCAACTTGATGACTCCACTACAAGAGATGGAACAACTCGCAGGCCGTTCTTTGGGAATCCGTGTTGGAGTCAGGACTGGAGACACTACTCAATCTGAAAAGAGTCAGATGCTTAAACACTGTCCACACATTCTTGTGACCACGCCCGAGTCGCTGAGTATTCTTCTCTCATCGATTAAATTCAAAGAGCACCTCAAAAATGTTGAGTGGTGTATCGTTGATGAAATTCACGCATTGGCGGAAAACAAGCGCGGGGTCCATCTCTCCTTGTCCCTCGAGCGATTGCAAAGACTTTCTGACCATCTCTGTCGCGTCGGTTTAAGCGCGACTGTATCTCCACTTGAAGAAATCGCAAGATACTTAGTTGGTCCGACCAGGCCGTGCACGATTGTTGACATTCAATTTCTCAAAGAGAGAGATTTCAAAGTAGTCTCGCCGGTCGACAGTCTGATTGACACGCCGCATGGAGATATCCATCACGCAATGTATGATGTTATTGACAAATTAATTCAGGAGCATAAGACTACGTTGATTTTTACCAACACGCGAAGCGCGACTGAGCGAGTGGTTGATCATCTCAAGAGTAGGTTTCCCAAAAAATACATTGGGAACATTGGCGCTCATCATGGGAGCATGAGCAAGCACGCCCGACTTGATATCGAGGAAAAATTGCGGAAGGGGGAGCTTAAGGCGGTTGTTTGCTCGACAAGTCTTGAACTTGGTATTGATATAGGATACATCGACCTGGTAATCTGTCTTGGTTCTCCAAAGTCAGTTGCGAGATTTTTGCAGCGTGCGGGCCGTAGCGGTCACAAATTGCATGAAACAGTAAAAGCAAGGGTTCTTGTCATGGATCGCGACGATCTAGTTGAGTGTGCGGTGTTATTAAAAAGCGCGATGGAAAAGAAGATCGACCGTGTCCACATTCCGACCAACGCACTTGATGTGCTTGCCCAGCAGATTATTGGGATGGCACTTGAGGAAGGTTGGGAAGAAAACGTGTTGTTTGATACAGTTCGTAAAAGTCATTGTTATGCGACATTGAAGCGCGATGACTTTAATCAAGTGTTAAGCTATCTTGCCGGCGAGTTTGTCGATTTGCAGGACCGCCATATTTATGCAAAAATCTGGCGTGAAGATGGAAAGATTGGAAAAAGGGGGAAATTGAGCCGTGTTATATTCATGACGAATGTTGGCACGATTCCTGATGAGTCTTTTGTCACCGTGAAGATTGGGAACGAAAGTATTGGCATGCTTGATGAGAGTTTTGTTGAGCGTATGAAGCCGGGTGACGTTTTTGTGCTTGGCGGCGAGACGTATATGTTCAAGTTCACGCGCGGAATGGTTGCCCAGGTCTCAGCATCGGCAAACCGACCTCCCACAGTCCCTTCCTGGATAAGTGAAATGCTTCCGTTGAGTTTCGACCTTGCGATGGAGATAGGACGTTTTCGAAGGTTGATGTTTGAGCGGTTGCGCAGCAGTGAGAACCGCAATGCAGTCATCAAGTTCATCAATGAATATTTGTATGTTGACGACAAGGCTGCGAGCGCGATTTATGAATATTTCAAGGAGCAGTTTGATTATTGCAAGGTTATTCCGACTGATAAGAACATCGTGGTTGAATATTGCAGTGATGGCAAGGATGAGAAGATAGTGTTCCACGCGTTATTTGGGCGCAGAGTCAATGATTGTTTGAGTCGCGCTGTCGCGTTTGCCCTCTCGCGGACACAGCACCGGGATGTTGAACTTGGCATCAGCGATAATGGTTTTTACATCACCGGTTCAAAATTGCTTAGGCCAGTGAGCGCGTTCAAACTTCTGAAGGCAGACAAGCTTGACACGGTGATGCGCGCGGCGATTGAGAAAAGCGAGGTCTTGAAGCGCAGGTTCAGGCATTGTGCGACGCGCGCGTTCATGATTCTGCGCAATTATATGGGCCATCAGAAACGCGTCGGAAGGCAAGCGGTGAGTTCGATGATTCTGATGTCGCTCCTCAAGCGCATCGATGAGGATTTCACAATTTTGAAAGAGGCCAGGCGCGAGTGCTTGGAGGACGTGATGGATATTGGGAACGCGCGAAATGTAATTCAAAGAGTGGAAAAAGGAGATATAGTGATTACTGAAATTCAGAACACTATTCCTTCCCCGTTCGCGCTCAATCTTGCGTTGCAAGGCTACAGCGATATCCTTCGAATTGAAGATAAATATGAGTTCTTGCGCAGGATGCACGAGCAGATTCTTGCGAAAATCGGCGGCAGTCAACCTGAACTAATCAACGGCAAGGAGTATGTCCAGCGTTCGAAGGAGGCACGGGCAGAGTTCAAGGACCAGCTGCGCAGCGAAGTGGAATCCCTTTCAGTCTCAACGTTTATGAAGGCAGAGTTGCTTCGCATCGTGAACGGTGAGCGTTCTTCGCTTGACCCTGGTGTTATTAATCTTTTGCAGGGCGTCGAAGCCTGGCCGCAAGAACTGCGTAAGTTTGCAGAAACAGTAAGGGGAGATCTCAAGAGTTCTGCGTTTTCGTACGAGGATTTCTGGAAAGAGGAGGAAGAGAAACTTTCCGAGTCAGAGGAAGAACAAAAGCGAGCGCTGTTTGATGAGTTTAATGATGGTGCAAAGAAACTGCGCGTCGATTCACAAATCCGTTACGATGTGTACAAGATGATTGCTGGCGACAAAGAGGGTTTCAGGCAGGAAACGTTTCAGTGGCTCAAAGACAACTTTGCCAAAGGAGTTGCTCGCACCTGGAAGGACAGCATTGCAAAGTTTTTGCAGGGGAAGGCCCGGACGTTGTGAACTGATGTCCATTTTTTTTAATCACTTGACAATAATTGCAAAAGTTAAATAATGTGCTCCTTTCACCTCCTAGATTGCCGAGGCGGACATTTCGGTTGCCCTGAAAAGGGTGCGAGTACGACAGCCTCTGTTCGGTGTTCAACCAAACACGTGACGACTGGACTATAGCTCGTCAGCGTGCGTCTACACTGATTAAGCTCGTTGGTAGCGCGTAGGAGATAACCTGTCATCAATCCACACTCGAAGATGAGGATTCGATAGGGTGTCGGTACAGGCACTCTTACACCGAGTCCAGACCTCGGCTCTTTACCATGCAAAAAAGGAAAAATTTGAGGAAACATTCTCGCAGGCCAAGTAGGAATGGCAAGGGTTCAAAGGTTCGTAAGCTGATTCTTCTTGCGAGAAGGAACGCGCGAGGGAAAAAGAGAGTGGTGAGTAAGAAGAGTGCGTCGCGTGTCAAGAAATCAGTCAGAAAAAGTGCCGGAAAGAAAAGGCGTTGATTTGTTGACAGTTGACCACTTATGAACTGTCCTTTTTGCACCATCGATAAAGGAAAAACAAAAAGTATCCAGGAAAAGGAGCACGTTCTTGTTGTCTTCAGCAATCCGCGCTTAATGCCAGGTCATCTTTTGGTGATCCCCAAGCGTCACGTCGAGCGTCCTTCTGAATTAAACGCAGATGAACGTAAAGAATTGTTTGATACTGCAATCGAGTTCCAAGAGAAAATTCTCACAAAATTCGCAAAAGGATGTGACATAAGTCAGCATTGCAGACCGTTCTTGCCCGAGAGCTGGACAAAAGTTAATCACGTGCATTTGCACCTGCGTCCGCGTGAGTTTGAGGATGAGTTGTATCAGAAGTCTCAAAAGGGTGAGAAAGATTTGTGGAAAGACTTACCCCAAGATGAATTCAAGCGAGTTCTGCAAACACTTAATCTCACCAAACCTTTATAAATTCCCTTCTTTCCTCTCGACATATGCCCAAGAAAGATGACGTTACGCAAGGAATCACTGTGAAAAAGGCAGATGATTGTTCTGAGTGGTATACGCAAGTCATTCAGAAAGCGGAGTTGGCTGAGTATACTGATGTTTCGGGCTGTATGATTTTCCGTCCCCGTGTCTTCGCGATTTGGGAAAAGCTGCAAGCCTTTTTCGACGCAGAAATTAAAAAGCTCGGCGTCAAGAACGCATACTTCCCAATTTTTATTCCTGAACATCTTTTGATAAAAGAGAAAGAGCACGTTGAGGGTTTTGCTCCTGAAGTCGCGTGGGTGACGCAAGGGGGTAACTCGCCGTTGAACGAGCGGTTAGCAATTCGTCCAACGAGCGAGACCATCATGTATGATGCGTACGCGAAGTGGATTAGAAGCTATCGTGACTTGCCGCTCAAAATCAATCAATGGGTGAATGCCGTCCGCTGGGAGTTCAAGCATCCGGTTCCCTTCCTTCGAGGACGAGAATTCCTCTGGCAGGAAGGCCACACTGTGTTTGCGAAGAAAGCGGATGCTGAAAAGGAAGTTCTCGACATATTGGAGCTTTACCGAAGAGTGTTCGAAGAGTGTCTTGCCCTTCCGGTCATCAAAGGAAAGAAGAGTGAGAACGAAAAGTTTGCGGGCGCTGATTATTCTACCTCAGTAGAAACCCTCACGCCAAGCGGCAAGGCGGTTCAGGCGGCGACAAGCCATCACCTAGGCCAGCGGTTCGCGAAGAGTTTTGGTATTGAATTCCTGGATGAGAACAGTCAGAAGTCAATTCCTTATCAAAACAGTTGGGGCTTCTCGACCCGTTCGATTGGCGCGATGATTCTATTCCACGGCGACGACAAAGGGATTGTGATTCCACCAAAAGTCGCTCCGCTTCACGCAGTTGTCATCCCCATTGTGTTTGACAAAGACAAAGAGTTAGTCCTCAAAGAAGCAAAGAAAATCGCAGACTCACTCAAAAAAGCAGGAGTTTCAGTCGAGCTTGACGACCGTGATTCATACACTGCGGGCTGGAAGTTCAATGAGTGGGAACTCAAAGGCGTTTGCCTGCGCATTGAAGTTGGCCCTAAAGATGTTGAGAAAAAGCAGGCTGTTGTGGTGCGCAGGGACACTGGCAAGAAGGAGTTTGTGAAAATCACAGACCTTGCAAAACACATCGAGTCTGAACTTGAAGCGATGCAAACTGATATGTTTACTAAAGCAAAGAAGTTCTTGACAGAAAACACAGTCCACGCAAAATCTTGGTCCGAGTTTGAAAAAGCGATCAAGGCCAAAAAGCTTATTGTCATGCTTTGGTGCTGCATAGAGAAGTGTGCACAAGATATCAAGGAAAAGACGGAAGGTGCAAAGTGTTTGAACCTGCCTTTTGAAGAAAACAAAACAGCAACAAAAGACAAGTGTGTCCACTGCGGCAAACCCGCAAGTGCGGTTGCGTTGTTTGCCAAGTCATACTAACCACCTTAACAAAAGAGAGAATTTTTATATTCTGCTGATTTGCTGACCAGTATGAATCAGCGCATGATTGTTAAAATTATTTCAGTGTTACTTATTATTGGTGCAGTGGTTACAATAGGATATCCTATTATTTACATTCTACTTTCAGGTACGAGTGACATTGTGAGCCAACAACGTTTTGGTCCTCCGCAATCCATTTATGAGCGCTTGGCAGCGATTATTTTCGACAATTTGTTGTTTTTTGGGCTAGGAGTGTTTCAATTCATTGTCGGACTAAAACTTTGGAAATTACGGTCTTGGTCAAGAGTTGTCGCAGGTATTTGGTTCGGAATTGCATCTTTGTACGTTCTTGGAATCTCACTGTGGAAGGTATTTCTTTATTTTTTTAGGAACCTTTACAGTTGGGTTAGTTTAGATTGGTGGCTCGTTCTTGGTTTATTGGTTATTGCCGCAATTCTAGGTATTCTAATTTCTTGCCTTTTGTTGTTCAATAAGAACACGAAACTTCTTTTTATAAAGTGAATTCATAACTCTTATAAGCCAGATATTCGTTTGTTTTTTTTGTGGGTGATTTCAAATGGAAACAGCGTATGCAGTTGAAACGTCAAAATCAGTGAGTGATGCAGTGGTTGCAGTTCTTAAGGCTGTTGAGCAGAAAGGTTGGGCGGTGTTTGCCGTGATTGATCTGCAGGAGCGCCTTATAGCTAAGGGATTTGCGCAAAAGCCGGTGAAGGTCATCGAGATTTGTTCGGCAAAGCACGCGAACGCGATGTTGAATAAGAACCGGCTTGTTTCGTTGTGTATGCCTTGCAGGATTGCAGTGTTTGAGGATGGCAAGACGAGGATTGCGACCATGCGCCCTGTAATACTGGCAGGCATGTTTGACGGAATTTCTGTGCAAGATGTCGAGTTGATTGACGCGGACTTGCGTACAATAGTGGATGCGGCGGCATAACTCTTATAAATCCCCCTTCCATTCTCGTTTTATGCAAAAAGAGGTCGTTTTACAACAGATTGCAAACCGTTTGCGCCATCATGTTCTCCATATGACCACTCGAGCAGGCTCTGGTCACCCTACAACTTGCCTAAGCTCGGCAGAAATTATGGCTTGTTTGTTTTTCTCCGATATGAAATACAATGCCAAGCACCCGCAAGACCTCGCCAACGATGAATTCATCTTGAGCAAGGGCCACGCTGCTCCGATTTTATGGGCAGCCTACGCAGAGGCAGGAGTTATTCCATTCGCTGAACTTTCCAAGTTCCGCACGTTTGAATCTCAGCTTGAAGGTCACCCTACGCCAAGGATGCCGTGGGTTAAAGTCGCGACTGGAAGCCTGGGTCAAGGTCTTTCCATAGGTGTGGGGATGGCGCTCGCCCAGCGATTGCACAAATCAAATGCGAAAACATTTGTGCTCGTGGGTGATGGTGAATGTGCTGAAGGAAGTGTCTGGGAGGCAGCAAGTCTCGCAGCAAAACTGCACGTTTCAAATCTTGTCGCAATAGTCGACTGCAATAGACTTGGGCAATCTGGTGAATCATTGCACGGCAAACACGCGGATGTCTGGAAGAAGAAATTCGAAAGCTTTGGCTGGTCGGCAAAAGTTATTGATGGTCACAATATCAAAGAGATTCTGCGCGCTTTTGCAGAGAAAAAGAAATGTCCAGTTGTAATCATTGCCAAGACAGTCAAAGGCAAAGGAGTTTCTTTCCTGGAAGACAAGGAGGGCTGGCACGGCAAGGCGCTTTCTCCTGGTGAACTTATCGACGCGCTTCGTGAACTTGGACCGCTTCCAGGAATAGACGCAAAAAAGTTTGTCCATCATAGAAAACCAATGGCGCAAAAGTTGTCCTGGCTTGGAGTTCCAGCAGTCAGTTACAAGCATGGTGACCAAGTAGCGACACGGGAAGGGTATGGCACGATGATTGCAAAGCTTGGTAAAAACCCAAGGATTGTCGCGCTTGATGGTGATGTGAAGAATTCGACGTTTGCAGAAAAATTTAAGTCTCTTTATCCGGCGCGTTTTGTGGATTCGTTCATCGCAGAACAAAACATGGTTGGAATGGCGATGGGTTTTGCCGCGAAAGGGTTTGTTCCGTTCGCAAGCACCTTTGCAGCGTTTCTCACAAGAGCTCACGACCAATTAAGGATGGCTGCGATTTCGCGATTGAATCTTAAGTGCGTCGGCTCGCACGCGGGAGTTTCGATTGGGGAGGATGGTCCGTCCCAGATGGGCTTGGAAGACCTTGCGTTGTTCCGCTCGCTTCCCGAAAGCACAGTCTTGTATCCTTGCGACGCGGTTTCAGCGGAGAAATGTACTGCATTGCTTGCTCAATCAACAGGAATCGGTTACTTGCGTACCACACGGCCTAAGACTTCAGTGATTTACAAATCCGCAGACTTGTTTGTCATCGGCGGAAGCAAACTTATTGTAAAAGGAAAAGACTTGCTCATCATCGCCGCAGGAATCACAGTCCACGAATCGCTCAAAGCTGCAAAGCTGCTTAAAAAGAAAGGAATCTCCGCAAGTGTGCTTGACGCGTATTCAATAAAGCCGCTAGACGCAAAAACCATCAAAGTGCAGGCCAAAGGCAAGCAAGTTATTGTGGTTGAAGATCATTACGCGCAAGGAGGTCTTGGCGAAGCTATCGCAAGTTCAGGAATTTCTATTACGCATTTGTGCATCAAAGAGATTCCTCGTTCGGGAAAAGCAGATGTTCTTCTTGCAAAGTATGGGATTGATGCGAAAGCGATTGTAGCTGCAGTAAAGAAGTAAGTTCTGTTGTATCGAAATAGTATTAAATTCTTTATGAATGATGAACGGACATTATGACGCATTGAGATATTATCATTTCGCAACTGCTGTTGTGGCTGACGCACTTGAAAAGTTGCTTACATTGTTCGATAATTTGCTCAATCTTCGGCTTGCTTAAAACTGCCGCTTTGTCTGCTTTCTTCGCTTTGAGAACTGAGATTGCAAACAAATTATACGCAATAATTCGTTCAGGAGAGGGATAAATAACGCTCATGCTTTGCTATCTCTTCCAAATCACTTCATTCCCTTTGTGAATTTTGGTTATTCTGTTCAAAGGTATGAATCTTTCATGTCCATTCTCTGCGATGATTAAAAAGTCATGTTCGATTTTCTTGATGGCGTGTGCATGGATTTTATGGTCGTGTTTTCCGAGTTCATCGTAATACGAGATGTGATGGAGTTCACCGCGTTTGGATAGCGTAGATACTTCATGGAGAAGTTTTGCAATTTTACGTATGCGTGCAGAGAACGGATCAAATTCGCGGTACATATAACCAGTCATTGTAAGAATGAACAGTCCGACGAAGAGAGAAAAATAAACATTTTTGAGCAGTGGGATTTCGTAGGAGACTTCCCAGATTCCGCGCCAGAACAAGATGATTCCGATGGCGTAGAGCAGTGAGTAGAGGAACTGTCGGTCTTCTTCGCGCAAGGTGTAGAAACTCATATGATTTCAACTCTTTCTTTAAGTAATGCTTTGATTGCGAAGGCGAGTTTATTTTTGTTCCGGGCGTATACTGTGAGGATGCGTTCTCCTTTGTGGACTGGTTCTCCGCAGGTCTTGTGCAGGTAGACTCCCGCGTCCGGGTCGAGCGGGGCGCCCGCGAGTCGGCCTACTTTTGCGATGAGTGCAGTCTCGATGGTTTTTATTTTACCGTTCTTTTTGGCTTTGAGTGTGAAGGTCTCTCGGGCAGGGAGAAGTTTTTCTGGATTGGGAGGTTTTCCTCCTTGCGCCTCGATTATTTTGCACATGGCTCCCCATGCGGCTCCTGTGGAGAGAAGTTGTTGTGCAAGTGCTTTTCCTTTTCCCGGTTTTGACTTGCCGGTGAACTCTAAGAGAATTCCTGCTTGTTCAACACTTTTGGAAACCAAGTCCTGCGGAGCCCGTTTGTCTTCTTTGAGCGTCCACAGCACGTCGCGCGCTTCAAGAACAGGTCCGATTCCGCGTCCTACGGGTTGTGAGCCGTCGGCGATGACAGTCTTGACTTTGATGTGGAGAATGTTTCCTAGTTCTGCGAAGTGTTTGGCAAGATGTTTTGCTCCACGTTTGTCCGGGACTTTTGCTCCTCTGCCGATGGGGATTTCCATCAAGAGGTGGGTTGCTCCCACGCTGGCTTTTTTTGCCATTATTGATGCGAGCATCTGTCCTTCTGCATCGATGGAGAGTGGGTGTTCGATGTTGATGATTTTGTCATCCGCAGGTGCGAGGTTGACTGCTCCTCCCCAGATGATGAAGCCGCCGACATCATCGATGATTTTATTGAGTTTTCGTAACGGAATCTGGACGGGCGCGAGCACTTCCATGGTATCTGCTGTTCCCGATGGTGATGTGATGGCCCTGCTGCTGGTTTTTGGGACGATACAGCCTGCGGCGACAAGGATGGGGACTATGACCATGGTTGAACGGTTTCCCGGAACTCCGCCGATGGAGTGCAGGTCGACCACAGGATACTTTTTGATGCGAAGCACGTCTCCGGTCTGTGCGAGGGATCTGGTGAGTGAGACAATTTCTTTGGTGTTCATTCCGCGAGTGTAGGTTGCGATGACAAAACTGGTGAGCTCAATGTCGGTGAGTTTGTTGTCCACGATGTCGCGGATGATGCTCTCGATTTCTTTTGGGGTGAGATGTTTGCCATCAAGCTTTCGTTTTATCGCTCCGATGCTTTCAGGTTTTGAGGCGACTTCGACGTTGACGACCTCGCCGTGTTTTGTGCTGAGCTCATCAAGCACTTCTTCGAATAGTCCGATGTGGCCTGGCAGGACTGCTTTTCTGCTTTCTCCAACATCTACGATTGCGATGGTTTTTCTGCCATTGCGGTTGAGGGCCACGCGGTCCATTGGGTGCAAGTCAAGCAGCCTCGCGTCTTTTTCATTAAGAAGGACTACTTTGACATCTCCTGTTGCAATATCCATGTCCTTGACTGTGAGTTTCATCTGAAGTGGTGGAGGGGATGAACGTGTTCCCGCTCGTATATTTCAAATAAGGTCTGGAAGAGTGAAAGGACGAATGGTCCGATTATAAGGCCAATGATTCCGAACAGGAATAATCCTCCGAATACCCCAACTAGAATGAGAAGGGGATGAACTTTTGATCTTCCTGCGATGATGAATGGCTTGAGGATGTTGTCTGCTGATGAAATTACGAGCAGTCCAAATATGAACAGGCCGACTCCGCGTGCGATAAGCGACGGCTCTCCTTGGATGTATCCGTTGAGCAGCAAGAACAGGCTTGCCGGAAGCCAGACGATGGCAGTTCCTAAGAATGGGACAAGAGCGAGGATTGCCATGAGGACTCCCCACCAGAGGAATCCTTGGATCCCAAAAAGCCAGAATCCGAATGCGCCAAGCGCCCCCTGGACAAGCGCGACGACGAAACTTCCATAAATTAGTGCGTAGGTGACTTCGCTGAATTGCGTGATTATCTGGTGCTGATGGTGTTCGTGTAAAGGAATGAGGAGCGCCATGCGTCGCACGAGATCTTTTCCGTCAATAAGGAGGTAATAGGTTGTGAAGAACAGGATGAGTGCGTTTATGACCAATTGTGGAAGTGAGACGAGCCATGAGCTGACTCGTTGAGTGAATGTCCGGACGATAGTGGTGAGGATTCCAAGTATGTAGTCGCGGGTGTCAGGTTCGCGCATGAGTTCGTTGGCGCTGTTGACAAGATTGCAGACCGTTCCTTGGTCAAGGCAATGTCCTTCGATAAGTTTTCCTCCAATGATGTCTTGCTTGAGGAAGAGGTAGGATTCTTGTGCTTCCCGAGTGAGATTTTGTAATAGTATCACTGCAGGTACTGCAATCATGACGAGAATAAGGAGGACGGTGATGAATGCTGCGATTCCTTGCGAGTTGAGTTTGCGCGCAAGCCAGCGATAGATTGGAGTGAAGACGAACGCAAGCACCGCTCCGCCGATGACGCTCCCAAGGAAGGGCCACATGATGATTAGGCTCGCGATTCCGATTACGATAAGTGTGCCTAAAAAGAAGTTGCGATACGTGTCCTCTTTTTGCATATTGGGAAATAGAGGCCAGAGTATTTATAAATGTTGCTTCAGAAAAATAAAATGAGCCCGGCCAGGTTCGAACTGGCGA
>Ga0209541_10005716_pt1 | contig 21579 bp, 19 predicted proteins | sample RifCSPlowO2_01_FD_184027 | JGI IMG/M metagenome (GOLD analysis project Ga0209541, IMG submission 184027) | Groundwater microbial communities from Rifle, Colorado - Rifle CSP2_plank lowO2_0.1 (SPAdes) (version 2) | ecosystem: Environmental > Aquatic > Deep subsurface > Groundwater | place...
TGGCGAGCCGCAATCGGTGGTGAGCCACGCGAGGCGGGGTCGCGACCAAATTTTCGGAAGAAAATTTGAGTTGTGACCAAATCCTCTCGAGCCCACCAAGACCTTACACAGTTTTGGTAAAATAAAACCCCTTTTGGGGTCGATTTGTTATTTGGAAGAAGGAACCAGCAGGGCGGGCAGTTCGGCGACAGAATCAAGAATGCAGTCTGGTCTAACTCCGGCAGCCAGGAATTCTTCCCGGGTGAAAATATCACTGATAACGGCGAAAAATTTCAATCCGCAAACGCGGGCAAGTCTGAAATCGCTTTCAACCGTATCGCCAATCAAGAAAATATTGTCTTTCGAAATGTTTATTTGCTTGTATTTCCTCCAAAGCGGCTGAAAACTGGCCAAAGCGGGCTTTCTGGCGTTACTGCCGATGGGTCCGTCAGGCGCACCGATAAAATTAAAGTATTTATCAATTTTATTCATTTGCAGTTGCGATAGAGTTTCGGCGTAGGAACGATTGGTCAGGACGCTCAAATAGAAAAAGTGCTGAAGAACGGCAAGCGCTTTTTTGACTCCCGGGAAAAGATTATAGGGAACAATTTGGTCATAAGTTATCCAGGCATTTAAAAAGGCGACAATTTTGGCGGTGCATTCTTCGGGCCATATTGATTGAACGAAAGCAAAAGAACCAGACGATTTTTTCCAGCTGTTTAGTACGGCTTCCTTTAAGTTCGGTTCAACTGGCAAACCGCACTGGTCAGCCAAATATCGGACGCGTTCACAGCTTTCGCCCGCCGAATCTAAAATCGTATTATCCAAGTCCAATATTATGCCCCGTTTTGGCAATGCGGCCAAGTTACTCCTCCTTGTTAAGATTAATTGGAAAAGAGCTAAATAAAAATAACAAAAAAAGTATTTCACGGTCAACCCCTGAACAAATAATAAACAAACCCGCAGGGTGGATATAACGACATCCCGTGTCGTTATATCCACCGGGGAAGTTATACACATTGCGTTTTGCCGGCGGGCGGGTATATAATTGCCTTAGAAGTGGTAAAAAGTGGATAAAGGTGTTTATAGTTATCCCATCCTGTGGATTAACGATGTCGAACATCGTTAATCCACAGGATGATTGCAAGGAGAAAAATTACAGGGAAAACGGAGAGAAAGGTCATATTTATTATGTTTATCGGGGAATATACACACAATCTTGATGCCAAAAGAAGAATTGCCATTCCGGCCAAGTTTAGAAAAGAATTGGGTGAATCAGCCGTTTTAACAAGGGGATTGGACAACTGTTTATTTATCTTCCCGAAAATACAGTGGGAACAATTGGCCGAAAAATTAAGTTTTTTGCCTATTGGCCAGCAAGGCACGCGAGCGTTTATCAGACTTCTGATGTCGGGAGCCGTAGAGGTTGAATTCGATGTTTTGGGCAGAATCTTGATTCCCGACTATTTAAAAAAATACGCTGATTTAAAAAAGGGAGTGGTGGTGACGGGCGTTTTAAACCGCCTGGAAATCTGGGACGAAGAAAAATGGAACGGTTACCGCGCCAACTTAGAGAAAAATTCCGACAGCATCGCCGAGAAATTGGGAGAATTGGGAATGATATAAAGTGTGAATTGTTGATTGCGGATTGTTCGAGTGAACTGTGAATATTAAATACACATATGCACATTCCCGTATTGTTGAACGAAGTGATTGAGTACCTTAATTTAGCGTCAGGAAAAAATATCGTTGATGCCACATTGGACGGCGGAGGATATGCACTGGCCATTCTTGAAAAAATCGGTCCCGAGGGAAAATTGTTGGGTATTGAACTGGACGGCGAACTTTTTAAGCAAACCGAAACGAAAATACATGAAGCCGGTTTTGAGAAAAGCGCGATTCTGGTAAATGACAGTTATGTAAATTTAAAAACAATATGCGAAGAAAAAAAGTTTGAACCGGACGGAATAGTTTTTGACCTTGGATTGTCTTCCTGGCACTTGGAAGCAAGCGGGCGGGGGTTCTCTTTTAAAAAGGACGAACCTCTGGATATGAGATTTTCTCCGGCGGCAGCCAAAACTGCGCTGGGAGTGGTGAATCAATATGGCCCGGAAGAATTGGAAAAAATAATCGGAGAATACGGCGAGGAACAATTCGCCGGCAGTATCGCCCGAAGCATTGTTAAAGCGCGCAGGGAGAAACCTTTGATGACAACGCTGGAATTGGTTAAGGCAATTGAAACGTCGGTTCCGGAATGGTACAAGCACAGAAAAATACATTTTGCCACCAAAACGTTTCAAGCAATCAGAATTGAAGTTAACGATGAACTGAACAACGTGAAAAAGGGTGTGGCGGCGGCCATAGATGTTTTAAAAAAGGACGGAAGACTGGCAGTGGTTTCTTTTCAGGGGCTGGAAGACAAAATCGTAAAAGAAATTTTTAAAAAAGAGGTCAAGGGGGGAAGAATAAAATTGGCCGTGAGCGGCACAATCAGGCCCAAATGGGCCGAACAGCGGGAAAACCCCCGTTCCAAAAGCGCCAAAATGAAAGTGGCGGAAAAAATTAAAGTTTAAAAACGCAAACCAAAATCAAAAGATAATCGGGGCGGGAAGGAATGCCTTATCCCGAGTAAGTGTTAAACCGGTCAACAGCGCAAAATTACAAAAAACCCCGAGTTTTAAATTGCCTTGCATCGTTTATAGGCGGCATCTTGCTGTTATTTTATGTTTTGACGGCCAATGAAATTGCCGCCAATAATTACAAATTGAATGCGCTAAGCGGAAATTTATCCGCCCTGAATGAAGAAACGGCAAATTTATTTGCCGGCAAGAATTCCTTGGAAAATTCTTCACGCGTTTTAGAATTCGCGCTCGGGCAAAATATGATTGAAGCGCGCCAGCCGGTTTATTTGTTTGAAAACAAAGGTGTTGCCGTTAAACCATGAAGCGCTATGACAATTTAAGAATCAATGTTTTTTTTGGTTTGGTTTTACTGCTTTCCGGCCTGATTTTATACAGGCTTTTTGTTTTATCGGTTTTAAAAAATTCTTTCTATTCTCTGACGGCCGAAGCTCAAAACGAGAATGTTGCCAATATTTTGGCGCGTGGCAACATTTATGTTAAAGACGGCGAAAACGATTTTTTGGCGGCCGTCAATAAAAAAATTCCGGCAGCGTACATTGTGCCTGCTTATTTGAAAAACGGGCTGAACTTGGAATTACCCGCCGTCGTAACGCGAATTTTGGGAATTGATGCGGGAATGATTGAAAAAACAATCGCCGGCGGAGGCGACGCAATGAAAATTTTAGCCCGCAATCTCACCAACGAACAAGTGGCAGAAATTAAAAATTTAAAAATAAAAGGACTGGGAATCACTTATGAAACCGTCAGATTTTATCCAGGGGGCAGTTTTGCCTCGGCGGTTATCGGTTTTTTGGGTTATAGCGAGAACGGCCGTGCCGGACAATACGGCGCGGAAGCTTTCTATGAAAAAGAATTATCCGGTCTGACCGGTCAAAAGGCGTCGGTATTTGCCGGCAATTCAGCCAAAAAAGTTTTAGGCGTTTTTGAATCGGCGATAAATTATTTTAAGAAAAATAGCGCCGGGCAGGAAGATAAAACCAGGGCCAGGCCGGCAGATATCGTTTTAACGATCGATAAAACCATCCAGGAATTCACGGAGGAAAAACTGGACGGCCTGCTTTCCAAATGGAACGCAATCGGAGCCACGATTATCGTTCAAGAGCCGTTTAGCGGAAAAATTTTGGCCATGGCCGACCGTCCGACGTTCAACCCCAATAATTATTGGAATTTCAAACCGAATTTATTTTTAAACAGAAGCGTGCAGGAAATTTTTGAGCCGGGCTCTTCATATAAGCCGTTTACCATGGCCATGGGACTGGACCTGGGTAAAATTACACCCCAGACGGCATATACCGACACTGGCTCGGTAACCGTAGCGGGCAAGACAATTAAAAATTTCAGCGAAAAGATTTTCGGACAAAGTACAATGTCCGAAGTTTTGGAAAAATCAATAAACACCGGCGTTATGTTTGTGGAAAACCTTATTGGCGATGAAAGTTTTCTGAATTATACGGTTAATTCGGGATTCGGTCAGAAAACCGGCATTGGCTTGCCCGGAGAAGCGAGCGGCGACATATCCAACCTATACAGCGGCAGAAAAATAAATTATCTTACGGCTTCATTTGGCCAGGGGATAGCGGTGACACCGCTTCAACTCATTAACGGTTATTCCGCCATTGCCAACGGCGGCAAATTGATGCGGCCGTATATCATAGAAAAAATAATAAAAGGAAACGGAAGTGAAGAAATCACCCGGCCTGAAATTGTCGGCATTCCTTTTTCGGAAAAAACAACCGGCAAACTCAAGTCGATGCTGGTTGGCGTGGTTGACAGAGGATTCGACAAGGCCAGAATCAAAGGATATGGCATAGCCGGAAAAACCGGAACGGCGCAGATACCGGATGGTTCCGGCGGATACGCGAAAGACGAATTTATTCATGATTTTGTCGGTTTTGCGCCTGCCCCCAATCCCCAATTTGTTATACTGATAAAGATGGACAGACCGAAAGGCATAACTTTCGCCGCCGACAGTTTGTCGCCGACCTTCAGGGAGATGGCGCAATTTTTAATAAATTATTATAAAATACCGCCCACCAGGTAGAATTAAGAATTTAGAACATGAAACGATTATTGCAATTTATTCTAACCGCGTTGGCCAAAGCTTATGTTTGGCGTTATAAGCCGGCGATTATCGCAGTGACGGGTAATGTCGGCAAGACTTCCACCAAAGAAGCGATAAAAGCGGTTTTAGGGAAAATAAAGAAAATAAGAAGCGGCGCCGGTAATCTGAATAACGAATTGGGCGTGCCACTTACAATTTTGGGCAATTGGTCGGAACAATATTACGAAAGCGGCGGCACTCCGTGGTTTTGGTTCAAGGTTCTTGCGTTAGGCGCCGGACGTCTGATATTCGATGGTTCGTGTCCTGAAATTTTGTTGCTGGAATTCGGAGCCGACCGCCCGAAGGATATTAAGAGACTGACGGCCAAGTTTAAACCGCACATCGGGGTTGTTACGACCGTAGGCGAAGTGCCGGTTCACGTTGAATATTTTTCCGGACCTGAAGCGGTGGCTAAAGAAAAAGCCAAGTTGCTGGAACCGCTTTTATCTTCCGACTTCGCCGTTTTAAACCATGATGATGCGGCGGTGTTGGACATGAAAAACAAAACTAAGGCCCGGGTGACGACTTTCGGGTTTACCGACGGGGCTACGGTGAGAATTTCCAATTTTGATTTTAGGACGGATGAAGCCGGCCGGCCGGCCGGAACAACTTTTAAACTCAATTACGGCGAGAGTTTTGTGCCGGTTAAGCTGGAGGACGCGCTTGGCAAATCCCAAGCTTGGGCGGCCGCGGCCGCGGCGGCGGTAGGATTGATTTTCGGAATGAATTTGGTTACGATAAGCGACGCTTTGCAGTTGTATCGGGCACCCAAGGGAAGGCTTAAACTGCTGAAAGGAATTAAAAATTCTCTGCTCATAGACGATACTTATAACGCCTCTCCGGCATCGATGCACATTGCCCTTGAAACGCTGAAAATGTTGCCGCTCAACACCGGCAGGAGAATCGCCGTTTTAGGCGACATGCTGGAATTGGGCCGATATTCTTTAGATGCCCATCGGGAAATCGGCAATTTAGTCGGCAGTTTTGCCGACAAGCTGGTTTGCGTGGGAGCGAAAGCAAGGTTCATGGCCGATTCCGCGGCCAATCAGATGTCCGGGGAAAATATTTTTGTTTTTGACGCATCCGGCCAGGCTAAAAATAAAGTCAAAGAAATTTTAACCGAAGGAGACCTGGTATTGATAAAAGGTTCGCAGGGAATAAGAATGGAAAAAATAGTCGAAGAAATTATGGCCGAACCGGAAAGAAAAGGCGAATTATTGGTTCGGCAAAATAAAAAATGGCTTGAAATAATGCCGCCATCGTCTAGCCCGGTCTAGGACACATGGTTCTCATCCATGTAACACCGGTTCAAATCCGGTTGGCGGTGCAAGATTTTTCTTCTTCTTCATATTTCAAGGACTAATTGCGGGAATGGACGAAATAAATATATTATAGTATTTTATAACGGCTGTTTTACAAATGGGAGGTTTATATGTGCGCTATGCGTGTTTTTGCGGTAAAAGCCGGCGATTATTATCTCGGCGTCCTGACCAAACAGGGACGGCAACAAATGAGACGGGCAGTTTCTTTTTTGAATACTTTGCAGCCGCCGATTTACGGCCTAAAAACTCTGCTGGTTCATACCAGTGAACCGGGAGCACTGAAAAGTGTGAGTATCATAAAGACAAACTTGGAAATTCAACGCGTTAAGTCCATGGGCAAGTTATACAAATATTATTTTGAACCGGAAAATATTTACAGTTTGTTCGGAGCTTCCGGCGCCGTGGACAATGTTATTATTGTAAGCGATGACCCGGAAATGGAAAAATTTCTGGCTCAATATGTTTCGGACAATGACGATTCGGAAAAATACGAAACAAAAAACGGAGATATCTTTCTGGTGGCGGCCGGCCCCAAACCGCAGAAAATCTTCTCTCCGTCCTGACGGCCATCCGGCCGTTTTTCTTTCTCCCATTTTTGGTATAATGGTGTGAGATGGTTTCAAAATTCCATTTTATTATGAAAGAGGTTTTGAAACCATCTCAATCAATGAATACTCTTGAGGCGGTTAAAAATTTTTCCGAACAGTTTAAATATGAACCGGTTGTAGAAAACAGCGGGGGATTTAAACCGCAAAAATATAGCCGGTATATTTTTGTCGGTATGGGCGGTTCCGCCTTGGCGCCTGATTTGCTGCGAGTCGAGAATCCAAATTTAGATATAATAATTCATCGTGATTACGGCCTGCCGTCTCTGTCGGAGGAAATTTTAAAAAATTGTCTGATAGTCGTTAATTCCTACTCGGGGAACACCGAAGAAGCGTTGTCGGCTTTTAATTTGGCCGTGGAAAAAAAATTATCCCTTGCGGCGATAACTATTGGCGGAAAACTCTTGAAATTAGCCCAAGAAAATTCAACGCCGTATATTCAAATGTCCGACCTGGCAATTCAACCCCGCATGGCTTTGGGATTGAATTTCAGGGCATTGCTGAAAATTATCGGAGAAGAGGCCGCTCTGAAAGAAACCGATTTGCTGGCCGAGGAGTTAACCCCTGAAAATTATGAAGCCGACGGCAAAGAAATTGCCGAGAAAATGGGAAACGCAACTCCGGTTATTTATTCTTCCCGCCGCAACGGACCCCTTGCTTATGTCTGGAAAGTTATTCTCAATGAAACTGCAAAAATCCCCGCCTTCTCCAATGTTTTACCCGAATTAAATCACAACGAAATGGCCGGTTTTCTTTCGCGGGACTTGCCGGCAAACTATCATTTTGTGTTTTTAAAAGACAAGGAAGACGACCGGAAAATTTTGAAAAGAATGGAAGTTGCGGAAAAATTATACCGTGAACAAGGACAGTCCTTGCAAGTAATAAATTTAAACGGGAAAACCGTTTGCCATAAAATATTTTCCTCAATAATTTTGGCGCACTGGACGGCATACCACAAAGCGCTGACAACAGGCGCCGACCCCGACGACATGGCAGTAGTCGAGGAATTCAAAAGACTTATGCAATAAAACCCCGCCACGGCGGGGTTTTATTGCGAGCACTCTACGCGGCAATACGGAGGAATAACGGTCGGCATAACTCCGTTTGAAGCCGGCGGAGACAGTGTGGGTGTCAGGTTGGGTTGCATTTGGTTAACCGGGGCAGGGATGCTTGTGTTGGTGGCGACCGGCCGGTTTGTTTCCCAATTTAACACTTTTTCAATTACTGACTTTATAATACTTTTATCTTCTTTTTCCAGTTTGCCGAGAGTGTCGATTTTTTCCTTGGTTTTGTTAAATATTTGGGCGGCTTCTTTAATCGCCGTTTTATCTTTTTCAGAAATATCTTTTGAGTTTAAAATATTTTCCGCGGATTGGGAGAAAAACCTGTTCAGAATATTATAATCAGACGCCATATTTTCTATTAAAATTTCTTTTTGAGTTCTGGGAAATACAATCGAACTGATTTTTGCTTTGATGGCCCCAAAAGTGTTGGCGGCGGCATCTTTTAAATTAAATCCTCCGAAATTCATTCCGCTGAAACTTGAAAAAACCAACCCCAAAACAATTAAAAGGCCGATGAAATAAGGCATAAATTAGAACTTATGGAGTGGTTCCTACTCCGGGCAGAGTCCAGGTGCCCCCAACCAAATCCGGATTTATCGTGTAAAGAATCAAGTAGGCCGACAAAAGAAGTATCGCTCCCAGAATGGCATTAGTCATTTTTCCTTTAGCGTCCGTCACCTTGGCCGTATTGCCGGCTGCCGTGAACCACAAAATACCTGCATAGAATATCCTTACAAAAACAGCAATGCCCAACAGCCGCAAAGACCAGGCAAAAATAAAAGTGAATAATTCGCCGAATGTTTGAAGGCCTTCGGTCGGAACGCCCAAGACGGTTGAACCGGTGAAAGGAGCTCCGCCGATTTTTACCGTTAAATTTTGAGGGCTTATGGCCGACTTAGAGGCGTATTTTCCCCAACCGAAAACCAGAACCTGATAAGTTCCTGATGCGGTTTCTGATGGAACTTGGAATTTGGTCAATGTTCTGGAGGCGTCAGCTATTGCTCCGTTAAAACTGACGGACGACTGGTCCGCCAAAGAAATCAAACTTACGACATTTCCCAAATTAGTGCCAAAAACTTCTATTTCTTGTTCAACTACGGCTTCGGTGGGTTTTATATTTGTTATTATCGGCGCTTCGGCTTCCTTGGGAGGCGTTCCGCAGGCGGCCACACAATTTGAAAATATGCCGTTTGGGTTTTTTACACACTGCTTGCTCGCATTGCAGGAGTACCGCGTATCAGGAGGCGGGGGCTCGCATTTGCCGTCGCAGGAAGAAGAAGTATATGGACCGGTCGCATCCACTTCGCAAGACGACTTTTCGCTCACGACATCTTTGCGGCAGGCATAGTTTACGACGCCAGGTGTAGGAAGGGGTCCGCCCGTCCCGCACGCAACTTCGTCGCTTTTAGGGGGCGGGTCGCCATAATTTTCTGTACAGCCCAAACAATGAGTCATTCGCTCCAATGCCGTAAAACTCGGCTGTGAATTTTTAATTTGGTTGGTTTCGTACGATTTTAACATATCGTAACGGTCACCGTAGATTGGGTCGACAGATGATTTTCCGACAATCATCGCGTCGTTGCTGGGTCTATCCGGATTTTCTCTGCAATTGCTTACTCTGCCGGCATCATAGCCGCCGGCTTTTAAAATATCGGCTACTCCGGTCAAAAAAATACCCATTTTGGATGAATTTCCAAGCGCATTAACTACTTCGGAATTGTTCGGATCTTTTACATATTCATTAACCGCCGAATTAATAGCTTCTTGGTATCTGGCTGCAGCATTCGGGCCCTTTGGCACGCAACAAGCTTCTTCCGCATGGGCAACATAGTTTTTAATAAAAACTACAACAATAAAAATTGTCGCTATTGTGAAGAATATTTTGAGGTACTTCATAAGCAAATTATATAAACAATATTGCCTTTTGTCATTAGGCAGATATCCACCAGCTACCAATTATCAATTTACAATTACCGATTAAAAACTTAAAATTAACCAAGAGATGGCTAATAAAAAAACAACAATAACGCCGTTTTTACTCGTCGTGTTAATATTCGCGCTTTCTTTATTTTTGACTGATTGGACAAATACGACCGCGTCGGCAAACGTGCGGGACGATATTACCGCCAAACAGAAACAGATTGAAGAACTGGAAAGGCAGATTGAAGAGTATCAAACCCAGATAGACACAACCCGCTCGAAATCAAAAACTCTGAAAAATGAAATCACCGGACTGAACGCAAAAATCAGCCAGCTTAACTTGGAAATTAAAAGCATGTCGCTTGCCATAAATCAAACCGCGTTGGAAATCGGCGAAGCCGAAGGTAAAATCGGCCAGTTGGAAAACGGCATTAGCACGCACAAAAACGCCCTGGCTCGGTATCTGAAAATAATTTATGAAAACGACCAGAAAAATTTAACCGAAGTTATTTTGAACAACGACAGTCTCTCCGCTTTTTTCAGTGACCTGGACGGCATAAGAACGACGCAGGACAAACTGACCGTATCGGTAAGTGAAATGAAACGGCTTAAATCCGACATCAGCGTTCAAAAAGAAGAATTGGAAGACAAGAAATTTGACATGGAACGGCTTAAAAAGCTTCAAGAGATTGAGAAAAGAACGGTTGACGGCAATAAAAAACAAAAAGACGGCGTTTTGAAAGAAACAAACGGCAAGGAGACTAAATTCCAGGAGCTTGTCAAAAAATCTCAAAAAGACATCGCCGCCATCCGCGACCAAATCGGATATTTGATACAAAACGGCGTTTCCGCCGAAGAAGCCGTAAAATACGGCCAATTAGCCGCCATCAGAGTCGGAATAAGGCCGGCTTTTTTAATTGCCATTTTGGAAATAGAATCCGGTTTGGGCCGGAATGTTGGCACCGGCAATTGGATGGACGATATGTATAATTGTTATCTGCGATTGGGTAAATCTTCAAGAGCGGAAACGGAGAAAAACGCTTTTCTGGCGATTATCGGCAAACTCGGTCTGAACGCCGACACGGTCAAAGTTTCCCGAGAACCAAATTACGGCTGCGGCGGAGCGTTGGGACCGGCCCAATTTCTGCCGTCCACCTGGCTGGCTTATGAAGAAGAAGTGGCGCGATTGACCGGCCATAATCCGCCTAATCCCTGGAGCATAGAAGACGCTTTTATGGCTTCGGCCTCTAAACTCGTCAAAGGAGGAGCGGCGTCAAAAGACAAAGCCGGAGAAACCGCCGCCGCCAAAGCTTACATTAGCGGTAATCCGAAATGCACAAAAACCATCTGCAATTCATATGCGAGAATGGTTCTCCAAAAGGCCGTCGCGATTGAACAAAATCTTTAAATTGTTAATTGATAATTGTTGGTTGATGCGTTATCCTCTATGCCATCCGTCCCTTAACATTTAAAATAAGAAGGTTGCCATGCAAAGAAAGATAAACGCCATTTTAATCGCCGTTGTCGCCTTGCTTGTTTTTGCCGTATTTGAAAATGCGCTTAACACCGAAGATTTTTTGCCCGAAAAAATAATCAACGTTCGGGCCGATATCTCGCAAACCCAGCCGCAATGGACATTGCCCGACAAACTGGAAGAAGGGAAAAAGCTTCTTCGCGATTCGCCACCTCTTGGGTTTTTGGAAGAAACCGTCGTCACTAAACTGAAAAGCGGGAAAAAGACAACTTCTCAAAAATTGGCGCGCAAAGAAATCGCTTTGGCCGTATTAAACATTGAAACGGGACAAGTTTTTGAAAAAAGATACTGGTTGGACGTAAAAGACATTGAAAAAGCAAACATCATAAGCAAGAAATATCTGGAAAATGCCGATAATTTGCCAAGGTTTGCGCCCGAAGACATAAACGAAGATTTTTCCGTTATTGTTAATTGGTGGAACAGTTTTAATTCCGACCTTAGCATCGCTAAATCCGGCTCAGACACGGAATACATTATTGCCGCCAATAAATATTTACTGGATAACGATTCGCTTGTTTATCCGGCAGAAAAAACCGGCGAGAAATATTCCGATATCGTTTACGCGCCATATTCAAGCTCCATGCATATCGCTGATTTCATTTTAGAGGGCGCAAGATTTCTTAATAAAAATGTCGCTCAAGGATTTAAAGAATTGGAAGACGGGGAAATTGAATCAAAAGCGTTGCCGGGGAAATTAATAACAGAAACGATAACGCAAACATTCGTTAAAAATATTTTTCTAACCGAACAGACCGACCCGAGGAAAATGTTCGTTTCCGACAACGGCGGACGACAACTGGCGGAAAGAGTCTTTGTTCGCCTGGGCATTAATAAAGAAAAAGCGTTCCGCTATACTGTTTCTAAAACCGGCGCCTCCGGTCTTGGACAAATAATGCCGGGCACCTATGCCAGTATTGTTAAAAAATATCCCGCGGCGCGCCTGAATAAAGACATAGATATCGGACGGGTGGATATCGTCAACGCGATTAAAGCGTCAATTCTCGTTTTTGATGACCACTTGGCGACGGTAATGGGCAAAGTCAATGCTTCGTCAAAAAACCGCGCCGTATTCGCCCAAAAAAACCAAGATGAAATAGATGAAGTCAGGGCGGCGATTTATAATGGCGGCCCGAGCAAATACAAACCGCTTACGGGAACGATTTATTTGGGGATAAGCGAGACCGTCAATTTCGTCAAAAAGTTCAAAATGATTCGGGAATTGAAATTGTTTGATTCGCCGGCGCAGGCAAGCCAAACCCAGCCGTAAACGCAATCACTATTCCGCTGGCGGTTCCGAAACGAATTCCAGACCGGCGTTATTCGCCGGTTTTTGATTTTCGTGGTTAAATATGTCTGTGCTGAAACAAAATACCGGAAAAACCATATATGTCGCAATGTCTGGCGGAGTGGATAGTTCCGTTGCCCCCGCTTTGTTAAAAAAGCGGGGATTTAATATTGTTGGAGTTTTTATGAAGCCGTGGTCTCCGATTTCCCAAGGTCCGACCTTGGAAGAATTCCAAGGTCGGACCTTGTACTGTCCGTGGAAACAAGACAGGGAAGATGCTTTGCGGGCGGCGGCGGTTTTAGACATTCCGCTATTGACCTGGGATTTTTCAAAAGAATACAAAAAATATGTCGCCGACTATATGCTGAAAGAATATAAAGCCGGACGAACGCCCAATCCCGATGTGATGTGCAATAAAGAAATAAAATTCGGATTGTTTTTCAAAAAAGCGATGAATGAAGGCGCGGATTATATTGCGACGGGACACTATGCCCGCATAGCGCAAGTTCAAAAGTTGAAAGTTCATAAAGATAGTAACATAATAAAAAATAAGGAACCGAAAGAACTTGATAAACTTGATGAACTTTATAAACTTTTTACTGCGCGCGATAGCGCGAAAGACCAGACCTATTTTCTTTGGACTCTTACGCAAAAACATCTTGCGAAAACATTATTTCCGATAGGGGATTATATTAAACCGGAGGTAAGGAAATTGGCGAAAAAATTCGGCTTGCCTAATCATGACAAAAAAGACAGCCAGGGAGTATGTTTTATCGGCCCGCTGAACATGAAAAACTTTTTAAAAAATTACATCAAGCCGAAACCGGGCAAAATTTTTGATTTAAAAGGCAAAGAATTGGGACGACATGACGGTGTATATTACTATACCATCGGTCAAAGACATGGCTTGAATCTTGGTCTTGGCGGGGGGCCGTATTTTATTGTTGCCAAAGACATAAAGAAAAATATTATTTTCGTCGGAATGGAAAAAGACTTATCCGGCAGAAAAGCTAAGATAACAAATATAAGCTGGATTACCGGCGCGCCGAAATTTCCGACGGAATTATTAGTCCGGACACGCTATCGCGCGCCGTTAAAAAAAGCCATCCTCAAAAAGAACGGCGAACTCATCTTCAAACAGCCCGAGCGCGCCATTACCTCCGGCCAGTCGGCGGTGTTTTATCACGGCAAGGAAATGTTGGGAGGGGGGATTATTGAATAACTCGTTAAATTGTGAGGCGCTTTGAAATATTGAAAAGGAAGGGGTAGGGGCGGAGCTTTCTACGGCACAATCTGTCCCAGCAAACTGTCTCCGGTCATTTCGGAGGGTTTGGGAAGACCCAGCAGTTCTAAAACGGTAGGCGCGACATCGGAAAGAAAACCTGACGGCTTATCCATTGATGCCGTTATTTCTTCATCGGAGCGGACGCGTTCATATTCCCCGGCCACCAAATAAAACGGAATCGGATTTTGATTGTGTTCAGTTTCTTCTTCTCCCGTGCCTTTATATACGAGAGCTTCGGCGTTTCCATGGTCTGCGGTAATCAGTAAAGCGCCGCCTGCTTCCAAAACCGCGTTTTTTATTTTACCAATCGCAGAATCAACCGCCTCAATGCCCTGAACGACCTGCTCCAGTTTGCCGATATGCGCCATAACATCGGCGTTGGCGATGTTTAAAATAATAAAATCATAGGCGTTGTTTTTTATGCTCTCAACCACCTTGTCGGCTATTTCATTGGCTTGCATCGCCGGTTTTTCAAGATGATTTTTATCTGATTTGATAAAAACATCGGTTTCGCCTTCAAACGGCTTGTTATTCAAACAATTAAAGAAATAAGTGGCATGGGCGTATTTTTCCGTTTCGGCGATATGCAGCTGTTTTTTGCCATTTTTACTGATAATTTCGGCAAGGCCGTTTTCTATTTTGGGAATGGAAAACGCGGCATTATAATCAGGCCCCTCAAGGTAGGGAGTAAACATCGCAACAAATAAATTTTGAATCTTGGGTCTTTCAAAGCCGCTAAAATTATCTTCCGCAAAAGCTCTTGTTATTTGGCGCATGCTGTCTTCTCTGAAATTGAAAAATATCAAAGCGTCTTGCGCTTTGATTGTTCCCGACGAATCAATCACTGTCGCTGGAATTTCGGAATCGTGTAATCCGCCGGTATAATATTCATCCAATTTTTTATAAATATCCGACGTTTCTTGACCCGCACCGGCCGTCATCAAATCATAGGTCATCTTGGTAAAATTCCAATTGTTATCTCTGTCCATGGCAAAGTTTCTTCCGATGACTGTGGCTATTTTACCGATTTCGGTTTTTATCAAATAATCTTCTAATTTTTTTATGAGAACGGGCGCTTCCTTAAGGCCGGAGTCCTTGCCGTCGGTAAATAAATGCAATTTGAGATTTTGAATGTTGTTTTTCTTGGCAAAATCCACAAGCGCGGTGAGGTGGTTGAAATAAGCGTGTACCGAACCGGAAGTAAGAAGTCCGGCCAAATGAAGAGTGGAACCGTTTTGTTTTACGTGGTTGACGGCTTTCAACAGGACCTCGTTATTGAAAAATTCGCCGTTATCAATTGCTTTGCTGATGCGGCTTAAATATTGGAAAACAACCCTGCCCGCGCCGGCGGTTAAATGGCCGACCTCGCTATTGCCCGGCTCTCCCCAGAGCATTCCTGACGCCACGCCGGAGGCCTGCAGAAGCAATGAAGGATAGTTTCTTTGAATTGCATCAAGATTGGGAGTTTTCGCGTTTAAAATGGCATTGCCGAATTTCTGCTTTGAATATCCCCATCCGTCTAAAATTGTGAGAACGACAGGACGCATAACAATAAGTTTAAAGTCAAAAGTCCAAAGTGTAAAGCAACAATTATCCGCTGAATTTGCCAGAATTTTTAAATTTTGCTATACTGATAATGTAAGTTGCTTTTAACCTTAGTTTGGTAATCTATATAAAGCCGTCTTTTGCCGACGACTTATACACGATGAACTTAACTTCAAACCAATATGTTTTTAGGATTAGACCCTCGCATCGAGGCGGTTTTGGCGTTGTTTGCCGGTTTGACCGCCGGCTATTTAATCAGACAGCTCATAGCCAGCGTCAGGGTTAGTCAGGCCGAATCAAAAGCTCAAGCGCTTTTAGCCGACTCAAAATCAAAGTCTCAAGATATCCTTATTGAAGCCAAAAATAAGGCCATTAAGGTGCTCGAAGACGCCAAGAAAGAAGAAAAAGAAAGAAATGTCCAACTTGCCAGAATAGAAAATATTTTGACTCGCAAAGAAGGCGAGCTTGAGCAGAAAGAAAAAGAACTGGGAACCGAAAGAGAAAATCTCAAGTCAAAAGCAATAGAGCTGGTTTCCGTTAAAACTTCCCTTGAGCAGGACCGGCAAAAGCAGGTGGAAGAATTGGAGAGAATATCTCGGTTGAAGCAGGATGAAGCCAAACAAGAATTGATAAATAAAGTTGAGGAAGAATATAAAAACGAATTTTACGAGAAACTCATCAAACTCGAACGGCAAAACCGTGAAGAATTGGACAAAAAAGCCCGCGAAATTCTTACGACCGCCATTCAAAGGTATTCTTCTTCCCACATTGCCGATGCCACCACGACGGTTGTCAGTCTGCCTTCCGACGAAGTGAAAGGAAAAATCATCGGCAAAGAGGGGCGCAACATAAAGACCATCGAGCGTCTAACCGGCGTGGATATTATTATTGACGATACGCCCGAGGCCTTGGTCGTATCCGGCTTTGACCCGGTAAGACGCCAGATAGCCAAGTTGGCGATAGATAAACTAATAGCTGACGGGCGCATTCATCCGGCAAAAATAGAAGAAACAGTTGAAAAAGCCCATAATGAAATCAACGAAAAAATAAAAGAAGCGGGCGAAGCGGCTTTATTTGAAATCGGCGCCGGAGCGGTGGACCCCAAATTGGTTTATCTGCTCGGCCGTCTGGCTTTTCGCACCAGTTTCGGTCAGAATGTTCTGCTTCACTCCATTGAAATGGCTCATGTCGCCGGAATGCTGGCCGCCGAACTCGGCGCCGATGTCGCTGTGGCCAAAAAAGGCGCCTTGTTTCACGACATCGGCAAAGCGGTAGACCACGAAGTCCAGGGCACCCACGTTGAAATAGGAAGAAAAATTCTGCAAAAATTCGGGATGGACGCAAAAGTTATTTTGGCCATGGAGGCTCATCACGAAGAATATCCCTATGCCACCCTTGAATCACGCATTGTTCAAACGGCTGACGCCATTTCCGGAGCCCGGCCGGGAGCGCGGCGAGATACGGTTGAAATCTATTTAAAACGGCTTGAGGACCTGGAAAGAATTGCCGGTTCGTTTGAAGGCGTGGAAAAATCATATGCCATTCAAGCCGGACGGGAATTGCGAATATTCGTTACGCCAATGAAAATTGACGATTTGGGAGCCATAAAATTAGCCAAAGACATATCCAGAAAAATTGAAGAAGAAATGAAATATCCCGGAGAAATCAAAGTAAACGTAATCAGGGAAACAAGAGCAATAGAATATGCCAGGTAGTATAAATCCACAATTTACTTGCATTTTCATTTAAAATCATAGAGAATGGATAAATTAGACAAAACCCCTCCTTCGCATAAAGCTTCGGAGGGCAAAAGAAGGGAGGTGCGCGTATGGCAATAACAAAAATTAAGTTCGCCCAGAAATTAGCCGATAAAATGGGTGTTTCCAAGAAACAAGGCCTTGAATGGCTTGATGCTTTTGTTGACGAGGTCACCAAAGCGTTAAGGTCGGGAGAGAAAGTTAATATCACCGGCTTCGGTATTTTTAAAGTTTCCGACAGGAAAGCCAGAGAAGGAAGAAACCCGAGAACGGGAGAAGCCGTTCATATTCCGGCTTCCAAGAAACCAAAGTTTACGGCCGGCAAAGTATTGAAAGAAGCCATCAAATAGGACTATTTGAAAAAAGATGCCGGCTGAATTCAGTCGGTGCATCAATCAAAAACCCGCGGCCGCGGGTTTTTGATTGAAAATAAATCTTCCCCCATTAACGATGTTCGACATCGTTAATGGGGGTTCTTGATTTTTACTTGGCACAATGCTTTAATCTAAATTAAGTTCTTGACAATTTGTGAGGATAACGGAGGAAAATTATGCGCCATCCGGACAGTTTGGGTAAAGTGGGCATCTTTGCCACCGGCGGGGGATTTCGTGTGGCGGTGCAGTTTGGATTTGTAAAAGAGTTAATACGCCGGGGGGTCAGAATTGACCATCTGGTCGGCGTTTCGGCTCCGGTTCTGCCTTTTGCCAAGCTTTCCGAGGCACAGTGCCAGGCGGAGCTGGCGCGCAAAGCGGAAGAAGTGGAGCAATTGCTTTTGGCCCTGGAACGGGCCGGTCCGCAGGCAGTTTTCCGTTTTTCAAAGTTTGACTTTGGCAAAAAACTGTTGTTTGCCGGAAAATCCCTGATGGATAAATCCGGACTGGAAAGCCTTTTGCGAAATTACAACCCCCGAAAAACCATTACCTCGCCGATAGATTTTGATATTTGTGTTTTTGACCACGAAGACCGGACGCAGAAGATTTTTTCCAATCGCAACCTTCTTTTTCAGGAATACCATGAAAAATGGCGTCAGTTATGCATAGCCTCCGCTAGTTTGCTGCCGTTCTTTGAGGCGTCGGTTGTGGACGGCAGGCGATATTCCGATGGCGGCTACATCAACTTGAAACAAGTCGGGCGATGCGGATGCGACACCGTTTTTGTAATTTTTTCGCGGCCGAAACACTATAAGTCGATGGCTTTTTCGCCGGATAGTTTTCTGGCCAGGCGTTTTCCGTGGTTGCCGCTTTTTATGGAAGTGCACGAATCCGGTTTATATAAAATAGAAAGCGAAGAAGTCGCGCGTTTACGTGACCGGATGGAATTAGACACCAAAAACCGGCTGTTGGCCAAATTGCGGGATGGTAATTGGCTTGTTCGTAAAATGATAAAATTGGCCGGAACAGGCTTATCGTATCTTTTCCAGGGAGCGACTAAACCGGTGAGGGTAGTGATTGTTTACGTTGAAAGGATTCCAGAAACGCTTACTGCAATAGATTTTGCCCCCGGCGACATCACTAAAGCGGTAAAACTGGGAACTGAATTAGCCAAGGACGAACTGCAAAAATTATTAAAGGATTGAGCCGGTACGGCCATAGGGCGAAGCCGCTTGGGGAATATTTGTTCCACGCGGCTTTTTAATTTTAGCCGCCGGTCCACATCATTTATGACCGATTAGTGCGCAAGTTTGCTTATTTTTTTAAAGAGTAGTATATCCAAGATAAGCATCTTAACAAAAAAAGAGTGGGAAATATGCGAAGCATTATGGCGGTTGTTTTTGTAGTATTTTTTGCGGCTCTTCCTGTTGTTAACGCTTTGCCGGCCAGCGTGGCTTATTATGCGCTCAATGCGATGAGCGAAGCCCAAACGATGGAGGTTTGGTATTCACCCAATGGCGGGTCGAAAGATATGATTCGGCTGTTCCAGCATCCGGAAGAATGGGAAGCCTCAAGAAAACAAATTACTGTTTTCGGGTTTTTAGATCTGCATCTTGATGGCACCCCGGAAGGCATATACACCAGGGTCGGTCCCAATGTTTTGGCGAATTTTTTAAGCCAAAGCACCGTGCCTGGCGGGCCGTTCAAGTGGCTCAATGACCAGGGAATAAAAATCAATTTGGAATGCGGTGCTGTTAAAGCCTGGAGTTGCGACGACATTATGCGAGCGGTAAATCCGGTGCTTATAGCGATAGACAATGTTGTCAAGTACGGTGGACGAGTTGATTATATCACAATAGATGAGTCGTTTGCCGGCGGAATGCCAAAGCATTGGGATTGGGGACTGGATACTTGCAATTTTACGGAGGAGCAGGTTGCCGATCAATTAAAAATTTTCGTGGATGCAATTCACGACAAATATCCGGATGTGCAAATCGGATTCTGGGAGCCTTGGCCTTATGTCAGCGAACTGCCCGACTATAGCACCAAAGAGATTCAGAGATTGTTGTTGCTCTTGAAAAGCAAGGGCGTACCGGTACCGTTTTTTTCTTTGGATTTTGATCATTTTTATGCCTGGCAACTGGGTCTGGATGTAAATGCAGAACTCCGAGACCTGCAACAATTTTGTCGCGACAATGAAATCAGCTTTGGAATAAACATCATCGGCGACGAAGGAAGCTCTAATGAAACCTACGCCTATGGTGTTGACCAGCCGACCATTGACGGTTGCGGCAAACAGCGCACACCGGCTATCGGGGCAATCCCATTGGCGGTGGAGCTGAAGTCGGCTGTGGGAATGCCGGACCGCCTGATGTTTGAAAGCTGGGTTGCTTATCCTCCGGCTTGCCCCATTGACCTGCGATTGTACCCCGAGAATTTGCCGGAATGGAATCCAGTTTCGCATACCGGGCTCATCCGGTACCTCGCGGAATATTTTCGGATTCCGTAATTTTAATCCGAAAAAAAAGCCCCCTGTTGCCAAACGGCAAGAGGGTTTTTATTTTGTTTGGAATTGATATGTTAAACGAGGGGGTTCATCAATCAAGGGAAAACAGAAAAATAAACAGTAATACCTCGTTTTACGATTGGAATTTCTTGCTTAGAAACATAAAAGGTTGATTGAACTCCGGTTCCGGTGGTCCTGCCAAAAAATTTGAAAGGCAAAACATAATCGGCGCCCAAAGAAAGAACAGTATTCGTGCGCGGAATCATGGTGTTTTGGCGGCCGGAAAAATTTGCGGGTGGCGCGCCGACATAAAGGACAGAACCGGTGAACGTCAGTTCCCAACATATTTGCAGTTTGCCGGAAACCTCGCCGCCGTAAGCCGGAATGAACGCTTCCCTTAATTGGCCGACTCCGACTTGTTTTCCGCCGGAATATACTTCCGCAGTCGTGGCGGCATAAATGGAACCGACTAATGCGCTTATCTGCGCTCTTGAACCGTTAAATTTCCCGAAAGCGGCATTAACCGAAAGAAATCCGGCGTGCCACTTGTCTACAGCGTAAACCTGCCAAAAATCATTTGTCGCAACTTCTTGTTTTTGATTAGCGTACCAATAACGAATACCGGCTCCAAAACCGACACCGCCAATTTTCCGCAGGGTTTTCCCGGCGGATATTTTCGTTCCAAAATAATTGTTTTTGTTTTTTGGCGTGGACACTATTTGTCCAATCGCGAAGCCAGTGGTACTGTGCATGCCAGCGCCGGCAATAAAACCGGTTTGCCGCAATCTTTCGTTTTGCCGGGTGGGAGAATTCCATGGTTGCAATGAGGAAAATGCCGATACGCCGATGGTCAACGCGAATTCCCGTATTTTCTTTTTTGGCCAAATTTCCGATTGTGTCTGGGGTATTTCACGAGGTTGGGTTTGGGGCGAGGGCTTGCCCTGAGCGCCGTCAAAGGGCTGAGTCTGCGCGGCTGGCTGTGTCTGGGTAGCCGGCTTGTCCTGAACGAAGTTGAAGGGCTGTGTTTCTTGGGCGGATAGGAATGAACTAAAAACAAGGAAAACAAATAAAAATGTTCCGAATCGTTTTTGGGTCATAATCCCCTCGTTTTAAATGAGCAATGTTACTGCCTTGACGGTATAATAATAAACCGTATTTAGTCAAGCAAGATGGAAAGTGCCAGGTTTTTTCTTTTCAAAAAGAAAAATTTTTGATAAGATTGCGGTAATAAGCGGGTATCGTATAGTAGCAGTACATCACCCTTCCAAGGTGAATGCGCGGGTGCAAATCCCGCTACCCGCTCTGATTAAACTAAAACCATTTTGACAAAGGACGGTTTTAATTTATTTCCTTGGAAAAGCCCCACTTATACATTGACAAAAATTATTAAAAAGCAATAACTAAACAGAACAGAACCTTAACAAATTTAAAGCGAGGAGACTATGCTTCCAGTGTCTCGTTCGGAAATTAAGAAATTTACCGACCCGTGGACATTGCTTGGGCAGACTGCGAGAATCGCAATCCATGCTTTCTTGCCTTGAAGCGCGAAAACGCTATGACCAACAAACTCGCCGGCAACGGCAACACGCAGAATCCATTCATTTTTTTTAAAATTTTCCATGTCGCTATTTTACCACTTTGTGAATCTGCTCCTCGCCGTCTT
>Ga0209541_10005717_pt1 | contig 21577 bp, 34 predicted proteins | sample RifCSPlowO2_01_FD_184027 | JGI IMG/M metagenome (GOLD analysis project Ga0209541, IMG submission 184027) | Groundwater microbial communities from Rifle, Colorado - Rifle CSP2_plank lowO2_0.1 (SPAdes) (version 2) | ecosystem: Environmental > Aquatic > Deep subsurface > Groundwater | place...
GTTTTGGCTCATTTTTGGTATATTTCATTATTTCATTAAACGTCCAATTATAAACGTTTTTATATTTTTTAATAAATAAGTTTTTATCCAATAAATTATTTTTTATTTTTTCTACATTAATTCCAAAGATATTATTTATTTCTTTATTTATTTCTTTATTTGTTACTTTTTTAGCCGTTAAAAAGAGTTTAATAGCGATTAGATTTCTAATTAATTTATATTTTTCCTTTCCATTTAAATAGTCAAAGTTATCTATTAGTGGTTTACTTTTTAAAAGATGCAAATCCAATATTTTGTAATTTATTCTTTTTTTGGGAATCGGCTTTAATCTATGCTTGGAAATACATTTGCTTAGCATCAGCCTCCATAAAGGATCTGTGCTTAAAGCTTCATCAAAAGTTTTTTTATTAAAATTAATAATATGATTCTTGATTTTTAAAGAGCTCTCAATCTTTTTCTCAATATTTGTAGTATCTAATCCTTTTTCAGAAATTATCAAAATATCAATATCTTCAAAATTAAATCCTAAGTCTATAAATGAACCAGTTATAATTATATTGTCATAAGAGGTAATGTTGTTTATGATTTTAAATATATCATCTATTAACTTTAATTTTACAGGTTCAATAGAAGATACGTTATAAAAATAAGGTTTTTCAATAGGTTTTTCTTGTTCTAAGAGTTTTATGATAACGTGACTTCCTATATTAAATCCCATCCTATTTTTTGGAATATATATCTGGTCCATTTTGCTTCCCCGGCTTATTTTTGATATTATCTCCATATTACGTAATATTACGTAGTTTAGATGTTATATAAATATTTCGATGTCAGATAATTTATATTAATTATCCATAAAATAATTCACGGCCTCTTTTTTAGCTTGGTTCAAATATATTGTCTTGTTTTTCCTTAGTTTTCTTCTTCTTAATAATATTTTTTGCTTTTTATTCATCTTTAATCTTTTAGTAGCAAGCTCTGGATTATGAGAAAATTGAGAAAGTTTTATTTTTTTAATTAATTTAAAATCTCCGAACCAATCTCTGAATCCATCCCTATAATCTTCCCAGTCATCATAAAAATCATTTATGAAAAGATCATATTTAATTATATCTTTAAAAGAAATTGTTGCTCTCGGACTAACATATCCGTTATGACGTCTGTCTTTTTTAGTAACCATCTAATGCCTCCAAACATCCTAAGCACGAACAACTGCTTGGCAGTTCATGCTTTTATCTCTTTATTGAAACTGAATGTTCTACGGCATTTGATAATTTATTACATTCTTCATATTCTCACATTAATTTTAAGATTTTTAATGATTTTGGTTAGTTTTTAAAAAAGAAAAAATCTCCGCGCCGGCAGAGTAGAATAAAAGTGTTCGGATCTCTAAAATATTTTATCAGGATAGAGAAGTTTGAATAATTCATTTTTTTATGGATTTTTCTTGTAAAAGTTAAAAATATTATATTTTTAAGCTGTGAAATCTTTCAAAAACCTATTTTTGCAAAGTTCTCGATACTATAGTAAAAGCAGTAAATCGCAAAGTAAATTTAACATTCTATATAGACCTTCTGTATAATTTATTATTAACTTTAGAGTGGTTATAAAGAAAAGAATTATAAATATTCATTAATTAGCTTTAACTATGGAGAATTTAAAATCTGCTGTAATAGGATTGGGGCATCAAGGACTGGGGTATCATGTTCCTGCATTGAAAGATTCGCGGTTTGCGACTCTAGAGGCTATTTGTGACATAGACGGAGATAAATTAAAAGAATGGCAAGATAAATTGAAGGTTCCAGGTTTTACTAGTTATGTTGAATTATTTGATTCAATAGATTTGGATTTCATAATAGTTGCCACGCCACATGAAGAATATGGAAGGATTATCGAAGAGGCATCTAAAAGACATTTACATATATTAAAAGAAAAGCCATTTGCAAGAAATTTGGAAGAAGCCTTGTTTTTCAAAAGGTTGTGTGATGAGAACGATATTAAATTAATGACAACTTTACAAAGAAGGTTTAATCCAATATACACTACCTTTTTTCAACTTAAGGATCAGATTGGAGAGCCATTTTTTGTAGAGATTAAATACACTCTCTTCGTCGACAATCCTCATGAAGGATGGAGAGGTCAAAGAAACTCTGCTGGCGGAGGATGTATAATTGATATGGGCTACCACATGATTGATATGATTATATGGTATTTTGGCTTGCCAGATAATTTACATGCAGAATTTTCATCTAAAGCAAAACCAGGAGAGGGGTATGATGCAGAAGATACTGCGTCTATTTTATTCCAATATGAAGATGGCTTACATGGATCTATGTTGTTATCTCGTTATTATCCTCCAAAGACTGAACAAATTAAGGTAATTGGAGATAGAGGTATAATAGAAGTGGATAGGGGACATATAAGGCGCCTAAGAAATAATGGAGAAGAAGCAGAGTCTCTTACTAGAAAACATTCTTGGCCTGTAGCTGCAACAAATCAAATTGATTATTTTTGTAGAGTAATCAAAGGTGAAAAAGAGAATATGGGGGATCCTGAATATCATTTACAACATGTAAGTTTTATTGATGCTTGCTATAAATCAAGGAGAGAAGGAAATTATATCAATCCAAAAAAGTTATTAGTAGATTTCGTTAAATCAAGAGGAAAAAATGAATTCTAAAAAGCTTACTCAAACAAGTGCTCTCGTAAATGTTTATACAGAATGGGCACCATTGGAAGAAGTAATAATTGGTTCTTGTGTAAACTTCAATCTAAAAGGTATTGATTCTACCTTTAGGTTTATGTATGAAAATAGAGATGGGAGATTTGCAGACAGGAATGAACCACATCAAATAGATCCAAGATATATAGAAGAAAGACAAGAAGATTTGAATAATTTGCACTCTTTGCTTGAGTCAGAAGGAATTATTGTAAGGAGACCTAAAAGAATAGAAGAGATTCAAGAGATTAAAACCCCTAATTTTACATCATATACTACTGGATGTGATTCTCCGAGGGATATGTATTTATGTGTGGGGGATACAATAATAGAAACTCCTCCAACAAATAGAAAAAGATATTTTGAACGACTCTTATTAAAAGATTTGTTTATGGAATATTTTAGAAGTGGAGCAAAATGGATTGTAGCCCCAGCATCATCTTTAGATGACTTGACTATTGATTTTTCTTTTTGGAAAGATAACGTTCAAAGAGGAATCCCCAATATTGAAGAAATTGAGAAAAACTATGATATTGCATTTGATGCTGCGAATTGTCTTAAATTCGGAAAAGATATTATGATGAATATAGGAACCAAGAACCATGAGTTAGGATTTTATTGGCTTAAAAGACATTTAGAAGGAAGATTTAGAATTCATCCAACAAGAATTTGTGATACTCATATAGATGGACACTTTGTCCCCATATCTCCAGGTAAACTTTTAGTAAATGAAGGCGCAATGTATGGTATGTATGATTTTTTACCAGAGCCATTAAAAAAATGGGACAGAATACCAATCTTAGATAAGTGCACACGATTTGATTATCCAGATGATCATTTGCAAATGGCAACAAATGTAGGGATGAGTGTAAATGTGCTTTCATTAGATGAAAGAAGAATATTGATTAGGGATAATGCAACATTAACAATAAAGGCTTTAGAAAGAGCAGGATTTGAACCAATCCCAATAAGATTGAGACATAGTGAACTTTTTGGAGGAGGCATTCATTGCACCACTGTTGATGTAAGAAGAAAAGAAAATATGGAGGATTATTTTTCTTAAATGAGACACATAGCTTTTGAAGGTATTGATGGTGCTGGAAAATCCACCCAGGTAGATGTGCAATATTCTAGGCTTCAAGATATGCAAATACCAACTTCAGTTTACAGATATAGTGAAAAGAATAATTTATGGGGAAGAATAATTAGAAAAGTATACTCTTTAGATCAACATAACAATTTGCATTTTCTTTTCAAACCAAGAATTATCCAGGAGGCATTATATGCTCTTTCTGCAAGAACAAATTTAAAATCTTGCAAAAGAAATAACACTGAACTGCTTCTTTCAGATAGGAGTATTGTTACAGCATATGCAAGTCATTTGAATGATGTTCCAGAATGGTTTATTTCATTAATAGAACCTCCAACTACTCCTGTTCTGGTTATTTATTTAGACATTCCTCCTGAAGTAGGATTAAGACGTATAAATGATAGATATAGTAAATTCAAGGATGAGGACTTAGAATCACTTACTGAATTTAGAGATTTATACATGCATATAATGCTAGAAAAAAGGCCAAAAAGATTAAAAAATACTGAATTTGTTATGATTGATGCAACAAGATCGTTAGAAGAAGTTACTTCTGAAGCGACAGAAGTTATTGATGAATTTATGAGGTAAAAAAATGGAAAGAAAAAATTTACCATTTAGAATTAATTGTGAAGGGTATTTTTTGAATAATAAAGGAAATATTATTGCAAAAGAATCTAATGGCATTGTTTTATTTCCTGGTGGGGGAGTAGACGAAAATGAAGAAATTATTAAAGCAATGATCAGAGAAACAAAGGAAGAAACTGGTGTGATTATAAAGGATATTAGGAAATTAGGCACAATAAAAATTATTTGGGGTCCAAATTGGGCTAAAACAGAAAAACAAAAATCTAGATATACAGCCTTTCAAGGAGATGAGATGCATTTTTTTATAGGGAATATAGAACGTTTTGAAGAACCTGAAATTAAAAAAGAAGATTTTTGGAGTGGAAATAAATTAATGAATGTAAGCGATGTTATTAAAAAAATTGAGGAAAAAGCATCTTTCGATGAAGACATAAGAGAATACCGTGAAGCACAATTAAAATTTTTAAAAAGGATAATAAAAGATGAAAAGTAAACTAGCAATTAATGGAGGAGAAAAAGCAGTTAATCTTGATAGACAGCATTATGTTTGGCCACCAATTACAGAAAGAACGAGAGAAGCAGTTTTAAGACAATTAGAAGAAAGTATATCTATTTATGATAGATCTGGAATTATAGAGAGGTTAGAAGACAAATTCGCCCACTACCATGGGAAAAAACATGCCCTGTTAACTAACTCTGGAACTTCTGCATTACATTCAATGTATGTTGGTGCTAATTTAAAGGAAGGAGATGAAGTTATTTGTCCAGCATATACATTTTATGCAAGTGTAACACCTTTATTTTTTACAGGAGCTATTCCAGTTTTGGCAGATTCTAAAGATAATGGGAATATTAACCCTGAGGATATAGAAAGAAAAATTACTGGAAATACAAAAGGTATAGCTATAACACATATGTGGGGGATGCCCTGTGATATGGATGCCATAACAGAAATTGCTAGACAATATAATCTTATGTTATTTGAAGATGCCTCTCATGCACATGGTGCTGTTTACAGAGGTAGAAAAGTAGGCACGTTTGGAGATGTTTCTGCATTCAGTTTGCAAGCACAGAAAACTTTGACTGGGGGAGAAGGAGGAGTATTATTAACAGACAATGATGAAATTTTTTATAGAGCCTTGCTTCTTGGTCACTATAATAAAAGATGCAAGAATGAAATACCCGAGGATAATAAACTTCGTCAATATGCAATAACAGGAATGGGACTAAAATTAAGAATACATCCTATGGCTGCTGCTATTGCAGATGAGCAGTTCGATAATCTGGAAACAATTTTAGAAAATAGACGAAAAATAGCTAAAAGTATGATGAAAGAGTTGAGAGGTTTGCCCGGAATTGAAATCCCAAATATACCAAATGATATTGAACCCAGTTGGTATGCTTTTATTATGCAATATAAACCAGAAGAGCTTGGTAGATTGTCTATTGAAAAGTTTTATGAAGCTTTAAAAGCTGAAGGTTGTGTGGAACTAGATAGGCCCGGATCAACATGTCCATTAAATTATCATCAATTATTTCAAAATCCTGTATTATTATTCCCAGGATATAAAGATAAAGTTAGCTATAAGAGAGGAGATTTTCCTAAAGCTGAGAAATTCCATGAACATTCATTAAAATTGCCAGTTTGGCATGAATTAAAAGATAGGGATATTATTGAAAGTTATGTTAATGCATTTAAAAAAGTGATAGAAAAGTATCATGAATTGTTATAAAATGGATAAAATATTTTATAATAATTTGATGAAAGGAGCTCAAGAGGATGGAATTAATAGGTATGTTGTTGGAGCAGTAATTCAAAGAGATTCATCTGTTCTTCTATTAAAAAGACCTAAAGACGATTTTATGGGGGGGATTTATGAACTTCCAAGTGGCAGAGTCGAAGATGAAGAGTCACTTGACATAGCTCTTCATCGAGAAGTTGAGGAAGAAACTGGATTAAGAATAAGAGAAATAAAGAGATATTTGGGTCATTTTGATTATAAGTCTAAAAGTGGAAAAAAAACAAGACAATTTAATTTTATTGTGGCTGTTGGAGAACCTCTTGAGATTAAGTTACAAGAGCATGATTATTTTGTCTGGGTCGATAAAAATCAATTACAGCAATATCCAGTTACAGATAGTGTAAAACAGATATTAGGTTCTCTTTTCTAAATATTTGATCATTCACCCATCTCCTTCACAGCTTCAGCAGGATCTTTTAATTTATATAATCTTTTTCTGGAGTCTTCCAGTTGTATCATTCACACTGAGAATATCTACAACATCATCAATAACGCGCAAGGTAGTTATTGAACAGTTTTGTATGTCAAAGCGCCACATCTTTTGTAAAGGCAACCCAGCCGCTCGTGCCATAAAGAAACGAATAATATTTCCATGACAAACTATCGCAACAGTATTATGCTTTAACCCTTTGATAAACTTGAACATTTTACTGGCACGTCTTTTATCACTTTTCATTCGTGTAGTATTAAGATTTTCTGTTGAACCGCCTATGATGCATGCATAAATCTCTTGCAAGTCAGGATTCTGAATAATGGGAACTTTGTTTATTTTAGCAATAGATTTCGCAGTAATAAGTGCACGGTGTTGGTTACTTGAATAAACAGCCTCAACTTGAGGAATCACCTTTGCAACGCACTCAATCTGCTTCAATCCTGCAGGAGTTACTATTTGTTCAGTACCACCAAGATTTGCTTTCGTTTGAGCATGACGCACGAGATAAATAATCATATTAACAAATATATGGAACAAAATATAAACTTAACGTTCAGATTCTTTTTTACAAAGTATAGTTATATATTATCATTTTGAAAATAGAAAATCTAATTTGTCTTCTGAAAGATTTAATGAGTATTTCTCTGAATTAATTGGAAAAGAATTTGTAAGGGAAATTGAAAGTAAAAATGGAAAACTAATTTCATTAACAGATAAAGGCTTTAAATATTTAGAAAGATACAAAACAATCACTTCTTTCATTGATGATTTCGGATTATAAAATTTAATATTTCTTGTTTATTAATCTTGTATCTGAATAAAATAAAAGTCCCCGCCGGCAGAATAGAACAAAAGTGTTCGAATCCCTATATTTTTTGCTTACAAAAATTTATATAGAATCTTAAATATAAAAAGTCTATGTATGAAATTTATCCTGCAAATAAAAGAGTTGAAAAGAAGTTAGAAGAAATAAAAAATTCTAGAAACGATGTTTTTGAAAAATTAAAAAATTTGAAAGAAAATCCAAGGGAAAATTCTGGTGCTCATCCATTGCACGGACGTTTACAAGGTAAATGGGCCTGTTGGTTAGGTTCTAATTTAAGAATTATTTACATAATAGATGATAAAAGTAAAAGAATTGATGTATTAGCTGCGGGCTCACACAAAGTATACTAAATATCTAATTTTTTGAATTTAATTCCCTTCTCAAGATTTTCTTCACTTTCTTTAATCTGCTCCATTAATTCTTCATCTTGGAGTATTTCAATAGTTTCTTTCATACCTTCATATTCTTTTCTTGAAATTATAATTACATCTTGTTTTGCCATACTTTATTTATATCTTTAGGATTTTTAATGATTTTGGTTGTGACCTACAAAAAAATAGAAAAATTAAAATTAGTTATTTATGATTTTTGCAAGCTTTTACACCATCTCATTCTGCGAAGAGCCTGAATTAATTACTAAAATCCTCTATCCTAAGAATATAAATCTCTACCATATCTTTCAAATACTTCAATGGCTAATCTGCGACCTACCTCTGAAAACCCCCTCTCAAAACTTGGTAGTGTTCCCTTAATATGTGCTGCGTTAACTCGGTCAGTCATGGATCGTGCACTAACAGGAGCATTCCGATCTACTGGCTTACCGAAGTTATCAGGATCATTACTGATAAGACCTTGCTTTACCCCCTCAATAAAAAACATTAATGATAAGAAACCGCCTTTCCAATTTTTTCTACCACTTTCTCCTTCTGAGTCTTTCATTTGATAATTTTCGTCAAGATGTTGCAAGTCTACTAAAGCTAAACCTTTATCATAGCACAGCCAGCTGTGTATTGGCTCCGTCTTTGACCCGTGATGATAAGTAGAAGTTACAAGTACAAATGGAACGCCGTTTTGTATTCCGTATTCGGCAACCCACAATCCACTTGGGGCTTCTTCTCCACCTTCTTTTTCTGGAAAGAAAACATCTGAAAGAATCCCGTCATACTTTTTTTCTTTTAACTCTCGTTTAATACCATCTAAAGTAGAAACATAATCTGCTTCTGTCCCATACTGCCGTCTATCTTCAAGTACTGCTTTAACATCCGCAAGATGTTTCGGCTGATCTTCTACTACCAGTATTTCTAATTTTTTAATCATTTTACTCTTATCAATTATGACATAGTTACAACCGCAAACTTTATAAATATTTACTACTAATTATTTTAGTAGTGATATGAATACCAACATAGAAGCCCTTAAATCGGCAGGGTTATCAGAACGAGAAGCACTTACTTATCTAGACCTCCAGCAATATGGAGAAAATCAAACTGGGAAAATTTGTGAAAGAACAAAAATACAAAGTTCCCAGATTTACACAATATTAAACAGCCTTTCAGAGAAAGGCTTAGTAAGTTTTAAGATTATCAACAACGTCAAAGTATTCCGAGCTTCTTATCCAGATTCTTTACTTGCCCTGTTTGAAGAAAAAGAAAAACAAATTGAACGAGAAAAAAAGCATTTGCTTGATTTCATCTCCAAATTGAAAGTAAAACCAATTGAATTATCAAAGTTAAGTGATTTTAAATATTATTCTGGAATTAGAGGAATAAAATCTCTCTATACAGAAATTATTAATTCTTGGAAAAGTGGAGATGAATATTATATAGCCTCTGCTCCTTTAGAATCTTTCAAAAATATTGAGGGTTTCTTGCTTGATGTTGTTCACAAAAAAAGAGTACAAGATAAAGTGAAATTAAAAATAATCATAAACAAAAATAGTGAAAAATGGGGACATGTTCGTGCCAAAATGCCTCTCACAGAAGTTAGATACTTAGATATTTCTACAAGAACTGAGTATGGAGTTTTAAACGATTATTTCTTTCTCGTTACTTATGGCAAACAACCCTATGGATTATTAATTAAAGACGAAAACTTTGCTCAAACCTATAAAGTATTCTTTGAATTATTATGGAACCAAGCGAAAAAATAAAAAGTCCCCGCCGGGGAAAACAAGCAATATATGAAGTCGCTTTTATAACCTCATTAAATAATTATCTTTATATATTTATATAAATTGTGGTTATTTTGGGGGTAGATAAAAATGCCAGATGATGTATCATTAACGACAGGAAGTGAAATCCAAACATTTGTAGAAAATACATTAAAAGAAATTTATAAGGGTGTTAAAAATTCTAAATTTATGATAGATGAACCTGTGAAATTTGAATTGGAAGTTACAGAGAAAAAGGAGTCTGGTGCTTCTGGAGGATTTAAACAATTTATTAGAATAGGTAGGAAAAAAGAAGGGGAGTCTGTCCAAAGAATTAGTTTTTCTGCTAAACCAGATAAACTATCTTTAATGGATTCAAAATGACTTATTTAACAAAGATGATTTACATATGAAAACAATTTTAGTAGACGCGATTAATACTTTTGTAATTGCAAATAAAGGTATATTTGAGGAGATGTATATTATTCTTGAAAGATATCCAAACAGAAAAATAATTCTAACAGGAGCAAATGATGAACAAATGAAGAAATTCGAATTAGATAATATGCCTTATGAAGTATTTACATTAAGACATAATCCTGAAAAAACTGATCCAAATTACTATAAAATAATGCTCAAACACTTTAATTTAAGTTCTAAAGAGGTAATTTATTTTGAACACAACAAAGAGGCTGTTAAGAGCGCCCAATTTGTAGGCATAAAAACACTTCATTATAATAAAGATAAGAGAGATTTAATTGCATTGAAGAAATTCATAGATGAAAACTTATGATGGATTATATTACTTTAATACACAGGATTTTAAATAGTGGAATTAATTTTATAGAGTTAGATAAGAAGAAAATTTATAAGTAAATAATAATTAGTTTTATTAAAAAGAGGATATTACTGGTTAAATATGAGTAAAGAAAGATTTTTAAAAGTATATGCAAATTTACCTGAACCAGAAAGAAAACAAATAATAGCTATTATAGATGACAAACCATATTCTTGGGACATAGCTTACTCTGAAATAAACGACGATACTCCACTTGGAAAGAAAATATTAAAAAAAATTGAGGATTTGGGATTGTTATGAATAAAGAGGAAATCGAAGAAGAACAAAGAAAATTAGTCTTAGCCAGATTTAAAACTTTAAATCCCGAATCTAAAATATTATTGGGTGGAAGTAAGGAAATTACTGTAAAAGAGATAATAAAAGACATAGAAAATGGCAGTGATTTTGGTAAAAAAGTTGTACAAGTGCAAATGAAAATGATTCAGGTTCTATCAACAGGAGTATAATTTATGTCTAAAAGACTTCTTATAACTAGACCAAACCACGATGTTAGCACTTCTTATTTATACGATTTCTCTAAAAATATTGTTGAAACAGTAAAAGCAACACAAGATATTAAAAGTACTGTTCTTGATGGAATTCAAGCCAACAGAAATAGTACAGAAAAAGCACTTAATAAATTAAATCCAGGATTAGTTTTTTTAAATGGTCACGGGAATAAAAAAAATGTAATGGGGCATAATGATGAGATAATTTTGGATGAAAAAAATGTTACGCTTACAAAAGACAAAATTATTTATGCTTTATCTTGTGATTCTTTAGAAGAATTAGGATCTCTTGCTATTGATAAGGGTGCAAAGGCATATATTGGTTATAGAGCCCGCTTTATGATTATCCGTGATCCAACTAGGTCTGCTTCACCCAGCAAAGATAAAAATGCATTGCCTTTTAAGAGAGCTTGTTCAACTCTAATCGACGCATTAGTATTTGGAAATACTGTAGAAAAGTCTATCGAGCTTACAAAAAAAGAGTATATTCATTCAATAAAATCTTACGGTAACAGTGAAGATGATCCTTATGGGGATGTTCCTTTAATAAGATTTGCTCTCGCGTGGGATCATGAATTTTTGGATGCTGAAGGAGATTTAAGTACTTCTTTTGATAATTAATTAAAGTTAAATTTTTTAAAACAACAAAACAAATAATAAAAATTACAAAAACAGAAGTTCCTAAAAATTTTAAGTAATATATATTTTTTGAATAAATATTCAATTAAATTTAAGTCCCGCCATAAAATAGAGATAAGATGGGATTATCAATATCAAACCATTCAGAAACACCTAAATATTCTACTCCAGCTAATTTATTATCTTCAGTTACATCAATAATTAATAAGTCTTCAAAATTTACACTATAAGCTGTAGTCCTATCATCAAATCTTATAGATAAAGTATCTGCTTCAGTTTCATAAGCAATAGAACTGCTTTTTACTTTTATTTTCTTCATAACCATTCTTATACCTTAGATTTTAGAGTTTTTAAGATTTTTGGGTTTTTAAATAAATTTTATTTAGTTAAAACTTAACCTTACTTTTCCAATTATACCTGTTAAATTTTTTACAGACAATTCTTTAATTTGTTTAATCCTTTTACTTAATTCTTCTGGTGTTGTTGAAAAACCAAGACCAGCATAAAGTACTTTTGATCCATATAAGAATTGAAAGTTATCACTTTGTCTTGAATTTCCTACTAAAAATATTATTCCTTCGTGTTCTGCACTTAGAATTCTATTATCAACTAAATAACCTAAATCTTGTTTAGAAAGAGAAATTTCATACTCTCTATATTCTTTTCCGTTTTTTGTCAGTTTTAAATCCATATTATTTTTTTAATATTCTTTCTAATTTTTTCGCTCTTTTTTCTGCTTCATCTGTTATTCTTTCTTTAAATTGAATTTTGTTTTTTATTTTTATTTTCTCTAATTAGTTTTTTGCATCTAAACTTTTTTCTCCTTTTAAAAAACGCGATAAATAACTTTGACTAATATTTAATTTTGAAACTAAAGCCATTTGTCTAAGTTTTTTTTCACGCATTACTTTGGTAATAGTTTGTCCTTCTGATTCTGATATTTTTATATACTGTTTGACTTTCATACTCAAATTAGCTAAAAAATGATATTTAAAGCTTTCTAAATTAACTACTTATAAAGAACAACATACCAAAAGGTTTAAATAGGCTTTTAGCTGATTTTAGATTAATTTTATGAATAAAAATGGCAAGAAATAAACTAACAATTGAAGAGGTTTTAAAATTAACTCAAGAGATTAAAGAATGGAAATTTCATCCTTTGCCTTGGGATAAAGATGAAATAACTCTTCAAGGAGAGAATGGTACAGCAATAATCACTATTGGAACTGATTATACTATGCTTGTGGATGATCACGAAAAAAATATTTGGGCTACTTATTACGACGATCCAAGAATTAAAGAACTTTATGAGAAAATAAGAGGTCAACACATCAAATAAAATGAAAAAAATAAACTTAAAAGGTATTAATAAAGCAATTGAAGATAATAGAATTGTAAGAGTTTTTGTACCTCCCAGTATTGTAAATTCTGTAAATGTAAGAAGTGGAATAAGAGTAGTAAGAATTGAAGATCCAATTGGAAAAGGTAAATTAAGATCAGGAGTTTCTTTTGCTGATAATTTAGATGGTTATTTAATAGCTTATGGAAATGATTCTTTAATGTTATCAGAAGCATTGCAAAAAGCATCTCTGGAATATCTTGGGACTTCCAGCAGAGATTTTCCATATTTTGTAAGACACGAACCTGAAGATAAATTAGATGGTTGGATTTTGAAAGGAAATAAACTTTGGATAGAAAAAAATAAAAATAAAGGAGTAACCATTGAAGCAAGAGATTCTAGTTATCAATGTATTTTTTCTGTCGTTCAAGATAGTTTTGAAAAAGCATATGATTCATTATGCGAATTAGTAAGATAAGAGTTTTAAGAAATAAAATGACAAACTTAGAAAATAGAGCGAAAGTAACTTCAAAACAAATATTTAATGGATATTATGAAAATTTTCGAGAAAAATTTAATTCTTCAAGTCTACATAAATTAGGTTGTTATCTATGTGATAGAAGTATTGAAAGAATTCCTTCTCCAAGTTATGTAGTGGAAAAACATAGAATTTATCATTCTCCAGAGGGAGTTACTGCTGTCTTGTTAATTACTGAAACCTCAAAATCTAAAGAAACAAGCGGATTACCAGATTTATCAGAAGTAGAATTTACACTATATGGAACTGAAGAACAAATAAATAAATTTGAAAAATTATTAGAAAATGACAAATAATTTAGAAGAATTACCTGAATTTGAAGAGGGAGTTCATTCAACATTAGAACCCCACTATTTCATTAAGGGATATTTTCCTTGTAGCCAGTGTGATATACCATATCTTATTGCTATATTTGAAAATCAAACAGATTATTGTAAAAGAGCAAGTATATCTATAGCAAAAAGAAATGGTACATTTAATCCAGATTACAAAGATGATCCGTGGGGTGATAATGTTAAAGTACTAAAGAAAATAAAATTTTATGAGAAAATATCTAAGAGAGCAAAGAAGAAATAAAATGAGCTTATTAGAGAAATTTGATGAAGAATTGAAAGATATACAAAATATAACAGAAGAACAGGTAAAAGAAAAATTGGAGTATTTAGTAAATTCCCCAGTAACTTATCCTGGATATGATTTAGCTTTTAATGGTTTTTTTCACTTAATGAAAAAATGTGAAACAAATAAAGAGGATCAAAGATTTAGAGAGGCTGTATATAAAAGAGTAATTAAAATGTTAGAAACTGAACTAGAACAATCAGATGAAATGGCTATATCATTTCAAATGGATTATGCGGGGAGTTTATTATCTAGTTTTATGGAACCTGAAATACCAAAGGAATATGCTTTAAGACTGTATCCTGCTTTTCTAGCTGGAACTCAAAGATATTTTAAGAGAAAAGGAAGAGAAAACAAAATAGATATGTTCATACTTGAAAAAATAAAAGAAATTATAGAGGCTAGTTAAATAAAATGGCAGATTTTGATTCTTACATAGAAAACTTAGAACGAGTAAAAGAACAAAGAGAAAAATTAGCTTTACATATTAAATATAATTGTGAATCTACAAAAAAACTCAAAGACTGGCAATTACCTATTTTTAACAGAAATGAAGGAGAATATCTTGTTAGAATATTTGATATTGATAAACTAACAGACAAGTCTTTGCTTGAAGACCCAGCTTTCAAAAAATTGTTTGATACTTTTATGAGACTCTATAGTCTTTGTGAATCTCGTGGATTAATATGGAAAGCAGATTTTCCAAGTGAAAATCCAGACAGATTAAGAATAGATTCAAAAATTAGAAGTCTAGATGCAGATATAGAAATTTTAATGGGTGGTATTCTTAATCGTGAAATGAAGGAAAAAGAATATAATTCTGTTTTAAATTATACACATAAAATCTATAAAGAATTAAGTGATTTAGAAGGACAAATTCATAATTTTGACGCGAAAAAGAATTTAACAAAGAATTAATTACTAAAGGCGAATTAAAAGATAGAGAAACATATTATCCTGTAGTTCAAGATAAAAGAAAATTAAGAGAAAAATTAGAGAGATTACCACATTATTTATGGGATTCTTTTTTTGAATAAAACTTAATCCTATTTTAACCCTATAAGCCTTATAACCCACTTAAATCGTGTAATATTTCTCCACAAACTCATCTTTCTTTCTAAATTCCGCATCCACATTTACCTTTAGCCCTAAAGGTAAATAGATTTACCCATTTAAAACCCATTCTAAACCCCATAACTATTGATTTTTAAAATCGTCTCAATATTTTCTCTGTGGAAAAAGTTTTCCACTTTGGAAAAATTCCACACTTTTTCTTGAATATTATCTATTACCTCACATATATAGTATTATTTCTATTTTTAAGTTTTTTGAAAAAAATAACCATCCACAATTCCACAGAGCCATAGGTGAACTATTATTGACTAGAATTATCCACAATATTTTGATTAGCTTGTTCTTCTAAATATTTTTTATATTCTCTAAAATATCTTTGTGCAGTTTTCACATCAATCCCAAAGTCCCTTCCAATTTGTCGCCATTTCAAGTCTTTATTATTTTCAGAACCAAACTTTGCAATTACATAATCATAAACTTCTTTCTGTTTGTGAAGTGTTGATTCTTTCTTTAATTTGTTTAGATTTTCCTTTATCTTTGTTGTTTCCAATGTTTTAGCTTCTTCCTTTTCTTTTTGCCTATTTTCCAATCTTAATTCTTCTTCCTTCTCAACTCTTTCAGATTTGGTTTGATATTCCTTGTATTCATTTTGGTATTTTTCATCCATTAACTTTACTAAATCAGCATAAGATTTCATTTTGTCAGGAAAATGTTTTTCATACATTTCAATAAAATTATAATATTCTTCTTTATGCATAGATAATGGAAAAAAAGGGAACATTGTAATCCTTTCTTTTCCCAATTTAAGAAATCCCCTCACACCTCTCTTATTTTCCATACCTTTGAAAAGCATATCCCTTATTTTTGAAGAATAACCACGAGATTTAGAAATTCTATCAACATCAGAAAGCCCTCCAAGTTTCCCAAAATAAGTTTCTGTTGCAGAGTTCCTTACTTCTTCATCAATACCAAAATAATTTTGTGAATCCATAATAGAAACCATACCCCTTCCTGAACTTCTTGTCATTGCCAAGCTGTCTTTTATGTTTTGGGCTAAAAAATATTTATCTCCACGAGGCTTAAATGGAGTTAGGTTTTTTATATCAGGGAAGTAAAATAAGATTGGATATTTTGCGTGGTCCTTGCTAGTTTTTATTACTTTGTTTAAAATTACTGCTGTAATAAAGTTTTGAAGTTTCTTGTCATCAATCCATTTAGTTGTAAACACGTGATAATGTTTATTGTCATTGATTAATTCTTCCCAATTTATATTTAAGGGAGAATTATGTGGAGCAAGAAAATAATCTTTCTTGAAAGGTTGAAATATGTTTCCTATATCTCCTGTTGTTTTTGCAGTTCCACCAGTTGCCTGAAGCCAAAAGTTATTTGGGTCTGGTCTAAGCATTTTTCCTATTCTTTTCCCTTCTATTCTTTCAGAAATATAATTTACAAAACTATAAATGCCGTCATTGTTTGAAATATTCTGCGTTGCATTGACAATATTTCTCATATTGTCATCTTCATAATCTTTTTCTAGCATTAATTTCCATTCTTCCTTACCCAAGTCTTTTAAGCTGAAAGTATAGAAATTAAATTCAGGCAGTTTTCTTTTAGGAATATTAAAAGTAAATGGGTGGTAAATTTTTACTGGTTTTTCTTCTGTTTCAAATCCTTTTTCTCGTAATTTCTTTAAATGTTCCCCTTCTGCCTTGAACATTGAGAACCCTAGTTCAACTTCATCTTTAGGGTCAGCAAGACAGATAATTGTATAACCCATATTGTAATAACATTCAAGTAACTTTTCTGACAAAAATGTTTTTCCATACCCAGATTGAGCGACAACCAATATCGTTCCATTTGTAGGTCTGCCGTTTGCATCAAGAATATCTAATTCTATTTTATCCCCTCTATTTTTGTATAACATTCAATAACCTCTTCCATTTTCACGTGGTTTTGTGTCTATAGCTTTTACATTAACTACAAACGTCTTTGGTAAGCTCTTTGCTATGTCTTTTTGTTTAATGATGAAATACTTCCATCTGCAAGTATTATCACAAAATTTAGCATTAAGATACATATCTTCAGCTAACTTCTTTCCACAAACCAAACAGAAAAAAGGATTAGTCATTTTATATTCTCCATATGTGGTTTACATATTGAACATTGATTACCATTCATAAGTTCTTGTTTTAAATTTACACCACAAGATACACAAGAAGATATAGTGTGTAGATTTGGTGGGTCACCTGACCCATTTTTTTGTAACACTCTATGTTCTTCTCTCTGTGTCACAAACCATTGATTTTGGTCTTGATCCTTATAGTTTGCATCAATAACGCCAATTCTGTAAAGAACATTTAAAATTCTCCTTCCTGTAGTTCTAGGAATCTTTAAATCTCTAAATAAAGTTTGCTCATTAGTTATTCCTTTTTTTGAGACATAATCATAGATAGCCTGTCTATCTGGCGGAACACTATCTTTCGCAACACGCCAAAGTTTTTTTAAAATTAAATCATTTGGTTTCTCTAAATTATGCATGCAACATAAAGCTCTGGTTAATTTTTTTAATTGTTTATATAATCTCGTTGGTTTCTCTGATTGTGGAACAAGATCACAAACAAATTCATCACCTTCCCATCTACCTGTAACTGGCGTTCTTAATTTAGCTATATATTTAGAAATTTTTTGAATCTCATAAATATGTTCTATATCAAAAGAGATTTCTTTTATTTTTACATTGGTAATAAACCCCATGACGGCTTCGGAAATTTCTTCACGCATTTGTTTTTCCTTAGACTCATTTTTTTCACAAGAGTCAAGCATAAGATCATCGTCAAAGTCCCATCTAAGTTTTAGGAATCTTTCCCCTAATTGACCGATAATAGAATGAAATTGATCTACTTTCGGAGTTACTCCAGCAATTAAACCAAATCTACTTTTACATTCTACTTTATGATCAATATTTCCAAATTTTTTATTGTAAAATCCGTCATAAAATTCCCTAAGTTGACCAAGTATTTCATTTCGTTTTTCCTTATTCATAGAAAGAACCGAAGTGAAATCTTTTAGGATCAAAACTTTCTCATTAATATGATCTGCTAAATCTTCTACTTTTATACCTGTAGCAAATGTATATCCACTAACAAAAGCATTAACTGTTAAATCTGATAAATGGTAATAATCCTTACTTTCTTCAAATGCTCTTAATATCTCAGTTTTGCTTCCACTAGGTACAGCAATTACAAAAAGCCAAAGCGGTTCACCTTCAATTTTTCGATCTAAAGCACAAGCAAAAATAATATCTAAACCATCATCATCTGGCATGGCTAACCATTTTTTAATTACTTTTTTACAATCATCTAAACTAGTTAGTTTATAGAATTTATTTTTAATTTCTTTAATCTGGGTTTGCTTTGTTAACAAAATCTTTAATGATTTAAATTCTTCTTTTAAAGTTGATTTTGGTATTTTAGTTATCTCTTTTAACTTATTTAGAATATTGTCAACAATTAAATCTGAAGAGCTAACATATAAAGCAAGAAATTTTTTAATTAATTGGATTTGCTTTTCTACATTTCTCTCTTCTTTAATCTCATTAAATATATCAAAACCAACAAATTCATCTGGAAAATCTTTTCTTACTTGTTGGTTGAATATATTATCTGGGTCATCTTTGATTTTTTCATCTCTGAACTTTCTAGCTTCTCTTTGTTCTTCTTTGGATAGTTTGGGAATAATCGTCTTCACCCCTCATTTCAGAACAACTTAGTTCTTTTTTCAAAAGTTTACAAACAAGTTTTGACATAGTCGTGTTTTCCTTTTGAGCCCTTTCTACGATTTTCTTAATAAGTTCACTTTCTACGTAAAAATGTCTTCTTTCAAATTTTCTCTCTTTACAAATTCCAGATTGAAACATGTTAATATCCCAACAAAGTTTTTATAGAAGAAATAACACCTTATTCTTGAGCTGGGGTGTTATCACCTCTTCTTTATTTTTCTTCTTTCGCCTCCTCATTTTGCTGTAAATTTTTTAATTCTGTTTCTAACCAATCCAAAAAACTAGTAAATTGAGAGTTAAAGTCCATTAGAACCACCAAATCGTTTATCTAAAAATTCTTTAAAAATAGATGTTTTTGTCCTGTATTCCTTACGACAAAGTTGTTCTAATTTATTAAAAGTAAGGCTATCTAATTTTAAAGTTATAATTTTAAATTTGTTTTTCTCCATTTTCAATTAATTACCATTAACTATAATTAACTATATAAGCTTTTTGTTTTTAATGGTAATTAATGGTAGTTAGTTCACCAAAATGCTTAAAAAGAATAATAACTCTGTAAAGAGGATGTTTACAAAAAACAAGTTTATCTCAAAAGAAAAAAATCAAGTAAATTCTACTGATACAATAACAGAGATTACAGCAATAAATTCAGGTAATCAAAGCACCAATACTTGGTCTTTAACAAAAGGACAAAATTTCACTACTTCTACTTTAAAAATAGAAGATGAACACCCAGATATAATAAAAAATATAAGAGTCTTAAAATTTATTCTTTTACCTCTTGAATATTGGTGTTTAAAAGTATTAATGAAAAAAGAATCTCCTTTGTCTACTGGTTTTATTTATAATTGGCACTTAATTGAAATAGCGGAAAAATCTTTTGAATCTGTTACATTATCCGTAGATGATAAAACAGAGTTATGTAGTTTAATTGGAGCTAAATTTTTAGACAATGAACTTAATAAAAAGTTAAATGATACTGTAAAAATTACAGAAGCCAATTATCGTGAAATTGAAAAATTATTAAGGAGTAAAAAAATAAAATTTCATAGTTATAAACTTATTTTACAAACATTAGAAAGATTAGAAAATTGGGGTCTTTTAAAAAGAAGATACCCAGAAAAAGTTTCTAAAATAAATTTCTATTGGATAATTAACCCACAATTCTATTTAAAATACGGAAAACAATTAGAAGAATTATTTAAAGAAGAAAATAAATCTACTTCTTAAATTTACCATAAGCAGTTACAAATTTACTTATTAACTCTGGGTCTGTTTGTTTTAAATATTCACAAAAACTAATTAATATTTTTTGTTCATCTTCCATTTTATTAATATCATTTATTCTTTGTCTATCCAAAGGTCTTTTACATTGCTTACAAAATTCATCAGTAAAACCATTTTGAATATTACAAAAAATACATAATTTCGTTTTAGGTGTAAATTGTTCATAACCATTTTCTGCTTTTATAATTCCCTTTTTAATTAATTCTATATTAAATGTATCTTTCTGTGTTGATAAATTATAAGTTTGTAATTGGTCTGTAGAATGCCAACCAGCCAAATGCATTATTGTTAAGTCACTATCCCCCCTCAATAACCTAAAAGTAATTCCATTTCTTTTTAAAGAATAACATGTTACGGGTTTATTTATTCCTAAACTTTTACAAGCTAATCTTATTTGATTGTTAATTGCTGATGGGGTCATTTGTTTTCCAAAAGTTTTATCACTTGTAGAAATAAAAAGAAAACAATCCTTATCATTTTTCTTCGGGTGCTTTTCTAACCACTTAATAAGATAAGGCAAACTATCAATTATTTGCATTTCTTTAATACCTTCTTTTCCGTGAGAAGAAACAGATAATCTTGCATAATTATCCAATATTTTAACATCTTTTATTCTTAAATAAAGAATTTCTTGTGGTCTTCCTAAAGATTCAAATGATACAGCTAAATAACATTGCATCAGAGGATTATTACTAAAGAAGCTTACAATTTGTTCATATTCTTCCCATTCAAGTTTATCTTCTCTTGCTTTTTGCCTACTTTTATCTGCTCTAAATTTAAAAGAATTTGCTAATTTGAATTGTTCACTTTCTTCTCCAAATAAAATCTTAAAAATATAACTTTTGTCTTTAAAGTAATCTTTTTTAGATCTATCATTAAATTGTTTGTTAGCATAAAGAATTGTGTTTTCCCAGTCTTGTTTTTGCAATAATTTTATATCTTTTTTACAGATATAAGTGATAATTTTCAGTGATTTTATGATTCTACGTCTAAATACATAGCTTTTATCATATAAATCAAAATAATCAATTAATTTTCTAAAATACTTAAGATTTACTTTATTCTGAACATAATATTTGCTATTATGAGAATGCTTTTCTCTTTCTTCTGGTTTTAACAGAAGCTTATCCAAGTTATTTGCTTCTTTTTCATACTTGGTTTTATTATCATAAATATCATTTTCAGCCATTAACCACACCAACCATAATTTACTTATAAGTTAAGGTGGGCGGTTTCAAATAGAATATAATATCCCCGCCGGCGGATTCGAACCACCAACCACTCGGGTTCAGCTGTCTGTTATTCATCCTTAGTTTTCAACTATGTCTAACAGCGAATTTATCTACAGCC
>Ga0209541_10005720_pt1 | contig 21572 bp, 16 predicted proteins | sample RifCSPlowO2_01_FD_184027 | JGI IMG/M metagenome (GOLD analysis project Ga0209541, IMG submission 184027) | Groundwater microbial communities from Rifle, Colorado - Rifle CSP2_plank lowO2_0.1 (SPAdes) (version 2) | ecosystem: Environmental > Aquatic > Deep subsurface > Groundwater | place...
AGAAACAATACAAGAAACAGTAGAATTCATGAAAGGAGTAGGAATGCCCGGAACATTGTTTTATCTTAATCCGTATCCCGGCACAAGATTATGGCCGTTAGTTAAAAATAAAATATTGGCTAAATATGACATAGAAGAATACTTAGAAAAATTAAATGATGCCACCGATTTTGTGGTTAATGTAACTAATATGTCAGATGATGAATTGCTTAAAGTAAAAGTAGACGCAGAAAAGCAGATGAGAAAAAATTTCTTGATGAATCCATTTTTAGCTGCAAATAGGTTAATTGGATATTATAATTATTCTGGAGGGGTAAGAAGCATATTTTCCGCAATAAAGAGAAAATTGGAAGTGTCTGTTATTCCCAAATTAAATGTTAAGCCAGAATCGATAGCAAATAATGAATAAAAAATCCCAACCACAGCAAGATGTGGGGTATTTTTTAATCTCAAACTGAGTTATTTATTCGCAGTGGACTGTGGAATATGTACTCATTTTGAGAAATCATGCAGCTGACTGAATAAATTAAACATGAAGAGATTATAGATAGTTATATTTATATAGGATTATACTAACCCAATTTATATATGATAAAGAAAGCATTAGTCACCGGCGGAGCCGGATTTATTGGAAGCCACTTAGTTGATAGATTGATTGAAGAAGGATTTGAAGTTATTGTCTTGGACAATCTTTCTAATGGAAGACTTGAGAATCTATCTCTCCATAAGAACAATACAAATTTAAAATTTTATAATGTTGATGTTTCAGATTTTAATTCTATAAACGAATATTTCAAAGGTGTTTCATTGGTTTTTCATCTTGCTGCACTTGCAGATATTGTCCCTTCAATTCAAGAACCATTAAAATATTATAAGTCAAATGTGGATGGAACTGTTTCTGTTTTGGAAGCCTCAAGGCTTGCTGGTGTTGATAGATTTGTATACACAGCTTCATCATCTTGTTACGGCATACCAGACCACTACCCAACTCCAGAAAGTGCAGCTATAAAACCGCAATATCCTTATGCGCTTACTAAATATTTAGGTGAATTATGCGCATTGCATTGGGGAAAAATATATGGATTGCCTGTAGTATCGCTTAGATTATTTAATGTGTATGGACCAAGATCGAGAACGTCTGGAACGTATGGCGCAGTTTTCGGCGTTTTTTTGGCGCAGAAATTGGCAGGAATGCCATTTACTGTAGTAGGCGATGGAACACAGACAAGAGATTTCACATTTGTAACGGATGTTGTTGAAGCTTTTATCTCTGCAGCAAAATCTGATGTAAAACAAGAAATATTCAATGTAGGTTCTGGAAATCATTACAGTGTGAACAGATTAGTTGAATTGTTAGGAGGAGAAAAAGCTTATATCCCAAAAAGGCCTGGAGAACCAGACTGCACTTTTGCTGATACTTCAAAAATAAGAAAAATACTCGGATGGGCTCCAAAAGTAACATTTGAGGACGGCGTGAGGCAGATGCTTGAAAACATAGATTATTGGAAAAATGCGTCTGTATGGGATAAAAAAAGTATTGCTGATGCTACAAAAGAATGGTTTAAATATTTAGGTACGAATTCTGAAAAGAATGATATACCTAATAATCAGTCAAATAATAGTTTTAATAACATAAGGCATAATATAAATAATTTTTCTAATGATATGCCTAGCAAAAAACTTTTCAAAAAGATCTTCATAACAGGCGGTGCTGGATACGTCGGGAGCATGTTAGTGCGAAGGCTGCTTGAACAAGAGTATGATGTAGTTGTATACGATTTATATTTATATGGAGAAGTTTTTTCGGACATAAAAAATACAAAATACAATGCCAATTTGACAGAGATTAAATGGGATATTAGAGATAAGGAAAAATTAATTGAAAGCATGAGAGGATGCGACGCTGTAATTCATCTGGCATGCATATCAAATGATCCTAGCTTCGAACTTAATCCAGAACTTGGAAAATCAATTAATTATGATGCGTTTTTTAATATTTTAGACGCTGCAAAGAAAAACAATATCAAACGATTTATTTATGCGAGCTCTTCAAGCGTATACGGAGTAAAAGACGAACTTAATGTAACTGAAGAATTTTCTTTGGAGCCATTAACGGAATATTCTAAATATAAGGTAGAATGCGAGAAGATATTGAGAGAAGCATATGATTTAGATGAAATGGAATGGGTAATAATAAGACCTGCTACGGTCTGCGGATATACTCAGAGACTGCGTTTGGATTTAACAGTTAACATTCTTACAATTCATGCATTAGTCAATAAAAAAATAAAAATATTCGGAGGAAAACAGCTAAGGCCAAATATAAATGTAATGGATATGTGCAGAATATATGAATTATTATTGACTGCGCCTAGGGAAAAGATTGATAGGCAGACATTTAATGGAGGATATCAAAATTTACAGGTAGAAGAGATTGCAAGAATAGTCAAAAGAGAACTTGGATATGAAAAGGTTGAGCTGGAATTCGTACCTACAAATGATAATCGTTCTTATCACATTAATTCAGATAAGATTAAAAATAGATTAGGGTTCATTCCAAAATACTCAATAGAAGATGCTGTCAAAAGCTTAAAGAAAGCATACGAAGAAGGTAAAATAATAGATGGATTGAATAATCCATTATATCATAACATAAAAAGAATGCAAGAGATTAATTTGAAATGATTATAAATGATATAGAAAAATATATGTAAATAGTACCAATAATAAAAAGTGAAAAAATGATTCCAATAAACAATCCAGAGGATTATAAATCTGAAAAGATACTTTCTGAAGAAGATATAATAAAAAAAGTTGAAGAATTAAAAAAACATGGAAAGGACGTAGGATTATGCGTCGGAGGATATGATTTGCTGCATCCAGGGCAGATGACACACCTTAGATCGGCGAAAGGATTGTGCGATGCATTAGTAGTGGGAATAACGTGCGATAAATATAATTCAAAAAGAAAAGGAGGAGGCAGGCCGATATATAATGAATTATTAAGAGCATTTTCTGTTTCACAATTATGCTGCGTCGATTATGTATTTATAAGCAATTATGAGAAAGCTGTAGAAGTAATAAAGTTGCTAAAGCCTAAGTATTACATAAAAGGCCCCGATTATATAAATAAAACAACACCAGGAATAACTTCTGAGAGAGAGGCAATTGCAGAGGCAGGCGGTGAGATGAAGTATACTGTTGATGAAAAACTGTCTACAACAGATATAATTAATTACATTAAAACTAAAGTGGATATTGATGAGGATAAGAAATGGGAGCAAAAGGATCAGAAAAAATACGAATTATTGATAATTGTTGACAGGGATGGAACAATTATTCACAATGATGAGTTTCCAGGGAGGCATGAAACATGGAAGAAAGATTTAAAGATCAACAAAGACGTAGCCAAATTTTTAAAGTACTTGCAGAATAAGTTTTCATCAAAAACAATATGCGTTTCTAATCAGTCAGGTGTAGCAAGAAAATTCTTTGACTGCAGAAGAGTAGAAGAGATTAATGATTTTATTAACGAAAAATTGAAAGATGAGAGTATTGTGATAGATAATTGGCAGTACTGCCCTGATGTCGATTTGCATTATGCGAAAAATAATCAACATTTAAGTTTTGATTATAAGTATGTAAAGGAAAAAACAAAAAGAAAGCCATGCATTGATATGGTTGACGACTCATTAAAAGAACTGAATGCAGAGTTAAAATATTTTGAGAATGTCATTGTAATTGGAAACAGCGAGGATGACAAACGACTGGCAGTTAATCTAAATGCGTTATATATTGATTCACGCGGAAAAGATTTTAATAAAATGATGCAAGAGTTGAATTTCTTGTAACAAAAGTCATTTTTTTTATAAAAACTTATGAAAGATATGTTGATATTAAATTGTACTTAATCGAAGTAACTAACCTAAATTATATTCTATTTTTCTCTTTTCTAATTTTTTTCTTGCTAATTCAATTGCGCTTTTAGAGAATAAAAAACCTTGAGAACAAAATGCCTCATTTTGCTTATTGAATAATTCCTGTGGTGTAAATGCAGATCTTTTCAAATCCTTTGCAAAGCCATATCGTGAAACTCTCCATAATTTATCTGCATCTCTCATTACACCATCTTCCTGAGAATAAAAGCCGTTTCTAGTGTCATGCTGTGAGACAATCTCCAAGATATGGTCAATATGTTGTTGTGGATATTTTACTTGGATTAATATTTTTCTGCCTAATTTCACACCTTCATTTTGATGCTTGATGCGAATTTCCTGATCTTGTTCTCTTGTTCGGGTTATGTCAAATATGAGAAATCTTTCTTTTCTTGTTAATTGGCTCCATCCAATATCATGCAGTATCGCTGCTGGGATAGTTACATAACTGTCGACACATTCCATTTCAGTCAGCTTAATTGCATACCATGTAACAATCTGGGCATGGCCTTTATCGTCTCTTTTATCTTGGTATGGAAGAGCCAAATCCCAGACTTTATTGAATAACTTATCAGAAACAGTTAAAGGATAGTCATTTATTAAGATATTCTTTTTCATAAATTGAAAAATTTACAGTAATTTATAAAATGAATGATGACATTTTTAAACATTGACTTTTTCACTAATAAAAATGAACACAGCAGAATTCATACAAAAATGGCAAAAAGCATTAGCTGCTTATGGAACACCTGCTGATTTTACAGACAGCACAACATACAGGTTTTCTATTGTTGAATGTTATGGGGAAATACACCCATTTGTTATCTCTAAAGCAATAAATTATGAAAGAAGAAGGCAATTAATGTCCCAGCAGAAACCATACATTCCTAAACAAGATGATTACCCTTCTGAAATATGGGATATCCTCCCTTGTTTTTTATGTGAGAATGTTGCGCAGGCATTTGATGCTATTAGAGGTGTTGAAAAAGATGTAGAAGAGACGGATAATCTGATAGAAGAGATTGGTGATTATTTTATTTTACCAAACAGGTATCCTTCCCAAGTTGGACATTCTCTCTTAGTCCCGAAAAATCACGACGATGCAACAAATAGAACAAATGGATTACATATTGAGGAAGGAAAAATAAGAGGAAATATTGTCACAAGTGAAAATTTAGATTTGGTGATAGAATCTTGTGAAAGGAATAGAATGGGCGCTGTAAGAAATCATGTACTTGACGGAATGAGCATACCAAACCATGATCATTATCATCTTATGTTTGACTGGATGCCTGGATTAGCTTTAGTAGAGTATGTTATAGAAAGACCTGAAGAGACAGAATATGATGAAAACATATTTTTTGCGGAGAATACACCTTTTGATACATTAGTTATAAAAGGAGATATTCCAAAAATAACCGCCCCTATTCTAAAAAGGATGGAACTGTCAAATGAAGTGTATACATTAGTCTATTTCAGAGGAAACTTATTGATTAGTCCACGACATAAAGAAGCCGTCGGTGAGACAAGAATTGATGTACAAGGGTATGGGCTTGCTGGATTGCCGATACATAGTATTGGCGCAGAAGATTATACTGCTTTCTTGAAACAAGCTGTAAGATTTATGCCACTGAGAGGAGAATACGATTGGAGCAGATTTATGGGATAAAAATATGAATAAATATATTGCATTAGCTGATTTATATTGTTGAAGAAAGATATATACTTTCAATAATTATTATTAAGATATTATAATACTGTTATTTGATAAAAAGCCTCCGATGGGAATTGCACCCACGACCTGCAGATAACTTGTTTAACTTTCTATATTTGTCAAAAGCTTATTACAAGTCTGCCGCAATAGCTACTATGCTACGGAGGCGTTAAAATACCAATAAGTATCCTAATAAAAGAAAAAAAGTTGTTTTATAAATGTTACTGCTCTTCTGGCTCTGTCCTAAATCTTCGCTTTCGCTCAGGTTAGCGCCTTCAAAGTCTTTGCTTCTTTTGTCAAAGGCTGACATTTCCCGAATGGAGCAACCCATTTGTCAGCTCGTCGTGTTATTCGATTAGACTTTGACCTTATGGCACTAACTTACATTTAGGACAGAGCCTGCTCTTCTTCAGGCAATCCCAATGGAGGATTGAATGGCCTTGTAGGATATGAGAATGTATTTATGTCCATTATCCGCTTTACAAATTCCTGCATTTTGTAAGAATCCATCAAGAGATCTTTCCTATAGCCTTCTAAGATTTTTTTATACACTGTCTTATAAAATAGCTGCATCATTGGAGCAAGAAAGCTTTTTTCCCACATGCCTTTATAATCCAGCTCCAAATGCGCCTTCACAAGCACCTCAACTTTCCCTACGTCTGCTTTGAATTTCTTATTATTGCGCATTATTTCAATATCTTTTACAGCAACACCATGAAGGTCTATTTTGAATTTTTTCCTCACAAACTTGCTTCCTGCTTCAGCCTTAACAGGGCGCCACCATACCCATATCTCTTTTCCATTAGGCGACTTGCTCTCATAAAAATATTTTTCAGGAAAATCTGACGTAGGTCTTTTACCAAAATTAAATTCCCTAAATATATAATCAAAAAACATATTGTAAAAATTCTTAAAGTGTATGATATCTGTTGCTTTTATTTCAAAGGTTGCTACCAATATTTCGACAGGCATGTATTTGATTATAGACTGCCTATTTTAAATACTTTATGGGATAGCACTGAACAGATCATTGATATATACCATGGGGTTATGTTCGAAATCTAAGGATTTTTAGTATATTAAGGAGAAATTAGGATAATTTGGGTACAAAAGATGTACAATGGAACATACAAATGGGGATTATTGCAAAATATTTAAAATAAGGAACAAAATAACATCCTTATGCTAATAGGAATTGTAGGAAAACCTTCGGTAGGCAAAAGCACATTTTTCAAAGCCTGTACACTTGCAGATGTAGAAATAGCAAATTATCCATTTACTACTATAAAACCGAATCATGCCATAGGGTATGTTAAGATTGACTGTGTTGATAAGGAGTTCAATAAACAATGCAATCCTAGAGAAGGATTTTGCAAGAATGGAAAGAGGTTTATACCTGCTGAGCTGTTGGATGTTGCCGGCTTAGTGCCAGGCGCGCATGAAGGGCTTGGAATGGGAAACCAATTCTTAGACGATTTACGGCAGGCTGATGTATTGATCCATGTCATTGATATTTCTGGCAGTGTAAATGAAAAAGGCGAATCTGTAGAACCAGGAAGCTATGAGCCTGCAAATGATATCAAATTTTTAGAAGAAGAATTGGATTATTGGTACTTAGGCATAATAGAAAGAGGATGGGAAAGGTTTGCAAGAAGAGTTATGCAGGAAAAACAAGATGTTATCAGGGCGTTAGCAAAACAATTGTCTGGATTGAATGTAGATGAAGACATGGTGAAAGAGGGTATAAGCATATGCAACTTTAGCATAGATAATATGGAATCATGGAGCAGAAATGATCTACTGCAGCTTGCCACTTATCTTAGAAAAAGGACTAAACCTATGCTTATTGCTGCAAATAAAATAGACATGCCTAATGCAGAAAATAATTTCAACAGGCTTAAAGAAAGATTTTCAGATTATCTTTTTATTCCATGCAGTGCAGAATCCGAGCTTGCATTAAGGGAGGCGTCAAGAAAGGGATTAATTGAATACACGCCTGGCGAGAATAGTTTTGAGATAATAGGGAATTTAAATAAGAATCAAAAAAATGCTCTGGAGTTTATTAAAACAAATATTTTGGATAAATATAATACAACTGGCGTGCAGGATGTGTTGAATACTGCAGTATTTGATTTACTGAGATATATTGCAGTTTTTCCAGGAGGCATCAATAAACTGGAAGATAAAGACGGGAATTGCCTGCCTGATTGCTTTTTAATTAGAGAAGGGTTCACCGCATTGGATTTCGCATTCAAACTGCATACTGATTTTGGCAAAAATTTCATCTGCGCAAAAGACGTCATGACAAAGATGACCATTGGAAGAGAACATAAATTGAAGCATAGAGATGTGATTGAAATTGTTGCTGGTAGATGAGGAAATAATGACTGGAAAAATACAAATTGTTTTATTCTAAAGAAGTACTGTTCCTAAACTGATGGAAAATTTCTGACAATCAAAGAAAATCTACCACCACAAGTGATTACACTGGTAGAAAATGAGATTTTATCTTTTGTATTTTTGTATTGATTGTATTGGCTGTTGAACTGCGGTAGATGCCATTATTTTGCAGTCACGCAATACTGCAGGACCAATTCCTTTTTTTCTAGCTATGCTGTCTTGTGTCAGACAGAAATTCATATTGACAGGATCTGAATATTTCGGATTAGCATAAATACTCTTTTGATCTGGTTTTAATGGAATTTGCAGATACTGATTAGTTTTATATTCGTCGGGAAGCGGAACCGTCTGCCATCCAGTATTTGCACTAGCAGATGGGTATGTTCCTTTATAGTTAGCTTGTACATTCGCAGCTGCATTGGCTGCATTCTCATAGTCGTAATTTTCGAATGTGGCATCTGTTGACCACACATCTGTCGACTGCTGCCAATCACTCAGATTTCTGATATAAGAATAAAATCGATTTGCTACATATCCATTCCAATTAGGATAACCATGCACATACCGCAACTGTTTTTTGAGTGTTTCTTTTTCTTCTGCGGAGAAATCCAGCCGGTCAATATCTTTCTCCAGTGCTTCCTGGCGTTTCCAGTAGCTGAGTTGTGAACAATCATCCCCTTGTGCCGTACGACACTCCAAGACACCATAATAAAGATTATTGTCAAACAACGTGTTGTCGCTATAGGTGTTATAGAGTATACTAGCCATTTCATTATCGGTTATAAGATTCCCGGTAATAGTGTTCGTCTTTTCTGGAGAAATAACTTCTCCAATTATAGTAACGCCAAAATCGTTGTATGCCACCAGATTGTTGGAAACAGTCAAATATCCTACCCCATTAGAAGCTATGCCTTGCCGGTTTGAGTAAATAATGTTATTAGAGATGAGATTTCTTTGTTCTGGAGTTTTGGCGTTGCACCACTCCAACCGTATGCCGGCGCCGTTTCCATAAAACGTACTATTTTGTATCTTGTTTCCGAAGCAGCCCATGTCAAACCAGATGCCATGATTGAAGTTATAGTATGACCGTAGCCCCTTGATATCCCAGTTTATAACTATCCCTAGTTTCATCCCTCCTGCTCCCCAGCTCGGATTCAAGAAACGCATCTTAAAGCTGTTGTAGCGGACTGTATTATCATGAAATTTAACCCCTGTAGACGCTATTGCTGCAACTCCTAAGAATCCAGAGCGCTCAATAGTATTTCCTTTTATGATATGCCCCTGATTCCACTTAGGAACCTCTTCGTTATAGTTCAACTCTGCATAGTCATAGTTTGGTAGCTGCAATCCCGTTGGCTGTTGCGGTGGCTGCTTTGGACCAATGGCCAATCCAATTCCATTCACAAAAGATATTTGATTATTCTCAAAAACGTGGTTCATTCCTGATAATACAACGGCATTTTCCGTTACTCGTATTTGGTCTGCATTTTCAGGCGTTCTTTCTGCCCAGAGACGGCCGGTTATTGGAGAAGAAGAGTGCCTTAGTTTGAATCCTTTAAAGACTATAGAAGAAGAGTATTGCCCAAAATTGACCAGTGCATCCCGAGTACTTCCTTCAATTGTATGAGTTGTAGGATTAGATGAATCCGCAAGGAAGACGGAGAGCTCTTTGGTTTCTGGATTAATGTAGAACGTTCCAGGTGAAAGAGCATCTTTCGCCACTACTTCCCGCAATGGTTTCTCATCTACAAATACCTGGTTCCTGCTTAAAGAATAAAGAACCTCGGGAAATTCTTTTCGTAGGAATTCCTGCCCTTTATCCCAATTCCTTACAATGACATATGGTCTCCAATAATTTTCAGCATAATTCCAGTATCTTTCATCAGGAGTAATGTTTAAATTCGCATAGTCTCTTGTCCATTCAAATGTAATGCCTAAATTTTCATAGTACTTTGAAAGGTCAACTTTCTGTACTTGAACCCAATTTAAATCGACTTGCTCCCAGTCTTGAACTACAGCTACATTTTCATTTCCGTACGTTCGCTTAAAGTAATCAATTTCCTCATTAGTTGCTTTCTTTCTAAGTTTGTTATGCAACATTAAACCAGGAGTAACTTGGCTGCTTTCTACGACATATGGCTCTTTGTAAATCCAATTTTTGTGGGAATAAATCGCCCCACCGGTACTTTCCCAGCCGACGATATGATCAGATCCTTTAATAATTACCTGCCCATCTGCAAGGAATGTTATTGGTCCTTTTTTTGTTCCTTTGTGATTAATCCTGACTGATTCTCTATATGTACCTGTATGAACTATTACCGAATCGCCTGGCAGAAGATTAAAAGATGCTGCTTCTGAAATAGTCTTCCATGGCTTTTCCATGCTGCCATCACTAACATTTCCAGTATAGCTTGCATCGACGTGATATGCTGTTTCAGAAACAACTTCAGCACTTGATGAAATCGAGTTAATTGGACTTATATTACTAATATTATTAATCTGAGAACTTGGGAGATATTTATCAAATTTATACTTAAAAGATGAGGGTATGCCAGAATATGCTTTGCCAGTAACATCTTCCGTCAGATTTTCGAACATCCCATTTAATGAAGTGAATATCCCAATATATCCAAATACAGCGATTAAAACAACTAAGAAAACTATTTTTATGAACACATTCTTATTTTTCATATTTTCATATTCTTACTATACTTTTCATACAAATATTCCTTTCTGATTATTCCGTTCTTACAATACTACAATTTTTATCTTAAGGGATGTTGCTATCTTTTTTTCTTTTTATCAGTCTTTTTTTCCATTTTGTTTCTTCTGAAAGACTCAGGAATATCAATCATATATTTCCCTTCTTCCAATTTATACACTATAGGATTTTTCTGATTGAACAAATTCACCAAATCAAGCTCAAATTGCCCAGGTTTGACTATGTTTATCGACTCTAAATCTAAAATGATAGGCCTGTCTTCTTCAGGCGTTGCGCCTAAGATATCATAAACATCTTTTTCTATTTGTTCTTTTTCATGCTGAGATAGCTGAAGCATAGGCGCCTGCTTCTCCAATGCAGATTTCTTAACAAAAAAGAATAACTTACTTCCGCATGAGCATCCTTTTAATATCTGTTCAGAGCCATCTGAATAGAATTTGCTGCATCTTACGCATTGATGTGGCATTTTTTTCTATCTCCCTAATTTTTTTTATTATTTACTGCTTTCTCTATTATTTCCTGCTTTTTTTCTTTATTTTTTGAGATTTTTTACGTCTGTTTATAGTGTATAATCTAATCTTATCAGGGTCCTGCTTTATTTCTTCAACTATAGTCGCAGGACCGAGTATTGTAAATCCACGCCTGTCCCCTAATAAAAGGTTTACAAAACTAAACTTCAATGAATTAAAGAAATCTTTCTTTTTTCCTTCTGGATATATTACTCCTAATTCTATACCTTTAAATGACTCGTCGATTGTTTCCATTGTAATCTTGATAAGCTCTGCTTCTTCTTCTTTTCTTAATCTTCCTTCTAAAAGCACGATATAATCATCTTTAACAAGATCCAAAAGCTTATTTATTCTCTTTACAGAACTCAAATGTTCTATTTCATGATAGGGTATAAATTGAAGTACTAGCATTTTCCTCTTTTTTTCCTACTCGTATCTCTTATATTTTAACTTAATTTAATAATTTTATTATTAAATGATATTGACTTTGACTTGTTTTACCCTATTTTACTACTTTAAATAATGATTCATAAAATTTATCAATATTTGTGCCTTTTTTAGCAGATATCTCCACAAGAGTATATTGTGGGAAAGCTGCTTCTACCTTTTTAACATCTGACTTTTTTAAATCTATTTTATTAGCAACGAGTAGTACTGGAATATTTCTAGCCTGTAAATTGCCTATGATAGTGATATTTACCTGTGTATAAGGGTCAACAGTGGAATCAAGAACAACAATAACTGCATCCATATCATCCAGCCATTTAATTGCATCAATTACACCCTTAGTGGCTTCTTTTGCCCTTTTTTTGGCATCTTTGGCATTTAATCCTGCTTTTATAAATTCTTCATAATCTATCTTTGTAGCAATTCCTGGCGTGTCAACAAGGCTAAAGCGAAGTTCTTTTCCTTTAGATTTTATTACAACTTCCTCTTTTATTTGTATTTCTCTTGTTTCATGAGGAACAGAAGAAGTAACGCCTATAGTTTCACCTAACCAGTCTTCACAAATCCTATTAGCAAGCGTTGTTTTGCCTCCATTTGGAGGACCATATAAGCCTAATTTTATCTTTTTTTTACCCCTAAACCATGCCCCGAATAAACTGCTTACTAAACTTTGCAAATATTTTATCATAGTTAAAAAAGTTGATTACAACCATCTTTATATACTTTTCTGTAAGAGCAAAAATCTCCTAAAACAAGGAAAAAAGGTGTTACTTAGATAGCATAAAAATTGAAAATCCAAATCACTGCATAGAAAAGATTTATATGCTTTCTATAATTTTTTATAATAATTAGTTTAGTATTATCAAAAATCACCTGTCTTTGACAGGTGATTTTTGGAACACAAAATTCCAGATTGAAAATCATAGACTAGTGGAATTTTGTTGTTTGAAGAAGATACTAACAATATCAATTAAATATAACAAAAAGAAGGTGGACATTATGACCAAAACAATAGAAATAGAAAATATTTCACCTTATGAGCATATTATTGCTGCACAACAATTTTCCCTTGAATATCTGGCAGAACTTTTTGAAGGCGCAGATAGGTTCAGATCATGGGATCGTAGACGCAGGTCGTATGAATGCAGAGTTGGCCATGAGTTAGATGACTTAAAGGGATGGAATATTGTAATAGGATTTTATGAGCCGTCCACACGTACAAGATTTTCATTTGACATCGCTTCTCGCAATCTAGGCGCAAATGTCGCTTTTTCTGACAGCCTTGGATTTTTCTCAAGCGTTTCAAAAGGGGAAAGTCTTGAACATACCGTACAAACATTATCATGTTATGGAGATATAATCATAATGAGATTCTCAGAAGAAGGTGATGCAGAAAGGGCAGTTCGCGCTGCAGAAGAGATTTATAGAAAAGGCGGAAATAAAGTTGGAATAATTAATTCTGGCGACGGAAAAGGCCAGCACCCAACACAAGCATTGCTTGATTTATACACGATATTCTCCAACCAAGGCAGATTGAATAATTTGACAATTGCAATGGTCGGAGACCTTTCAAGAGGAAGGACAGTCAGATCGCTTAGCTATTTATTGGGAAAACTAGAAATACCTCCCGAAGACGCCGACAACGTTACACTCAACAAACTTGGGCTTATTAGAGATCCCCAGAATAATAGAATAATATTTGTTGCGCATGACTCTTGTCAGATTGGATACGATATAAGGGAATATTTAGTAAACCATCGTGTTGAACATGAATTGACTGACGATTTAACTTCAGTTCTTCCGCAGGCGGATGTCGTATACATGACAAGAACACAAAAGGAAAGATTCAACTCAGAAGACGAATTCAGACGCGTTGCAGGCAGATATAGAATAAATTCTGATAATGTAAAGCTTATGAAAGAAAGCGCTGCATTAATGCACCCTCTTCCAATAGATAGGAAAGATGGAATGGAAATATCTCCAGATGTTGACAAAGATCATAGAGCTGTGTACCTGCCTGCTCAAGTACAAAACGGATTATACATAAGGATGGCTATGCTAAAACTTATGCAGAAGAATTATCATAGATAAGGGAAGATATGTTAAATTAGTTCGCTTAAATCCTGAATTAATTTAAATCTAATCAGATATTATACTTTTTATTACATATAATTAATTCAATAATTTGTCCTCGTTCGCAGCCTTTTAACAAAAGTTACTCGAATCAAAGATTCGTGAACTTCAAAAATCCGTAGATTTTTGTAAGGTTGACGAAAACACACTAAGTACGAAATTTGCAGCCTTTTAACAAAAGGTTGACGAAAAACATTAAGTACGGTTTCATTTCATTCAACCGTACGAATAACGCTGTAAATAATGTACACAAAGTAGAGTATTTGCTTCGCAAAGTCGTACAAGTAACGTTGTAAACAAGGCAACTATTTGCGCATGACTTTACGCAGTAAATGTCATGCCCGAAGTTTTTTCGTCAACATTTTTGCTTGCCAAAAAGGCTGCTCTGAAAGAGTTTGCTAGGACAAAGTCTTGAAACTTTAAGTATCATCATAAACCTCTTGGATTATTATAAACCATTTTTGAATTAAAATTATTATTAAAAAGTAATCCTCTGTCGTAAAACCGCGACATTTATAAAGTAAAATGACAATAAAATGAAATATGATTTTTGACAACTATTTTAATCTCCCTCAAGAGCCTTTGAATTCGCATGCGGGGGATATTTTTGCTCCGGAATTAGGCGAAGCTTCTATTGAACAGCCTATCATAGGCATAAGGGACATGGGTCAGTCTGTAACAGAAAGCTCAAGGGCAGGGAATCTGATTAAAACGGCGACAGAAGCAATCCGCCATGGTGTCGGCCTGATAGAATTAGGCACAGGTCTTGGTGGCGGAGGAGATCCTGTCGTTGGAGCAGAAAATTATGGAAGGGATGCAAGGCAGGCATTACGAGAATTGGCAAGGGCAAATGACATTTCATACACTTCTATACATACACCAACTCAAATCGGAAATATGTCAGGCTATAATCCCCAGAGAAATGGATTCGACGACGAACAGAGATTAACTCAGGTTGAAGAAGTCAAAAAAGCAATAAAGCTTGCTGCGGACGTCGGCGGCGGCGGCGTAGTTGTGCACACAGGCGAATTCCAGAGAGATATTTCTGATCAGCCATGGGCAAGAAATTCTGATGGGACTTATAAATTCCTGGGCTACAAAGAAGAGCCTGGTAGGGCAGTCTTGTACATGGTAGACGACAGGACAGGAAGATTATTAGGGGAAGTAAGAAAGAGCAATGTCCTTCATGAGCCTGACTTTGAAATGAAATATGATTCACAGCAGAAAAGAATGAGGTATGTGGATGTTGAAGGCACTTTTCTTGAAGACGGCAATGTTGAAGACCTGTTTAGAAGGGTTCCAAAATGGGACGATACAAAGACATATTTCAAAACGCACAGGGTCACTTGGGACGACTTTATCAAAAGGGCAAATGAGTGGAATTCATTTTTTCCGAAAGAAGACGGCACAAAGTGGAAGCCTGAAGAGCTTTACTTTAGGCTCCAGCAGGAAAACCAGATATTGCAGGCAAAGGGTTCATCTTTGTTCCACGGAAGATTCTATAAGAATGCATATGATACACGAGATTCATTATTAAAAGCTCTGGCTTTTGTTGAAAAGGTGGAAAAAACAACTCCTGAGGAAGAGCAATGGAAATTGATGGAAGACATTCTTCCTCCAGACGTCAGAAGCGGAATAGCAGCAAAATATGTCGAGCGCAAAAAAGTTCTGCCAAGCGAGGCAATAAAGATTGAATTGAGGCGCGTTACGGAAGAAATGAAATATATTCATGAAGCATCAGCTTCAGCAGATGCGAGGGCAAAAGAATCCGAAGAAACCATGATGCATACTGTCCCTGTAGAAAATTATGCTAAGGAATTGACTGCTCAAAGCTATGCTGAGGCAGGAATATATGCAATGGAAGAGTCAAAGTCAAATAGGTTTGTAAAAAAGGATGTTTTTGTTGCTCCTGAAAATTTGTTTCCTGAAATGGGTTATGGTACACACCCGGATGAATTAATAGAATTAGTGCAGGGAGCAAGAAAGAGGATGGTTGAATTGCTGACGGAAAAAGAGATTTTTGATCCGCATAAAAGAGACAGGGATGAAACGGGTATGCTTAAGAAAGTTGCAAATCCATGGTACTCCGGTATAAATAGAAGGGAAGCTGAAGAAATTGCAAAAAAACACATTAAGGCAACATTTGATACTCAGCACTTAGGGATGTGGTGGAAGCAGTTCCAGCCGATGTCAGGCGAAACCGTCGACCAGAGAAGAAACAGGTTTGATAAATGGTATATGCAGCAGGTTGAAAAATTATCTAAGGCGGATATTATCGGGCACATCCATGCAGTTGACAGCATGGGTTCAGGGCACCATCACCTTCCTGTCGGGCAGGGAATATTTCCTGTAAAAGAAGCATTGGAATACCTTAAGAAAAAAGGATTTAAGGGGACAATGGTCAGCGAAGGATGGCATGAAGATGTTATGTTCTCTCCAGGAAGAATAGTTTCTGAAACCTGGAGAAATTTAGGCAGTCCAATAGGACGCGGAGCAGGTTTTGGAGGATTTGGAGCGCCTGTAAGATGGGGAGATGTTCAGCAGTCATACTTCAACCAGATGCAGGCTCCCTATTTCATATTCGGAAATTATGCTCCTTCTAATGACTGGCAGTTGTGGAGCCAGATGCCTATGGAGTAATACTGATATTTATATTAAAAATTTATATTAAAGATTAAAATTATATTTATACTAAAAATTAAGAAAGACAATTCTTAAATTATATTTTTCTTGATAATCTATTTTAACAATTATATCTATAAATTAACGATTATTATATCTAACTATACCCTTCCAATAGTTCCTGCATTTCTCCGATTAAATTAAAGCCGTTCTGCCAGAATTCAGATGAATTAATATCAATACCAACTTCTCTTAGCAATTTTTGTGGGTCAACTGAGCCTCCCGCTTCAAGTATGTGTTCTATTCTAGGTACAAAGCTGCTTCCATGTTCTTTATACATTCTATAAAGAGACAGAGACAATAAACTCCCAAATGCATACGAATAACAGTAGAATGGCGCCTCTACCATATGTGTAAGATAGGCCCACTCATTTTTAAACATAGGATCGACATCAACACTGTCTCCAAACTGTTCTTTAAGCCCATCATACCACAGATTTTCTATCTCATCAAGTGTAGCTCCATTTGCTATTGCTCTATGCGCAGAAACTTCAAACATAGTGACATACGTTTGGCGAATTACTGTAGCGTAATCGTCTGAAAGCTTTGCTGCAAGCATTGATTTCCTTTTTTTGTCGTCTGATTGTTCAAAAAGTTTTTCAAATACAATCATTTCAGCTAATGTAGATGCAGTTTCGCAAATTGCTAACCCTGGATGTTGGGATAAGCTCGGAAGATGATCTGCATATACTGCATGTACGCCATGGCCGAGCTCATGTGCAAGTGTAAATAAACTGTCTTCGTTACCTACATAATTAAGGAAAACATACGGACATAAATCTGATGTGACTGTATAACAGAATGCTCCACCCTTTTTATTTGGATTTGGATGCGAATCTATATGTCTAGAATTTACAATCTTTGTTGCATTTTCATAAAATCTAGGTGAAAATTTGTTAAATGTTGAAAGTACAAGCTCTAATGCATGTTGGAAAGGTACTCTGATATCTTCTGTATTGTCTAATGGCGCATAAATATCAACCCTTCTCAACCTAGCCATGCCAAGCTCTCTTGCTTTAAATTTAAAGTAACGCTGAAATATGCCTGCATTATCCTTGTCTGTGCATACCTTAAGCAAGGCTTCTACAGCTTTGTCAGGCAAGTCATTATGTTTGTTTCTTACTGATATAGGTGAACTATATCCCCTTAATTTAGCTTCATTTGTCCAATCTTTAACCACTGCTTGAAAAATAGTGAAATATACTTCTTTATTCCTTTGGTATTGTTCAAATAATGCAGAGAAGGCAGCTTCCCTTTCTTCTGGAACATGCGAACGTACGTAACGAAATAATTCAGATTTTGTTTTTATTGTTTTACCTCTTTTTTCATTATTTGGTTTGAAAAAGTACCTCTGGTCTGCTTCAATCTGTTTTCGTAATGTTAAAAGAGGGAAGTTGCCTGTTGTATCTTTTATTGTAATAACTGATTCTATATCTACACTCAATGTATATTTCCGTTTAGAACGCGCACTGTCAAGTACAAATTCAAGGTCAGGAACTGAAGAAAAAAGTCTATGTGCATTGTCGTCGTCTAATGTTTGTTTGCCATCGACTTCCATACCTTTTAACCAATTGTTAATTTTGATAGTTGCATTAACATACTTTACACCCAAATCTGCTGCTTTTACACGCATTTGTTTTGCTCTTGAAGAAGTGATGTCCTCGTCTAACAATAAATCGCCGATAGCATTTAGCTTTCTAAACATTACCTGAACTCTTTCACTAAAATCTATATATCCTTTGAATGTTCCTTCATTGATATCAGAATTTAATCTATCATACCATTCTGAGAAATGTTCAAGCTCTTGTTCAAATTCTGCAGATAACGCATCAAATTGATCAGCTGGCAATAAATCATCAAGGCACCATTCAAGCTTTACTTCTTCAATATTTCCAGTTCTGGTTTTTTTCATTTGTTTGATACCCCGCTCCTTGGGGCGATTGGGTTAACTTTTCTTCCCACAGCGTAGCGGGGTATTAAACATTAAAAATACCCCACCGCTTGCGGTGGTTGGGATTTTTATTTTCGTTGCCATTTAAATCGACTCTAAACTCAACTATAAATAATTAAAAATCCCAATCACAGCAGAGCTGTGGGGATTTTAAAGCCTCAAATTAGGATTATTGATATCGCAGCAGAGCTGCGGGGTTTGAGACCCAATTTGAGCAATCAATTAATATAAGGCGGTAACGCTAAAATGTATATAAATATTATCATTTACTAAAGTAACTTTTTTATACTACTAATATAATTAAATTGATAATGAAAGAACATTACGATAAATTAAAAGAGGTATATGACCAATTTGTTGTTTCTTTGATGAGGAAAGGCAATTTGCCGTTAAAAAATACAATACATGGATATTGGGGAGTCACTCCTTTAGATGAAACAAGAGAGTTATTTGAAAGGATTAAGTTAAGCGACTGCCTTAGCTTCATCGATTTAGGGAGCGGGGATGGAAGAATAGTTCTTCTGGCTTCATTGTTTTGCCCAAAGACAGTCGGGATAGAAGGAGATAGATGGCTGCATGAAAATGCTGTTTTTTTAAAAAGAAAGCTCAGTTCGCGGGACATGCATCATTTTAAGAAAGCAAAATTAGCCATGGATGATTTCATGAATCATGACTTATCAAATTACGACACAGTTTTTGTTTCTCCTGACAAGCCTTTTCATAGGGGATTGGAAAATAAATTAAATAAAGAGTTAACAGGGAAATTAATTGTCTATGGATGGGAATTCAAGCCTTCTTCATTAAAGGAAGTTGAGGAACACATAATCAACGGCGAGAAATTTAGAGTTTATACTAAGAATTAATAATGTAATTAAAAAAAATTAATGAATAATATACTAAAAGGAATTAGGTTTCGAACCTAATTCCTTTGGTATATAAGAATAATGTTAACTAGTGACCACCACAGCAACTTCTAGTGTGAATTTCTGATGGTGATTTCTCGTGACTGTACTTTACATTTGTTACTTCTCCAAAAAGAGATGCGTATCTGCCAGGAATTCCTAACTCATATCTCCCAAGATTATCTGATTCTAATCTATCTAATGCTTCCAAAGGATTCATCTCCAAATGGTTCGTCATGCTATAGTCCCCTTCGATTGCAATGCCCCTATTTGCCACTCCATTATAACTCTGCATTAATGTGCTTAAAGTGAGATAGCTTGGCATAAGTCCATCTCCGGTCGGAGTCATCTGCCTTGCTTGGGTTACAGGTTCATAGTACATTTTTACACCTTTTAATACATTGATTATATGCTTAACATATTTATTAACATATTCACTGTGACATAAATCAAACTATACTAATTGTATATTTTTAAGATTTATATTTATTTAAGTATAAACTATAGCAAATGTGAGACAAAAAAGTAAATAAAGGATATCATATCAATCCCAATTCCTTCACTTTTCTATGAAGTGTTTCATATCTTACGCCTATATCCTGCGCAGTTTGTGATATATTATTATTATGCTCTGAAATGGCTTTTTGAAGGTATCTTCTTTCAAATTCTTCTTCCGCCTCTTTTAATGTAAGTGATTCTTCAGGAAGCTCTTTTATTATATCTTCTGACAATGCAGGCGCATATTTGTACATCTCCTCAAGTTTTCTTGGGTGCACGATTTCCTTATAATCATCAAGCACGTCTTCTATCACTTGGATTATGCTGCTTACTTTGAAATTATATACTTTTAGCAGCTCGCTTCTTATCTTGTCGACGTCAATCTTGCCGAGTATTATCAGGCGGTGTATGCTTCTTCTGTCAATGTCCAGCTTTCTTGCAACTTCTGATACATTCCCATAATTAAGTATGAGCATCCTTTTTATGTAATCTATCTTGAATTTTCTTTTTGCTTTCTTGAACTGCATAGATGTGTCTATCGGTATTGACATAAGAGAAGGCATTGTCAGCTTTTCAGTCAAATCATTATTTAATGAATCTATTGTTACTCCTAATACTTTCTGTGTTGCGCCTTCAATTACAGGCATGACTTTATGCTTTATTCTTGATTCTAATAATGTTTTATCCATATTATGACTTTTTTGTCTCGTTATTTATATATTTTTTTGTGAATTCAATAAAAAAAATGAATATTAAATATAAATTATATATAATCACCTAATTAGTAACAAAAATCAGAATTTAATTCAAGATTATCTTTATCTAGACTTAGTCCTCGTTCACTCTTTCAGAGTTTGCTAGGACAAAGATTGAAGCAAATATTTCAAAATAACTTTTGGATTTAACAATAATCAAGATATTACTTCAAACTAATATTTCTAAAAACCGTGACATTTTTAAATATCAATCTCTAAAAGTAAAGTATGAAATTTTCAGTAGAACGAAAAAGCGTTCCATACGGCCCTGCATATACCGAAGAAGACTATGCAGTAGCTCGCAATTTTGCAGTAAGGATTCATAATGAATTTGGTGTCTTCATAAAAGCTGTTGTGTTGTTCGGCGGCCAGTCAAAGACAAAACATTTAGGAGATATTGATATACTCATAGTTGTGGATAATGTCTCTTTAAAGATTTCTCCTGAGATAACTGAAACTTACAGGATAATAACTGAGAAAATAGCTTCAGAAACTTCTCCAAGGCTGCATATTACTACATTGAGATTTACATCTTTCTGGGAATACATAAGGATAGGCGACCCTGTTGGAATAAACATATTAAGAACAGGCGTCGCATTGATTGACACAGGATTTTTTTATCCTATGCAGATGATGCTTCACGACGGAAGAATAAGGCCGTCTGCCGAGGCTGTTGCAATGTACAACCAAAGGTGCTCTGCAACACTGCTTAATTCACAGAACCATCTTCTACAGGCAGTTGTTGATCTTTACTGGGCGGCGATAGACAGTGCCCATGCTGCAGTAATGAGCACTGGAGAAATGCCTCCTGCGCCTTCTGAAATGGCGGAAACAATTGGCAGGTTCTTTGTTCCAAGAAAAGCAGAAAAAAAGCACGTTAAATTAATGGACACATTGTACAAGTTGTCAAAGGAAATAATCCAT
>Ga0209541_10005721_pt1 | contig 21571 bp, 28 predicted proteins | sample RifCSPlowO2_01_FD_184027 | JGI IMG/M metagenome (GOLD analysis project Ga0209541, IMG submission 184027) | Groundwater microbial communities from Rifle, Colorado - Rifle CSP2_plank lowO2_0.1 (SPAdes) (version 2) | ecosystem: Environmental > Aquatic > Deep subsurface > Groundwater | place...
AGCTGTAGATATGGACTTCTTCGCGCACATATTCTGGAGTATTATAGTTTATGGAAAGTTTCTCGGATTCGCCGAATTAGTGCAAACAGCCTTTTTTTCCGTATTGCCTGATTTGTTCTGGGGAATACCTGTTTTTTCTATAATGATTGGCTCAATTCTTATGGGTAAAAAAATAAAATTCACCCGTGAAAAAAATGAGCATAGAAAAAAATTCGGAAAATTATACAACATATCGCATAGCTTTGTTGCAATGTTCGTAGTTTTTTTTGCCCTTTCCATTCTCAAACTATCATTCTATTATCCCGTACTTCTTGGATGGGGACTTCATCTGGTAATAGATATGATCGTGCATAAGGAATCGTACTTTGAGCAGAAGCCACTTTACCCTTTATCGGACTTCAGGGTGCGAGGCTTTTTTCTTCACCTGAACAAAAAGTTTGTGATAATAAACTGGTCAATCATAATAATTTTGATGACGGTGTTGTATTTTATCTAAAAGAAAATTAGAAAGAGTTCACGAAACCCGCTTTTTATTTTTCTGGATAACCATATTCTCTATAGTATAATGTCTCACAAAGATCTTTACTTTGTGCTGCATTGCTTTCGCTTTGTTTAGCACATAAGGAAATATCCTTTAAACTTATGGCAAGATACCTATAGCATAAATCTTTATACTCAACATCTTGTATTTTTTCACAATTATTTGGATTATCTGAATAAGCTGCAATTTTGAATCTACAATAATCAATACAAAAATCCTGCTTAAAATTTTTACAATTTTCGAAATCTTTGCTATTTACAGCATCAAGAAGAAATCCTGATTCAGAATCACAGGGACTGCCACATCCAACTTCTGTACCAGAACCACAGAAACCACTACGAGATATATTCCATAAATATATTCCACTTATAATCAAGGCCAAAATAACAATAGAGCATATTCCTATTTTAATTTTGTTTTTCATACTTTTATTAGTATTTATTATTATAAAAAGATTTTATCATCAAATTACCATAACTTTCATCATGATAATCTTTCGATTTCACCGTCTTCTCATCATCTTGCTCTTCTTTTCCGCTTCGTGATGGCTTATTTTGCCATGCTTTTTTATTATTTCCCTTTCCAGTTTGTTCAACGCTTCCTGCGTTGCTGTAGGCAGCTCCCAGCCGTCTGCTTTTGAGACGAAAAGGCCGAAAGGCGTCAAAATTCTTGCCCTGATAAAATAATGTGCCTTGTTTTCATGCTTGTGTATCCTGTCTATATGAATGACCAGTGACTGTGGCTCAAGAAATTTGCCTATTTTTTTCACGAATTCTTCTGCTGCCTGCCAGATCTTGCCTGCTACAAAGTCGTCTTCTTCGCCAAGATTGGTTATCTGCACATAGGCTGTTTTTTTCGGCCTGCTTGCCAGCTCTAGGATATCCTTTGGCGAAATTATATAGACATCGCCATTTTCTATAAGCACTTCCTCGTTTTTTCCAAGCAACCCTGTTATCTCGCTTATTTTTTTTGTCTTTTCTATTATTATCGGCTTTTTCATCACGGTTTCCACAGTCATTCTGTTCATGGATATTGGCTCTCCGTACGCTTTTCCACCCATACCCTTTGCTCCATAAGCCTGTTTTCCAAGAGCAATATCTATCAAATCAAGCATTCCTATAATTCCAACTACCTTGCTGTTGTCAACTATTGGCACTCTGGAAATATTTTCATAATTCATTATTTTTTTCACTTTACCTATATCATCCTTTTTCTCAACACAGCTGCATTTTGTCATGATTTTTTCTACCGTGATATCGGTATCAATATTTCTTATCAGGTCAGTTTCCGATATAATGCCGATAACTTTTTCTTTTTCTATTACAGGCAAAGCCCTCTGTCCTGACTGCAAAAGAAATTCTGCTGCTTTTTCTGCTGTTTCGTTGCTGCCTATAATTGATGTCGATGTCATGAAAGAAGAAACCCTTGCCTTTGCTGCGTCAATGTCTTTTGTCATGATTTTTTTCAAAAGAAGCATACCTTTCATATTGTTGCCATCTATTACAGGCAGCTGGTGCACCCTGTATTTTTTCATTTTTGTTAATGCTGAAGATAGAGTCTCATCCGGTGAAACAGAAACTACGTTTTTTGCCATGATGTCATAGACTTTTATAAAAATCACCTTTGATTACGGTTTGTGCCTTGTTATCTGATAATATGTGCAGTCATTTTCATTATCTACAAGCGCCCACAGCATTCTTGCCCTTATGTTATGTGCCAGTCGCACAGCTCTTGAGAGCTCTTGAAATGAGCAGGTATAATCCTCTGGCACGGCAAAGACAATCCATTTTGTATGCTCTTTGGCAGATTTAGGACCCTTTTTCAACTGTACACCTCTCTCATAGACGCGGAAATCGCAGCCGAACTTAAAGCCAGTGCGAACTAGAAGTCCTCTTTCTCTCAAATCCTCATAAACACGATAGCGCTCAGGAAATCTTTTGTCCAAAGCAACCGAATGGTTATACAAGTCTTGGAATGTTATTGGATTGCCATCTTTCAAAACCTTTATTCTTCCCCTCTTCAGCAAAAGCAATGCCTCTATCAATGCGAGTTCCAGCCTGTCACCAAGCAGCTTGCCATAAAATCCAGGCTCGTAAACCTGCTCGAAATTCTTGAAAACCGCAACCTTGTCTTCTTCCAAGAATGATTCCACATCCCTTACCTTTTCAGGCGGCAGTTGAGCTGGTTCTTCTATATTAACTTCCTCGAAATTTTCCTGCTCATGTTTTTTCTTTTTCTTGCTCATAATTATCAGCCATATAATTCAAGGAAAAGCATTTATATTAATCATCCTGTTGTTTCGCCTGTAGCGCAGTCAAGAGTTTTGTTTCCCACACAAACTATTTTATCGTCCCTGACATCCCAATTAATTATTTCATTTCCAGGCGTGCAGCATATATTCTTTACCGAATCCTTTATGACGCTTTTGAATGATTTTGACAGGCTCTCAAATTCGCTGGCATTGCCTTGACATGATACAAGCTGTGAATTTATGATATTTTTCTGTTCAACCACTGAAATTTTCTCGCTTTCGCATGAAGCAATTTTCTGCTGCCCTGAGACAAACTTGTTGCTGCATGAGCCAAGCTGCTCTGCCTTTCTTTCCAGATTCTGGCTGCATATCTGCGCTGCAGCGATGCTAGCATTAAGCTCATTCTTCATGTTTTCAGCTTTTGTTGCCGCATTGTCACCATATGTACTGAGGCCTGTTATGGTTTGGATACTCAAAAACATCGAGAAGGAAAAGACAATTATCACAACCGCTATTAATGCGTATAATTTTGTCGAAGAAAGAATATTCTTTATCCCGCCGCTCTTTGGCTGAAACTCATAGCCCATATTGTTTATTGTGCTCGGATGTTTTTAAGGCTTAATGGGTCGAGTGGGATTTGAACCCACGACACCACGGTCTTCAGCCGTGTGCTCTCCCAGGCTGAGCTACCGACCCAAGCGCCTCCGGCAGGAATTTCGTCAAGCCCTTTTAATAATATCGCGAAGCCCCAAAGTTTTTGGGGTTCACCAAGACATTTTTACCAAAAAGGACTTGGTCTCGAACCTGCGACCACCTGATTAACAGTCAGGTGCTCTACCTGCTGAGCTACAGAGGCATTAAGTTGATTATTTTCATATAATATATTTATAAGCATTTGATTTATAGAAAAGCAATGGCAATGAAAACAGAAAATTACAGGGATATAGTCCTGCTGAAAATGCTGGACTATAACATGGGAAGGCTGAGGATGCCGCAGTCCTATAGAAGCTCGCTGATGACACATCTGGAACTAATAAAAAACAAGCACAGGGGAACCTATCTTCATTCGCTTACAGTAGGCATATGCACCGCTAATGCAGCAAGATATCTCGGCATCCCCGAAGAATCAATGCTTATACCAAGCTTCTTGCATGATTTCGGCAAGCTGGATATGGATATAAATATTCTGAAAAAAACAACGCCGCTCACTGCAAAAGAGCATGAAGAAAAAAAGAAGCACCCTTTGGCGGGTTATAATTATCTAAAAGAATTATATCCTCTCGACTCTCAAGTTATACTGCTTCATCACAGGCATCAGCCGGAGCCGTATCCGGATATAGACGAAAATTCTTTTCCCAAGGATATACAGGAATGCTCGAAAGCGGTGTCTTTAGTAGATGCATTCGATTCCCTTACGCACAGAAACAACAGTTTTGCCAATAACAAGGAATATCAGGACAGGGAAAAAATAAAGAAGAAGATGAAAGAAATTAGGCCAATGCTGTATGATATGGCCAGCGAGCTGATAGACAAAGGCATACTCAGGAAACTTTTATGATTTCAGTCCAAAAAGTCCTTCTTCTTCAGCTTTGACGGCAGATAGGTCTCAGACATGAATTTTAATCCCCTGTGCGACAGCGCCTCTATTTCTGCCTTGATGCCCTTTTCAATCATAAGATTTATCTCTTTCTGCCACTTGGGGTTCTTGAACCATTCATAGTCGAGAAGCTCTTTCGCGCGCTTTATGTCTATTTCCTTTGCCTTGATTGTGCATTTCTTCAGGTCGTATTCAAAAATATCGCTTATGGTTAAGCCAACAAACTTTGCCTCAGGCGTGGCTATCCTGTCTGAGACGTGCGCTAAGCTGATTGAGCCAGACTTTATGACAGAATAGATATACCATCCGTAACTATCTGAATCCGTGAAAACGTAAACAGGCAGCTTGTGTTCGCTGTTTAATCGTTGTATAAGCAGCCTTGTCCCGCGGGAAGGCTGGCCGCCTGTTCCAATTAAAATACATTTGTTCTTCTGCCAGAACTTGTCTTCATGCAGGCGCTCAAAGCCTGCGTTTTTTTCCACAACTAAAACAAAGTCCGCATTGACCCTGTCAAAATCTATTTCGTCGACAGTCGATGGTATGGACCATCCGCCGCTGCCGAGCTTGGACCAGTCTATCTTGTCGCCTCGGTCTTCAATGACAACATTGCCTGCGACAATGCCTTTTCTGTCTGTTGTTAAATGCAAATTCTCTCTTAGAATATTCAAAGCCACTTCCAGGTCAACTATTATGGGGTCGCTTTCCTGCTGTTCGTCAAAAGTATTTTCATTGCTGTCCGGAAACGTGCGCTTCAAATTGTAATACATGTCCCTGATGCTGGCGTGTATTTTCTCGTTTATGAGCGAATTGGTAAAATTCGCCACCATCATTGTCTGCATGAATTTTTTTGAGTGTGCGACGTTGAAATAGAATCTCTTTGATGTCTTGTCGCCAAGGCCCAGTTGCCCTGTTTTTTTGTCAAAAACGACATTAGACAGCGCCCTTATGGGTATCTCTATGTTTGGGTTTTCCTGTTTTTCTATGTCCTTGAGCACCTTCTCCCCAAGCCCTTTCAGTTCTTTTCTCACGTCTTTTGCTATAGTAATCACCCTATTTCTTTTCCTTTATTTTTTCCTGTTTCGGTTTTTCATCTTTTTTTGTTTCTTCCTTGTTTGATTCATTATTAACTCCATTTTTATTATTTTCTTCCTCTATCTCCTTCTCGATTATCTTTACCCTGTTCTTTATCATGCCAAGAAGCTTTTTCTCTATTTCCTTTTCTTGTTTTCCAGTAAGACCAGCTATTGAATTAGCCACCTCATTTGCATAACGTTCGAATATCTGCACCCTGCGCTTCTGCTCGCCTGCGCGCCGCCTTCCTGACAAAAAGCGTGAAAAATTCCTGCCCGCATCCTGTATTGCCAGCTTCATCTCTTTTACAATGTCAGGGTAGGGGGCGATTGCCTCCTTGCTCTCTGATATAAAAGGCACCCATACCGAGCACATATGGATAACTACTTTGACCGGTCCTGTCGGCAAAGAGTTGGCAGATTGCGACAGCCCGTATCTTTTCCAGTCAACGTCCTTAACAGCTTCTATGGTCGCGCACGCGCCTGACTGATAGAGCAATGGCACGCGATTGGCAATACGAAGAACATCTATGGCATCGCCTTTCTTCTTTTCATCATCCACTTCAATATCTTTTTCATCATAGACAATGCCCGCTTCAATCATGAACGGGAATCCGCGGTAAACTGTAGGCTCTCTTGTTATGGTGGTGATAAACTCAGCATTCGGGTATTCTTTTCTCAGGCTTTTTTCCAGTTCGCTTTCGCCTATGGGTGACAAGCAATCCAAAGGCGGCCGCTGTATTTTTACTTTCTGGACAGCATTCATGACTTTTTCTATAGCATCCCTGTCCAATGATTCAGGCTTTGAGTTTGCGTCTAATTTTGCAACCTTGCACAACTCTTTGGCTGTTTGCGCGCCGACAGAAGAAAACTCGTTTGTCATGAATGATTGCAGTGTTCTTGAAGAAGAATTATGAAGCATTCTTTGCAGCGTGCCGAACTCCATTCCATACGGGTGCGGCTTCATGATTTTCGGCTCTTTCGGCAATTCATTTATCGACCTTGGATATGTGATTTTTGTGCCGTCAGGCGATGTAAAATTTATTTTTGCGAACGGATTTGCTATGGATGTCTGTTTAAGATAGTCTTCAATTGTTTTCCTGTATCTCCCGACAACGGTTATCTCTATTTTTATTCCGCTTTCTCCAAGAACTGCGTAATCAATATCCTCTTCTTTTATCACTTCTGGCTCGTTCTTCATCGTGTTCAGGTGCATCTCAAAGTAGTGCGTCTTTTTCTTGCTTTCGACCTTTGACCACACCTTTGCGGGATTGCCTGTTGTTAATTGGGAATACAATACCACGGCGGAAATGCCGATGCCCTGCTGGCCGCGACTTTGACGTAACTTGTGAAACTTGCTGCCATAAAGAAGCTTGCCGAAGATGCGTCCAATCTGCTCCTTCACTATGCCCGGACCATTATCTTGCACGGAAACAACGTACTTATCCTCTCCGGATTGCTTTATTTTTACGGTTATGTCAGGCACAATGCCCGCATCCTGGCATGCATCCAGCGCATTGTCTACTGCTTCTTTGACAGTCATCATTAGCGCTTTAGTAGGATTGTCAAACCCGAGCAGATGCTTGTTCTTCTCGAAGAACTCGCTAACACTGATTTCCTTCTGTTCCTTTGCAAAATCCTCTGCTGTTTTCTTTACGATTATAAACACCTTTCTGATAGTGCTTTATTCTTTGGAATAACATATATTTATTTGTGTGGCATAAAATACCAGATGTCTGGACTTTCCTATCGCTGCAATGATAGGGATGAAGATGAAGAAATGTCATTCACTTAGGCAGGTAAGAAAGAATCTCGTCGATAACTTTATCCAATGATTTTGTGGCATCAATTTCTTTTCCATATGTAAATTCTGTCGATTTTTTATAGACAGCTTCAGCAGCATCTTTGCCATGCGTTTTATTTCTGTTTCTGTCTCTCTTTATGCAAACTTCAAGGGGAGCTTTCAGTGTAAAAACATAATGCGGGAAATCCAGCATTTCTATTAAATTATCGATTTGAGACTTCCAGTAAAAATTTCCGTCAAAAACTACTGGAATACCTTTATTCAAAACTTTTTCCGATTTTGGAACAATAAGCTTATTTGCTTTGATGAAACTTCTTTGTGATATGTAACCGTCTTCCCATTCATTAGTCAAATCATTTTCATCAAGAACTCTATCAACTGCAAAATATTTTGCTTTTAGGAATTTGGATAGCCTTTCAGCAATTGTAGATTTTCCGCATCCCAGCGGCCCTCGAATGATAACATAAAAACTCATAATCATTTCTTCTCCAGCATCTCATAAACAGAGCGATGTGAAAACCCGCCAATCAGCTTTTCTATGGCTTCCTTTGCTTTGGCAGCATCATCATAGCTGCCTATAATGCCCACAGTTTTTCCATAGACAGAAATTCTTGTTTTTGTTAGTCCTTCTAAATTCCTTCTTGCCCTGCCGTTAGTTCCTATTAATCGCGCGCAAATCCTTTTTCTTGCCTTTTCGTTGTCCGGCAGCTGCACCAAATCAAAACAGTTTTCCTCGTCAAGAAGAAGCATGGCCGAAGGCGGCGAAAAGCCGCGGCCTATGGCTTTTATAATGCTCTCTGCTGTTAAAACATCAAGCGCCTCGCCTTCTATGATTATTTCTTCGTCTATCTTTATTTTCGTCTTTGTCTTTTTTTGTATGAATCTTTTTGTAGCGCCCCTTTCGCCGATAAGGACAGCTAATCGCTCCTCGGGAATTTTTACTGATTTAATCATGAATAGAAATCGGGAGAAATGCTTAAAAAAGTAGCCCTGTTGTTTCGTCAAAGCCATACATTATGTTCATGTTTTGTATTGCTTGTCCAGAGCCGCCTTTTATCAGGTTGTCTAATGCGGAAATAACTGCGATTCTCTTATCGGTATTATGTATTTTTATGTCGCAGTAATTCGTTTCGTTCACATTTTTCGTTTCAATTTCATGTTTTTCTCTCCTTATTCTTACAAAAGGCGAGTCTTTGTAGAATTCCATGTAGGCTTTTGTTATGTCATGTTTATCGTATCCTATTATTATTTTTGCGAAAATTTTGGAAATTATTCCCCTGTATGTGTTGTCCGCCCTTTCAGGAAAAAATAAAATTTCGTCAAGATCGAGATATTTTTTCATTTCATTTATTTGCGGATGCTTTATGCCTTCATTATAAACAATGAAATTGTCTTCTTCCTTTTTATCCAAACCCGCCCCGGAAATGCCGCTTGTCGATGTTATGATAACATCATCGCAATAAATCATGCACTTTATAGGTGCAAGCCCCAGTATGACAGAAGTAGCATAGCAGCCGGGGGTTGCCACATAGCGGGCATTCTTGATATTTTCTCTGTTTAACTCGGGCAGGCCATAAACCCATTCGGGATTATCTCTATGGTCTATGCTCAAATCAATTATTCTCTTTTCTTTTATTTTATCAATATATTTTTCGCTTTCCCCGTAAGGCAGGGCTAGAAAAAACAGCTCCCCACCATCCAGATTCCCTTGTTTCCCTTCTTTTCTGCTTTCAGTGTAGACTATTTCAACATATGGATGTTTTTCCAGCATGCTAACTAATGGCTTTCCCAATCTTCCCGTATGCCCGATAACGCCGATTTTTACCATAGAACTAAACCTGCATCTTTAGTATTCCTTTCTTTATGAGCCAGCCCCTTTCCGTGGGGTTGTAGACCCATATCGCATCGCCCCTTTCATCGCTTTGTATCTCCCACGGCTCCACCAAAATAACATATCCTTCCCTCATCCAGACGCGTTTTCTGAGTCGACCAGGTATACGGACTATTCTTATTTTATTGTCCTGGCATCGGACGCGCAGCTTGTTTGAGCCGAGCAGGGATTCTATAACGCCCAGAACTTCCCGCCCGCGGGGCGTTCTGACACGAAGTACCTGCTCCTCGCCATTGTTCTGGTTCTTATTTCTATTCCTGTTTCTGTTTTGGTACATATTTACCTCACTACAAAAAAATTCCTGTAAAGCTCCCTGCCATCCTTATTGCCTACAAGCTTGAAAGAGTCCTCAATGGTATGTTTTTTCCTGAGCATGCCTATAACCCTTTCGGCTTCTTTTTTGTACATAAACCTTACATCATAGCCATTTTGTAATTTATCTATTCTGGTTATTGTCGGCTTTTTCTCTTCTATCAGCCTTTGCACCTTTTTTATAAGGTAATCTGTTTTTTCGCCCCTTATTTGCAGTAGTGCTTCATAATACCCGCCAGAGCGCTTTTCACATGTCTCGCACTGCCGCTTCTTCAAAATTATCAGTATCTTTTTTTCTTCTGTCTTCTCTTTTTTGGCTGGCTTTATTTTACCCTTGCAGGCAATAATAACATGGACTTTATTGCCAATCGTCTTAAAGCGAGTTTTTACAGAAGTTATCTTATTTTTTGATTTTATTTTTTTCCTTACACACTCGTTTATGACTTCTTCAAAATCCTTTGTATCGTGCCATTTATTGTCATAATAAGCGCTGCATATTCCGCAGAGAATTATTGAAAAGTCTTCTACGCTGAATAGTTCGTTTTGATGCAAAAAGCAATCATCGCAAAAAGTTTCTTTTGCCTCCCGCCCGCATTTTACGCATATCATAAGAAATAGATTAAAGGAAAAACTTTTTAATCAGAGATAGACGTCCCTATCCCCCTGCCTTTTATCGCCTTCAGCAGGTTTTTCGGGTTGCCGCCGTTTATTATTATTGTCTTTATTTTGTTCTTCTTTATTATCCCAATTGCTGTTTTGTCTAAAATCCCGTAAGAGCCGGGCTCGCCTTTGACGCCATATTTGCTTAATTCCGAGAACTTTATCGCCTTGAGCTTTTTAGCGTTTTTGTATTTTTTTGGATCCTTATCATAAATGCCGTCCACATTTGTCAGCTTTATGAAGAGGTCTGCCTTTATTTTTTTTGATGCATAAGCAGCATTGGCATCTGTGCTGCGCCCCGGCTTTATGCCGCTTATGACACCCGAACTTCGCTCATTAATTTCTTCGAGCGTAAATATTGGCTTCAGTTTCAGCAGGTAAGCAAGAAAGCGTGTATTGACTTTTAGGAGGTCTACAGCAATCCATTCCATTTTTTTATTGTTCAGGCCAAGCCTTTCCACAGATTTATAATATTTTCTTATGAATTTCCCGCCGCCTATGGAAACTATTATCTGGTTTTTAGATTTCAGCCCGTTTAATATTGGAACAAGCATGGAAAAGTAGGAATGAATAGGCCCGTTTTCGTCGATGCACAGCGAGCCGCCGATTTTTATCACGAGTTTCATTTGAATTTCTTAACCTCATCGCTTTTTATAGTTTATGCGGAATAATCTTAAAAGAGATTTTTGGTTTTTTTAAAAAAAACAGCAGGTTTTTTGCTATGAATGCGATGCCAAGTTCTGACATCCTTGAAAAATACAGGAAAATGCAGGAAAGATTCAACCTGCCACATCTCAATGAATTAAAAAACTGCTTTAAATTCGATATTGAGGAAAACGAGGAGATTTTTGACCAGATTCGCAACGAAATATCCGACAGGCTTTTTAATTTCACGGAAAAAATCATCGAGCCGCTGATTGCGGGCTCTGACTCTTTGTGTTGCGTCTATGAGCAGGAGATGATAACAGAAGAGGAGCGGGTGCTGCTTTTTGGCCTGTACAAAAGAATACAGATGCTGAAATGGGAGAACAATCTGCTGATAATAAAGCCTGACGAGTCGAAAAACGCAGAGTGGATAAAAAAAACCTGGGAGATGTGGAACGGGGACATAGAGGAAAAGCTCATCAGCCTGTGCAAAAAGCTTTCAAATAACTGGAAAAACCTGAGGTTCGAGGAAGCTGAAACAGAATATAACGGCTGATTTTTTACCACGGCTTTTTGTCAATGACATCAATAAACTAAAGCCCTAGCTACTTTATTTTTTTAAAAATTAATAACAAAAACAAAAAACAATTTTACGCGAAACAAAAAAATAAAAAATTATTTTAAACAAATTAAAAAAACCAAAAATTTACTTCAATTTATTTTTTCTTCTTTTTCTTTGCCATATTTTCTCACCTTGAATTTCAATAAAGATAATTCGCTTGGTTAGTATATATATTTATCGCTATTTGCGTGAATAAGATTTTTTTTCTCCAAGAATTTTTTTCCCCGATATTTTTTTAAAAAAAAGAAAAAATTACCCCTAAAAATATTTTTTTCAGAAAAAAATGCAATGATACCCATCGCTTTAGCGATGAGTATCTGCTTTCGTTTCTTTTGGGAATCTGTGCATTCGAAAACGAAAGTAATGGGCCCGACGGGAATTTCGTAATAAGGTGAAAACCTAAGGTTTTCATCCTTACCAACCTTCTTTCCTAAAAGGCGAACTTTGTTCGCCATATTATTTCTTTGGGGTTGATACAGACCTTTCTTTTAAGAAAGGGATGTATTTTCGAACCCGCGACCCCTTGCTCACTTCTTAAGGAAGGCATTAGCCTCCTTCTTTTGCGAACTTTTCTTCTGAAAGAAAAGCTCTTAGAAGGCAAGTGCTCTTGACCACATGAAGTTGCTTTGCAACTTCGGTCTATCCAAGCTGAGCTACGAGCCCATTAGAATCTATTTTGTTTTCTATAGATTTATAAGACTTTTATTATGTTAATTCATCTATGGCTGCGATAAAGATAGAGAATCTGACAAAAAAATTTGATGACTTCACAGCCGTGGATTCTGTAAGCCTTGAGATAGAGGAAGGCGAACTGTTCGGCTTATTGGGCCCGAATGGCGCAGGCAAGACAACAATAATCAGTATTTTAGCGACACTTCTCAAACCGAGCGATGGCAAAGCAGAAATAAACGGCTTTTTTCTTCATGAGCAGGACAAAATAAGAAAGTCCATAGGCATAGTCTTTCAGGACCCAAGTCTGGATGACCAGCTGACAGGCAGGGAGAACCTGGAATTTCATGGCCGAATGTATCACATGCCAAAGAATCTGAGGGAAAAAAGAATCGAGGAAGTGCTTTCTTTGGTGGATTTGAAGGAAAAAGCCAATTCATTGGTGAAAACCTACTCAGGCGGCATGAAAAGGCGATTAGAAATTGCCAGAGGGCTTATGCACCACCCAAAAATTCTATTTCTTGACGAGCCCACGCTTGGGCTGGACCCGCAGACAAGAAGAAATATATGGGAATACATAGAAAACCTTAATGAAAAGGAAAAGCTGACCATTATTCTGACAACGCATTACATGGAGGAAGCGGATTATTTGTGCGACAGGGTTGCCATCATAGACCACGGAAAAATTATTGCGCTGGGCACGCCGGATGAATTGAAAAAAAGCATGGGCGGAGACGTGATTTCCATAGAAGGAGAGGCAGACAAGCTAGGAAGCGTTCTCAATGAAGACTGGGTAAAGGAAAAAAAACTCCTTGACGGAAAAATGAATGTTACTGTGAGCAGCGGCGAAAGCGCAATACCAAAGATACTGGAAATAGCCGGCAGGGGCGGGATACTTGTGAATTCTGTTAACCTGAAAAAGCCCACGCTTGAGGATGTCTTCATCCATTATACAGGAAGGGCGATAAGGGAAGAGGAAGCATCAAAGAAAGACATGCTCAGGCAGCAGATAAAGGGTGAGTGGAAGAGATGATATCAGACATATACACAATCTGGCTTAGGGAAATGCTCAGGACATTCAGGGCGCGCTCACGAATAATAAGCAGCCTTGCCATGCCGTTCTTCTGGCTTGTTTTCATTGGCGTGGGCATTGGTTCTTCTTTCAGCCTGCCTGGAATGAATTATATAAGTTTCCTCTCGCCCGGCATCATAGGAATGATTTTACTCTTCAATTCAATGTTCTCAAGCCTGTCGGTCATCTGGGACAGGCAGTTTGGGTTTTTGAAAGAAATCCTTGTTGCGCCTGTTTCAAGGACGAGCATAGTTTTAGGCAAGACTCTGGGCGGCGCGACCATGGCAATAGTTACTGCTTTCATCATGTTGCTGCTTGAAATTGTTCTCGGCTTTGTAAATCCTTCCTTCGGTATAGTATTTGCTTTTGTTTTTATGATTCTCACAGCAGTGTGTTTTGTCTCCATAGGTTTGATTATTGCTTCCCGCATGGAGAGCATGGAAGGATTCCAGATGATAATGTCATTCCTGATAATGCCCGTTTTCTTTTTGTCAGGCGCGCTGTTCCCTTTACAGAACACGCCTGCATGGATGCAGTTTGCCTCGCACTTTGACCCGCTGACCTATGGAGTTGATGGGCTTCGCGGTTCAATGATTGGCACATCGATTTATCCGTTATGGATTGATTTTACAGTTCTCTCAGCCATCACTCTGTTTTTCATATTTATGGGCAGTTATATGTTCAGCAAGAGCGTTAGATAAGATGGCAATAAAAAGCAATAAATACTGCAAAGGATATGATAATAAAGGGTACTGGGAATTATGACTCGTCTTATTTGCGTCTGCTCGGGAAAAGGCGGCGTCGGAAAAACCTTTTTAACAGCCAACCTTGGCGTAGCCCTCGCTGAATTCGGCAAGGATGTTGCCATTCTGGATGCCAATTTAACCACGCCTAACCTTGGACTTCATTTAGGAATTCCTTTATTTCCTGTGACACTTCACGATGTCCTGAAAGGCAACGCAAGGATACATGATGCTATTTATGAGCACGAGTCAGGCCTGAAAATCATTCCAGCCGGGCTTTCGCTGAAAGACCTGCGCGGCGTTGATTCAAGGGATTTATCAAACGCTTTGCTTGACTTAATCGGTAATGTGGAAATCTTGATCATGGACTCGTCTGCCGGCCTGGGGCGCGAAGCGCTCTCGGCAATGGAAAGCAGCGACGAGCTGATTGTTGTGACAAATCCCGAGCTGCCTTCGGTGACAGACGCCCTGAAGGCGATAAAGCTCGCCGAGCAGGTCGGCACTAGGATAAAGGGCATTGTTATCAACCGGGTGTCAGGAAAGTCGTATGAGATGAGCAGGTATGAAATAAGAAGCATGCTCGGCGACTATGAAATACTTGCCGAGATACCGGAAGACAGGCATGTTCATCACAGCATTTCAAGGCGCACTCCCGTTGTTCAGCACAAGCCTGATGCATCATCATCAATAGAAGTAAAGCGCCTGGCTGCTAAATTGATTGGAAGGGAATTTAATTACAGGCAGCCCTGGCACCAGAAAATAAAGTTCTGGCGATAGATATGCTGCGGAAATTGTTTTAATTTGGATTTTTTCCTTTTGTTCCATTAAAAAGTCAAGGAAAAGCCGTTTCCTTAGCAACATGTAGGGAGAGCAAAACCGAATGACGATGCTTTGCATCGTCTATCTGCTTTGGGTGGGTTGGCGGGCATAATCAATTAAAAGTGATTTCTATGCTTACAAGAAAAAGAAAGAAACGGATTCTTGAAGAAGAAGCACTTCGCGACATCCTTCCCCAGAAATGGAAGCCCAGAAGAAGGAAATAAGAATTTTTCCAACCTACATTTATCATGCAAGAGATCACAGCTACGGTCGCTGATGTCATTCAGGAAACACCCACAATAAAGACCATACGCTTCAAGGAATTATTTCTCTTCAAGCCCGGCGACCATTTGTTTGTCGCCGAGCAGAAGCCATTATCCATATCATCATCTCCGACAGAGGGATTCCTGCAGTTCACGAAGAAGATAACCGGCAGCGCTTTCTCCCAGCAGATAGATGCTTTGCAAAAAGGCGACAAACTAATAATAGAAGGGCCCATAAGCAGCTTTCCTTTTTCGGAGAATCGCAATGCTGTGATGCTCTCAGGAGGAATAGGCATCACTCCGCTCCGTAGCATGATTAAATATGCTTTTGATAAAGAGCTGCCGATAAAAATTGTCCTGCTCTGCAGCAATAGGAGCCCGGAAGATATCCTTTTTGCCAGCGAATTCAATGCCATGCAAAGCGAAAACATAAAAATCATTCATACGCTGACAGAAGGCTCTTGGTCTGGAAGAACAGGCAGGATAAATGAAGCATTAATCGGAGTGCATTCTATTGACAATCCCATTTACTATTCCTGCGGTCCCCCGAGGATGGTCGAAGCCATGATTGATATTCTGAAGAAAATGGCTGTTAGTGACGACGACATCCGCATAGAGAATTTTACGGGGTATTGATTTGTGAAACAAACGTGAAGAAAGGGAACGAATAAAATCTCATAGCCGCGAAGGGAAGGGATAAAAGGGTTGAAGATGCTAAATTATCTATAAATCATACTCAATTAAAATTGATTATCATGCTCAAATACATGTACATCGACGAAAGCGGCGACCTTGGAAAATATGGCTCGAAATATTTTACTGTAGCGGCTATTGTTATTGATGAGCCTGTTAAACTTTCAAGAATAATCAAAAAGCTTAGGCAGAGGATATTGAAAAAGAAGATAAAGCAGATGCCTGAAATAAAGGCCAACAGCTCTAATTTTATAATAAGAAAATATGTTCTTGCGAATCTGGCTAAGGTTGATTGCGAAATATACGCCATAGCGGTAAGCAAGGAAGCAATAGCTGACTATTTGTTCGATGTCAAAGATAAATTATATAACTATTTGTGCGGAATACTTGTGGAAAAAATAAGAAAGATGGACGGAAAGCTGAGCATAATCATAGACAAAAAGCACACAAATACGCTGGTCAGGGACGATTTCAACAGATATATAGAAAATAAAATGAAATCTGTGAACAGCAAAATGGAAATAAATATAAAACATGAATTTTCTCATTCGAGCAATGAGCTTCAGGTTATTGACTTTGTAGTGTGGAGCATAAACAGAAAGTTCAATACAGGCGATGATTCCTACTACAAAATAATAGAGAAAAAGATAGCCAATAAGGAGGATATGATTCTATGGAAATGACATTATTTATTGAAGCATGTCAATTTGAATTCCTTTTGGAGCTAATTTTCTAAAGCAATTCAAAAATGAAAAAGCGGACCCAGGAGCTTCATAAAGTGCACCATACGGTACACGAAGGCATCCTGGACTTACCCACTAAATATATGATATATGGGAGGATTTTTAAAGGTTCATATAGGCAGTAAAAACTCAAAAAGTTTCAGAAGCTTGTTGAAGAAAGAAGGATATATCTCTCCCAGAAAAAGGATAGGTAGCGAAAAGCTGTTCAAAACAAAATCGCTGAAGAAGTAAAAAGACGAATGCAAAAGGCAGAGCAGTTGCAGAAAGAAGCAAAAGAAGAATTAGATAAAGCAAAGCTAGAAGTTGAAAAAATTATTTTAGGCTGATGTATATGGGCGGTCTCGTAAACAAAGGCATTAACGAAAAGCAGAGAAACAGAATGCGTTCCATGAACATGAAAGAGCGTATGGAAGAAGCTGCTAACAGGGAAAAAATTCCGCCTACAAGAGATGAAAATATATGCAAATACTGCTCCTTCAAAGCCCGCTACAAATTCCACAGGTGCCCGCAGTGCGGCGAGGCACTGGGATGAAATAAATACATATAATCGCAATAAATACTTATGGAATTTGACAATATATTGAATCTTTGGATTATACCATTCTCAGTAACTATGATTTTTTTTCTTTTTTACTATTGCAAGACTACAATTATAAAAATTGCAAAAAAATCAAGAAAAAAATCAGATTTTCTTTTTCTTCTTGATAATTTTCGTATCAATATTGATGATTGGAAGAAAACAATTTTACTACCAATAATATCTGCTATTTTGCTTAACGTTATAGTAATGGCAGTTTTTATGGCAAAGCCTGTCAAATACGACATTCCCTTCTGGTTTTTAGCATCTATGCCCGGATTTGCCAATCCCGTATCAGAAGAATTCTTAATCAGAGGATTCTTACTTGGACTTTTCGTTTTTGGTGCATGGAAATTTAGATTTAAAGATAAAAACAAATATTTTTTGTATTTCATTGGGCTGATATTTTTGTCTTATATTTTTACAATAAGTCACATAAACATGACTTTATATCAGTATGTGATAAGATTTTCAAATTCTATTTTATTCAGCATTTTATATCTCATTAATAAAAGAAATCTGTTACCGTCAATTATAGCCCATGCAGCAGGTAACTGGCTTTTTATTTTAGGTCAAGGATTTTGAATTATTTCTATACTTATTCTTATAATTCAATCCCATATACTCGTCTTTATCATCCTCACGCCGTTTCCATTGTCAGCGACCTAATAATATCAGCAGCTCATATCCACGGCCTCGGGTAGCCCAGAGCCTTTCCTGCCATTTTTCTGGCTTCTTTGCTTGGGCATTTTTTGTAGACTTTTTTTATGTATTCACTTGATATCCCGTCAGGGCTACCGGACAGCTCATTCAGTTTTATCAGGTCTTCAGTGTGCGCCAAGGATAAATCATTATCCAAATCCTTTATTTTAGAATAAAGCTCTGCCGACCATAAGGCAATGTTTTTCCCTCTTTCATAATTATATTTATCGGGCCTGTCATGCTGGTCATACCTGTATAATATCTCAAATGCATTTAGCCTGGCGCTGCGCCATTCTGAAGAATTATAGATATGCTCAAGCTCTTTTTTAGCATTTTCATTGTTTTCATACACGCCCATTTTTAATTTTTCTATTTTTTCAAGGGCTTCATTAATGCTGTTTTTCCCCATTTTGCACATAACAATTTTGTCGTGAAAGCTCTTAAGGATTTTTGGGTTTTATTTTTATCATGCAGGCGCGAATAATTGTTTCCGGTATCGTCCAGGGCGTGTCTTTTCGCAGCTTTGCAAAAAAGCACGCACACAAATTACAGCTAAATGGCTTCGTGAGAAACCTGCCTGACGGTTCTTTGGAAGTAATAACCGAAGGAAAAAAAGAAAAGATAGAAGAGCTGATTAAGGAAATAAGGAAAGGCCCAGAAGGCTCAAAAGTCGATAATATTAAAATAGAGTGGCGAAGAGACGAAGGATATGAAGGGTTTTCTATAAAGATTTGATTTTTAAATCCATTTGCAATTAATTCTTTCTATCGGGTTCGTAGTCTAGTGGTATGACGCCACACTCACAAGATTGCTCATCTGAAATCTGTGGAGGCCGCAGGTTCAATACACCTTTTCTTGAAAGAAAAGCTGTACCAAAAGAACAAAAGAAATGGTTGTGAAATTCCTGCCGAACCCATCATACATATATATTTATATGTATATATACATATATGTAATGGTGAATGATATGGCAATTGCAGAAAATGACAGCAGGCAGTCTGTGAACATCCGATTTACAAGCAACATACATCATTGGCCAACTCTTAAGACAGTGCTCATGGTGGAAAAAGCCATCAAAGACTCAGATGGCCCAATTTCGCTGGAAGAATTGAAGAGAAACATGAAAAAAAAGGTGATGGACCAGACGCTTCGCCTTATTCTTGCCTATCTGGAAGACAAAGGCAGCATTCTGATAGGGCCAAAAGGCATATCATGGATAGAAAACAGCAATGCAAAGTTTCTCAGGTTTATAGAGAAAAGCAAAGTGATAGAAGCATGAAACCTGTAAGGGTCCAGTTAATAGGCAATGCTGCGGATGCTTTACACGCTGAAAGGCAGCAGCGTAGAAATACTTTGCTTTATTCTCGAAATAATAGACCATAAGAAATACGATAAAATTTTTGGCTACAGGAAGAGATAAACTATGCAAGCCCTATACCTTCAAGATTGTTATCAGAGAGAGTTTGCTTCTATAGTCACCAAAGCTGAAGGCAGATTCACTATCTTGGAAAAGACTTTGTTTTACCCCAATTCAGGCGGCCAGCCGCATGATTTGGGAAAAATGATAGACGAAGAAGGCAACGAATATAATGTGCTTTTTGTAAAGAAAATAAACGGCGAAATAAGCCATGAATTGGACAAAGAGATTGCTGTTGGAAAGAAAATAAAAGGCATCATTGACTGGCAGCGAAGATATTTCTTTATGCGCAACCATACGGCTGTGCACGTGCTTTCAGCTGTTATTCATGGCGAAGCCGGCGCGGAAATCACTGGCAACCAGCTGGGCGAGCAAAGCAGGATAGACTTTTCTTTGGAAAACTTAGACAAAGATAAAATAAAGTCTTACGAGCAGAAGGCAAATGAGATTATTGAGCAGGCGCTGCCTGTTGAAACAAAATTCATGCTGCGCAGCGAAGCCGAGAAAATACCCGTTGTCTTCAAGCTAGCGAAAGGCTTTCCGCCCGAAATAAAGGAACTCCGCATAGTTGAAATCGCTGGCTTTGATGTGCAGGCATGCGGCGGCACGCATGTGAAGAATACGAAGGAAATAGGAAAGATAGAAATAATAAAAACGGAAAACAAAGGCAAGAGCAACAGGAGAATTTATTTCAGGATTATCCCTTCTCAATAACATGTTCAGTGTACCTGTCGCCGTCCCAGACATGCTTTGTTGTCTTGTAGTGCCAATCAGAACCAAGCAGATATTCCAGCTTGAAAGCCATGTAGCAGTCGTCAAATTCTCTGTGGGTGGCTTTCTTCTTTAATTCCTCAAACGGAAAAGGGTCTGTATAGAATATATATATGATTTTTTTCGGGCTGGCGACTTTGACGCTGACCTCTAGGCCCACAGACCTGTCCCTTTCGGAGACAACCCTTGCGAAGTCATACGGGTCGCCTTTTTTGAATTGCATAGCGTCATAGGCAGGCTTCAGCTTTCTGTAAAACAGGTTTCTCATATGCCTTAATGCCGCTTCCTTGCCGTTTTTTGTCTCTTCTTTGAGGAATTCGTTTTTGTAAGATTCAAACAGCTCTTTCTTGTATTCCATAATTTTATTGAAATCAAAATCCTTATAAGCGTTTTAGATAATTTATTCTAATGAAAACCCGTGTCTGGAATAAAGTCATTATTGATTTCCTTCTGGGTGGCTTTCTTGTTGCGCTTGCTGTATATATTGGCATTTCTGTCGGCGCGGTATTCGGCGGCATGATTGCTGCCCTGCCTATAAGATTAGGTGTCACGATTCTTTTGAGTTATTCAGAAAGCGAAGCATTCACAAAGCAGATGATAGAAGGTTCATTGTTAACATATATCGGCACGCTTTTCTTTCTGCTGACGCTTTATTTTGGCTATCCAAAATTTGGATTAATAAAAAGCTTTGCAGCTGCTATGGTCGTGGCATTTATAACCATAATAATTGTATTTAAGCTGGCGGGAAAAATATGAGTTTCATGAAAGCAACCGCAACCGCGAACGCTAATATCGCATTATCAAAATACTGGGGCAAGCGCAACAAGGAATTAATTCTTCCCCACAATGGCAGCATTTCAATGACATGCGATGGCATGACAACTGTGACGACAGTCGAGTTCTCTGACAAATACAGGGAGCATTCAGTCATTATAAACGACGAGGAATTCAGGAAGGATGAGAAAGACATTCATGGCCATATAGACAGAATTTGCGCTTTGGCAGGGATCAAACAAAAAGCAAAGGTCATCTCAGAAAGCAATTTCCCTGTGGCTGCCGGGCTTGCGAGCAGCGCGAGCGGCTTCGCAGCTCTCACAGTAGCTACATGCGCGGCAGCAGGGCTGAAGCTGAAAGAAAAGGAGCTGACTATCCTTACCCGCCGGGGCAGTGGCTCTGCATGCCGCTCAATTTGCGAGGGCTTTGTCGAATGGTTTGCAGGCAAAAAAAGCGATGGTTCTGATAGCTACGCAGAAAGCATTGCAAAAAAAAACTACTGGCCAGAATTTAGGATGATTGCTACTATTGTATCAGAATCAAAAAAGAAAGTTTCCAGCCGCGGCGGCATGGCGCAGACCGTCGCGAACTGCCCTTATTATGAAGGATGGCTGAAAACGGTAGATGCCGATTTGGAAGCAATTCGCAATGGCATAAAGAAGAAAGATTTTACTGCTATAGGCAGCACAGCCGAATACAACGCGCTGAAGATGCACGCCACCATGATGACAACAAGGCCGGCTATAATTTACTGGAACTCCGCGACAGTCGAGATAATGAATGCCGTGCAACTCTGGCGCGAAGAAGGGCTGGAAGCATATTTCACCATGGATGCAGGCCCGAATGTAAAAGTCATGTGCCTGCAAAAAAACGAGAAAGAAATATCCAAAAGGTTTCAGGAACTAAGCGGCATAAAGAAAACGATATCATGCAGG